>SKEF01000887.1_pt1 | contig 28601 bp, 23 predicted proteins | sample 4826691 | NCBI WGS metagenome assembly SKEF01 (sample SAMN11008816, study PRJNA524170) | human gut metagenome | biome: Human fecal sample; material: Feces; isolation source: fecal sample from pouch patient p23, p27 | host: Homo sapiens | place: Israel: Tel-Aviv | collected 2016-08-24
AAGGACGTCATCAAACGTAATGCCTTCACCAATAATAGTACCCATTGCATTTCCTCCCTTGTGTAAGATATTTTAAATTTGTGAACTAGTGTAACAAAAAACAAGATTCATGTCAATCCAAAAAAACTTTACTTGGTGCAGAATTTTTCATGGTGTTTGCAAGTGCGTCATCCAGTTCCAGAATCACTTTGCAGGTTTCTCCACTGTCTCTTATGATCATTGCATAGCGTTTATGATCCTCAATTCCTGATGAAAAATCATACTCTTTCATCTTCTGATTGCCATTATAATAGTCCATTCTGTGGGACTTTAATGGTGCCACAAGGTCTGCCTCCGCAAGCTGGAGCGATTTCACTCTTTTCCTTTTTGATTTTGACATGATCATATCAATGTCCAGTTCTCCGTTAACAAACAGATACTCGTACTCCAGATCTGTCTTCGGTATTACAAAATAACATGCAATACCAAGTGCAATAGCCGGTACCAGCAAAAGTACATTCAGCACAAGGCCTCCCAGAACCATGATCACCGTCAGCGCTATCAGACCGTATTTCACAACCAGATCTTTCGCTGTCTGCTTCTTTTTTACCAGAAGCTCTGAATATAAGTCACTCATTTGTTTCTTCCTTTCGTAATTTACTGACTTTTTGATTATAACACAAAAAGAGAGCCGCGTCTATGACGCAGGCCCTCTCATTTTGTGAATTAATTATTTCACCTGCTCAGCTGATAATTACATCATTCCCATTCCCGGGTTTGCAGCCGGAGCCGGAGTATCTTCTTTGATTGTGGAAACTACAGCCTCTGTTGTAAGGAGTGTAGATGCAACACTTGTAGCATTCTGAAGAGCACTTCTTGTAACCTTAGCCGGATCAAGGATTCCGTTCTCAACCATGTTTACGTATTTCTCATTGAGAGCATCGAAGCCTGTACCGATCTCAGACTCTCTTACTTTGTTGATAATAACAGCGCCTTCCAGTCCTGCGTTTGCAGCGATGTGGAACAGCGGAGCCTCAAGAGCTTTCAGGATCACATAAGCACCTGTCTTCTCATCTCCTTCAAGAGTTGTTGCAAGTTTTGCAACCTCTTTGGAAGCATGGATGTAAGCAGATCCGCCACCTGCGATGATACCTTCCTCAACAGCTGCTCTTGTTGCTGCAAGAGCATCCTCAAGACGAAGTTTTGCTTCTTTCATCTCTGTCTCAGTAGCAGCACCTACACGGATAACAGCTACGCCGCCAGCCAGTTTTGCAAGTCTCTCCTGAAGTTTCTCTTTATCGAACTCGGATTTTGTCTCCTCGATCTGAGCACGGATCTGTGCAACACGTTTTGCAATGGCATCTTTGTCACCGAGACCATCAACGATAACTGTGTTCTCTTTTGCAACTTTAACAGATTTTGCACGTCCAAGCTGCTCCATCTTAGCTTCTTTCAGGTCAAGACCAAGCTCATCGGAGATCACCTGTCCGCCTGTCAGGATCGCGATATCCTGAAGCATCTCTTTTCTTCTGTCACCATAGCCAGGAGCTTTTACAGCTACTACCTGGAAGGTTCCTCTCAGTTTGTTGACGATCAGAGTTGTAAGGGCCTCACCCTCAACATCCTCAGCGATGATGAGAAGTTTCGCACCGGCCTGAACAACCTGCTCAAGAAGTGGAAGGATCTCCTGGATATTGCTGATCTTCTTGTCTGTGATCAGGATGTACGGATCATCAAGAGTTGCCTCCATTTTCTCCATATCTGTGGACATGTATGCGGAAATATATCCACGGTCAAACTGCATACCTTCTACAAGGTCAAGCTCTGTATGCATGGTCTTGGACTCCTCAACAGTGATAACACCGTCTTTGGAAACTTTCTCCATAGCATCAGCAACAAGCTGTCCAACCTGCTCATCACTTGCAGAGATTGCTGCTACGTTAGCGATCTGCTCTTTGCCGTTGATTGCCTGGCTCATGTTCTTGATCGCTTCTACTGCAACATCTGTTGCTTTTTTCATACCTTTTCTGAGGATGATCGGGTTGGCACCTGCTGCCAGGTTCTTCATTCCCTCATGAACCATTGCCTGAGCAAGTACAGTCGCTGTTGTAGTACCATCACCTGCTACATCGTTTGTCTTGGATGCAACTTCCTTGATGATCTGAGCACCCATGTTCTCGAATCCGTCCTCAAGCTCGATCTCTTTTGCGATGGAAACACCATCGTTTGTGATAAGCGGAGCACCGAAAGATTTGTCAAGTACTACGTTTCTTCCTTTCGGTCCAAGTGTTACTCTTACTGTATCTGCAAGTTTATTTACACCAGCTTCAAGTGCTGCTCTTGCTTCTGCGCCATATTTAATTTCTTTTGCCATGATAAAATGACCTCCTATTTATATTGATATACGATAAGATGTTTATATTATTTAATAACTGCCAGGATATCTTCCTGTTTTACAATGATGTAATCCGTACCATCCATCTTAACTTCTGTTCCTGCATATTTGGAGTAAATAACAGTGTTTCCGACTTCTACTTCCATCTTTACTTCTTTGCCATTTACAACTCCGCCAGGACCAACTGCGATAACTTCTGCCTGCTGTGGTTTCTCCTGTGCCTGTCCCGGAAGTACGATTCCGGATGCTGTTGTCTCTTCTGCCTCAACCTGTTTTAATACTACTCTGTCGCCTAAAGGTACTAACTTCATGATCTATGTTCCTCCTTATCAGTTCCATTTTCGTTTGCTAGCACTCACTTTCTACGAGTGCTAATCACTATGGCTATATTAGTGAATTTCACGTTTTTTCGCAACTCTTTTAAGATATACTATTTCTAGTTTATTCTCTTTATATCTCTTTTATACTCTTGTTTTCTCTTATTTTCTTAATTTCATTATTTATTTTGATTTTTTCTAAAAAGATACACTTTCCTTTTATGCGATCCTGCAAAAGAATTTCAGTAAAAAAGAGACTGCCCACAATAACGGGTAGTCTCTTTCGTCACGTTCTTTATCTTATATTATCAGTCGGCAGATAATGCAGATCGCATTATGCCTTTTTGTTTCTCTGTGCCTTGATCTCCTCAAGCTCGTCGAAGATTACTTCATTAAGAACCTTAATGTAAGTTCCCTTCATACCGGAAGAACGGGACTCGATCACACCTGCACTCTCAAATTTACGCAGTGCATTTACGATCACAGATCTGGTGATACCTACGCGGTCAGCAATCTTGCTGGCAACAAGGATGCCTTCGTCTCCATCCAGTTCATCAAAGATATGGATGATCGCCTCAAGCTCTGAGAAGGACAGGGTACTGAACGCAGATTTCACGATCTGCTGCTTTCTGTCTTCCTCCGCATTCTCATCATGAACCGCACGCATCATTTCCAGACCTACAACAGTTGTACCGTACTCACTGACAATAATATCTTCAATATCATACGGATGATCGTTACGATACATAAATAATGTTCCCAGTCTCTCACCTGCAATATCGATAGGGTTTACGATTCCCTGATAATTCCCTGGTACATGCTCAAAGCCAAGTGTCTGGAGATTGACATTCTCCTTGGTAGAAAGAACGCCAAGAAATCTCTCGTTCAATAACGGATCAATATGTCCGCCGATCTTATCATCGATCAGCTCTGTGATCTCATCTACGCCCGGACAGATACTGACTCCCAGAACCTTACCTTTCTTACTGAGTACCAGGATGTTGGAACTTAAGGTTTCCATGAGCACCTGGCAAATGTCGTTAAACACTACCTTGCTTGAGCTGCTGTTATGCAGAAGCTTATTGATTTTTCTAGTTTTATCTAGCAACTGAACGCTCATTTTTTCCTCCTTTCACTTTCGTACCTTGAAAGAAATCGTTTTTCTAGTCTAATATTACACGTTATTCTGGAAATTTACAAGACATTTTTATATTTTTTTTATTTTTAACGGGATTTTCTGAAAATTGGTAGAAAAGCATTTATTCCATCAATCTTCATCTTTTGGTTTCTGTTCCACATATCCGCAGGTTTCCTGGCTGCAAACCAGCTTATTTCCCTTTTCGAGCATATAATTGCCACATTTCGGACATTTCTTTGCGGATGGTTTCTGCCAGGACATAAAATCACATTCCGGATTATTCTCACATCCGTAATATTTTCTGCCCTTTTTCGTTTTTTTCATGACAATTTCACCGCCACATTTCGGACATGCAACACCAATCTTTTCATAATATGGTTTCGTATTACGGCAGTCCGGGAATCCCGGGCATGCAAGAAATCTTCCGTGTGGACCATACTTAATTACCATGTTACGGCCACAGTTGTCGCAGACTACATCTGTAACCTCATCCTGGATATCAACTTTCTCCAGTTCTTTCTCCGCCTCATCCACATCATGTTTCAGATCCGGATAGAAATTACGTACAACAGTCTTCCACTGCACAGTGCCTGCCTCCACGCAGTCCAGAAGTCCCTCCATGGTAGCTGTAAAGTTTACATCCACAATACTCGGGAATGCCTGTTTCATAATATTGTTAACAACTTCACCAAGCTCTGTAACGTAAAGATTTTTCTGTTCCTTTGATACGTAGCGTCGGCTGATGATCGTTGTGATCGTCGGCGCATAGGTACTCGGGCGTCCAATTCCCAGTTCTTCCATGGTTTTTACAAGTGATGCCTCTGTATAATGTGCCGGTGGCTGTGTAAAATGCTGTTCCGGTTTCAGTTCTTTCAGTTTCAGCTCCATGCCTTTTTCCAGGCTCTGACTTAAAATATTGCCTTTTTTGTCATCGCCCTCTTCTGTATACACAGACATAAAACCATCAAACGCAACCTTGGATGCCGCAACCGTAAATACATACTCGCCGGCTCCGATCTTGACAGATGTAGTCTCATAACGTGCCGGTGCCATTCTACTGGCCGCAAAGCGTCTCCAGATCAGCTGATACAGACGAAACTGATCTCTGGTGAGAGATTCTTTCACAAGAACCGGTGTCCTTGTAATGTCTGTAGGGCGGATTGCCTCATGGGCATCCTGGATCTTCTGTCCGTTTTTGACTGTCTTTTCTGTCTGAGAAACATAATTCTGTCCGTACTGTTCAGAAATGTAGGTTCTTGCTGCTGCATCTGCTTCCTCGGAAATTCGGGTGGAATCTGTACGCAGATAAGAGATCAGACCTACTGTGCCGCTTCCCTTGACATCAACACCCTCATATAACTGCTGTGCCAGACGCATGGTTTTCTGTGTGGAAAAATTCAGAGTCTTGGCCGCTTCCTGCTGCAGTGTACTGGTTGTAAACGGGAGCGGAGCATTTTTGATCCTCTCGCCTTTTTTTACTTCTGTGATCTCATATTTACAGTTTTCCAGATTTTTCAGGATTTCATCCATTTCCTGGCGGTTTTTGATCGGAAGTTTTTTATCAGTTCCATAGAACTTGGCCGTTAACGGCTTCTTTTCACCTTTTACCTGAAATTCACCTTCCAGGCTCCAGTACTCTTCCGGAATGAATGCGTTGATCTCATCTTCTCGGTCACAGATGATACGCAGTGCTACAGACTGCACACGGCCTGCACTTAATCCTCTTTTTACTTTGGCCCAGAGAAGTGGGCTGATGGTATAACCTACCATACGGTCCAGCATACGTCTGGCCTGCTGTGCATCCACAAGATTCATATCCAGCTCTCTGGCCTGTTTGATGGACGCCTTGACTGCTGTTTTTGTTACTTCATTAAATGTAATTCTGTGCATCTTTGAAGTATCTGTTTTCAGTGCCTGCATCAGATGCCAGGAGATTGCCTCTCCTTCACGGTCAGGGTCCGTTGCGAGATAGATCTTATCTGCTTTTTTTGCTTCTTTACGGAGTTTTGCAAGAAGCTCTCCCTTTCCTCTTATCGTAATATACTTGGGTTCAAAATCATTGTCTACATCAATACCAAACTGGCTCTTTGGAAAATCCCTTACGTGGCCATTGGATGCCTCTACTGTATAATTTGCCCCCAGAAACTTTTTTACTGTTTTCATTTTAGCAGGTGACTCTACTATCACCAGATTTTTGGCCATTTTACCTCTCCTAATCTTATTCTGCCTTCTGTCCGGTGTAAAAAATCTCACTGCTGCCGGCAAAAAGGCGGTTATTCAAGTCTGATATAATTCTGTCTTCCGGTTTCCTTCACCAGTCCCATCAGCATGAGCTGTCCCAGGATACCGGCTGTTTTTCCCGGTGAAAAACCGGTTTTTCTGATAATCTGATCCAGATTTTTTGGTCGTAAATCGAGACAACTATACACCAAATCCAAATCCGTTGCAAGTCCTATCTTGGTTTTTCCCGACAAATTTGTCTTTTTTTTCACAGACAAACCCCACTCATCCAGAAGAATTTCCGGGGAATAGGCAATCCCCGCTCCATCGTAAATCAGTTTGTGGCATCCACGGCTTAACGCATCATTTACCGCTCCTGGAATGGCATATACCATTTTTCCCTGCTCCAGTGCACAGGCTGCAGTAATCAGCGATCCACTCTTTTCTTTTGCTTCCACCACAAGTACCAGATCCGCAAGTCCGCTGATGATCCGGTTCCTGGCCGGAAAATGATAGGCCCTGCCTCTGGTTCCTGGTTCATATTCGCTGATAATTCCACCATTTTCCTGAGGAATCCTCCGGTAAATACTTCTGCTGGATGACGGATAACAGATATCGACGCCGTTTCCAAGCACTGCAAACGTCGGCGTTCCTCCTTCCAGTGCTCCTTTATGGCTTTCTGCATCAATCCCGGCTGCCATACCGCTGATCACCTGTACACCATGCTCACTCAAAAACTTCCCATAACGAAAAGCCTGTATCCGACCGTAGGTACTGCACAGTCTGGCTCCCACAATCGCAGCGGAAGGACGGTCATTTTCAGGAAACCTTCCAATATAATACAGTCTCTCCGGCATACCGGAAATTTCCCGGAGTTTTGCCGGATAAATACGACTGTTTTTTTCCGCACAGCGAATCTTTTTCTGTATTTCTTCCATTATAAAGTACCTTCCTTTCTGCTGTTTTATGACCAATATTTTTTATCATATGCCCGGTATGTCAGTGCCTCACAGATATGTTCCGATTGAATCTTTTCTGATTTTTCCATATCCGCAATGGTTCTGGCTACTTTCAGTATCTTGTGATATGCCCTGGTGCTGAACTGGAACTGCCCGTATGCCTGTTCCAGTATTTCTTCTGCTGCCCTCGTCAACACACAGTACTTCTCCAGCATTCTTCCGTCAAGCTCTCCGTTAAAACAGATTTCTTCTTTCTGATAACGCTTTCTCTGAATCTCCTGTACCGCCTCTACTCTTTCTCTGATTTTCGCCGAAGATTCCCCCTGTATTCTTTTTTTCATTTTTGAAAAACTCACGGCCGGAACTTCTGTGCAGATATCAATCCGCTCCAGAAGAGGCTGGCTGATTTTGCCCAGATAATGTGTAATTTCTCCAGGTGTGCAACGACAGCGGTTCATATCCGGATAAAATCCACACGGGCAGGGGTTCATCGCCGCTGCCAGCATAAAACTCGCAGGAAATGTATAAGTTCCTGCTGCCCTGGACAGATGAATTTCTTTATCTTCCAGAGGCTGTCGAAGAATCTCCAGACTTTTCCTGGAAAATTCCGGCATTTCATCCAGAAAAAGTACGCCCCTGTGTGCCAGAGTAATTTCCCCCGGGCCTGGAATCCTGCCTCCTCCTGCCAATGCCTGTGGAGAACTGGTATGATGGGGACTGCGAAATGGCCTTTCCCTGATCAGTGGATCTTTTTCTGTGAGAAGTCCTGCCACACTGTATACTTTTGTTATCTCCAGACTCTCCTCAAAAGTAAGTTTCGGCATAACTGTCGGCAGACGCCTTGCAAGCATGGTTTTCCCGGAACCCGGTGGGCCAATAAAAAGGATATTGTGAAACCCGCTGACTGCGATTTCCGCTGCTCGTCTTGCCGCTTCCTGACCACAGATATCCGCAAAATCGACACCTTTTTCTTCCTGGCTTTCTCTTTTTTCTACTTCCGGTTCCGGATATGTATACATCTGTGGTTCCTTCAGGCAGCAAATCATATCTGTCAGTGTCTTCACACCAACCACCTGCATATCCCGTACCAGCCTTCCCTCTCTCAGGTTTTCCTGAGGAATAATACAAAATCGAAGTCCAAGTTCTCTTGCCCGGATCACCCGCGGCAGAACCCCGGAAACTCCATGAATTTCTCCATTCAGACTGATTTCGCCTACAACCAGAACCTCTTTTAGAAGCTCCGGTTCCAGTATTCCGGCTGCTGCCATCACTGCCGCAGCTACCGGCAGGTCAAAGCCTGCACCTTCCTTCTTCATATCTGCCGGCGCAAAATTCACGGTCACTCTTTTGGGTGGCAGACTGAGCCGGTTATTTTTGAATGCTGTCCGCACTCGCTCCTGTGCTTCTCTCACCTGTGCAGATGGAAAACCAACCATAGTAAAAGAAGGAAGTCCGTCACTGACATCTGCTTCAACCTGGATTTCCCGCACTTCCATGCCAAAAATCGCCGCCGATAAAACACTTGCAAACAAATCTTTTCCTTTCTGCGATAAAATCCGAACCCGATCTTCAGTTTTTTCGTCTTTTTCATTTATAAATGGGAAATTTCAGATAGACATTTTCTGAATAAAAGAAGATAATGAATTTAGTATAGTCCATTTTGCTCTCTTTTGCAAGAGTGCAATTCGTTCTGTTTTATACTTCCTATAGAAAGAAGAGGTGAGCACAATGAAATTTCAGCGTATTCAGGATTTACGTACAGACGCAGATCTGTCCCAGAAAGAATTAAGTGAGATTCTTCATATCAGTCAGCGTTCTTATTCCCATTATGAGACGGGATCCCGTAATATTCCTATCGAAATGCTTATCCGGCTGGCAAATTATTACGACACCAGCATTGACTATCTCGTCGGCCGTACAGACCGAAAAAAAATGATCAAATAAAGAAATCCCCGGAATTTGAAGCAGCTAGGAAACTTTCTGTACAGAAAATTTCCAAATGCCACAAATCCGGGGATTCTTTATTTTTTATGTCAGACCGGCAGCTGTGCTATCCCGCTTCCTACTCCGTGTAATAAGTTTCTTCCTCACCATATGGAATCTGATAAATATCGGCATCTTCCTGAGATGACGTATCATTACTTCCATTATAATAGGTATCTTCACTGTAAGTATTTTCATCATAGGACACTGTTCCTTCCTCCGATGTTTCCGAAGATCCTTCTGCTGCATTATTATCAGCCGTCTGTTCCTGTGATGAGTCCTCCTCTACCGGAGCTTCTCTTCTCATAATAGATTCTGTTTTTGGATAGGTCTTTGATCCGTCTGCCCTTTTATAAGTTTTGACTTTTACATAAAGCTCTCCGCTTTTATCAAAAACAAACTCTCCTTTTGCCTTGTTCCCTTCCGAATCCTTAAACCGAAACTGTGTGGCATTTCCTGCCACTTCCGCAGTTACATCTGCCTCCGCACTCAGGGAATGATTTCTTCCATTTATACGCTTATAGGTAAACGAAACGGACTTCAGACTGATATCGTAAATATTAATCGTTGTCAGTCCATCTTCGCTGTACCAGATTCCCTGATAATTTTCCGGTTCAAAAGCCGGCAGTATGGTAGGAATCGGAGTTACTGATGGTGTCGGTGTCGCTGTTGGAACCGGTGTCGCCGTCGCTACAGGGGTGGCTGTCACTTCCGGAATACTCTCCAGAGCTGCCAGTGCCGCCTCTTTCCTCTGTTGTTTTTCTACTTTATTCTTGTGTGAGATAAACAGCATACCACCAAGTCCCGCCAGGATAAACAGAACGATCAGCAGGACTAGCGCTGACTTCAGCCGCTGTTTTCTTCTTTTGTTTCTTCTCATCTGCATCACCTCTGTTTACTATAGCATAGGATAAACTGTCTGTGTACTTCGCATTTTCACTTATTTTTTCTCTTTGATGATACCTTTTCTGTAAGCTTCCAAAAGCTGGATCAACTCCCCGATCCTCTCCTTCAGAGCAGCTCCTGTATCCGTATCTCCTACCAGTGTACGTTTGTTATTGTAATGAACTGCCACCCGGTTGGAAACAATATCCTGTTCCTTGGCTACTGCCTCTTCTGCGGAAGTAAAAGGCTCATGAGCAGACAGGATCAGTCCATAGGAGTTATAGACCAGTGTATAACCGGCAATTCCCGTAACTTTCTGATATGGTCTGGAAAAACCGCCGTCAATGACAAGAACTTTTCCATTGCATTTTACAGGGCTCTCTCCTTCGCTCTGGTGAACCGGCACATGGCCGTTGATGATATGGCCTTTTTCCGGATCCAGTCCGAATTCACGGAGCAGATTGTCTACAACTTCCTCGTTTTCCAGAAGATGATAGTAAGCATTTTTTGTTTCTTTATGCGTTTCCTTATCTTTAATAAAATAACGCTCAAAAGTGGTCATCTTGTCTTTCCCAAATAAAGGAGAATTTGGGGCGGCCCAGATATACCACATGATATCCCTGCCTTTACGCTTTTCGTCTTCATTGACAGAGAAAAATGCCCGGCGCACATAGGTCTCCAGCACATCGTAGAGCTCTTTTCCCTTGTAGGTTTTTCCATAGATCTGGACTTCCTTCAGGCTTCCGTCTTCATTGAGAGGAATGCTTCCGTGAAACAGAAGATTTCCGTTGTAAGTCTTGTAAAGGCCTCCCTTATCCAGAAGAAGACGCACATGGTTCTGCAGTTTCTCGCAGTTACGGAACGCGGAATCCAGGCGTTCCATCACATCTTTTTCCTCTGGGGTAAGTTCATATGGCTTTTTCCAGTCGATCGTAGGAAAATATGTATCGGTCAACGGATATTCTTTTCCGTCCGGAAGTGTGATCGTTCCCTTTTTCGGATCGATCCTCTGAAGCAGGCACCGGTTTTCCATATGGAACTCTTTGTGCCGGCGGATCAGCTGGCCTTCCAGTTTAAACTGGATAATAGCGATAGCTTTGTGCATCTTCCTACCAAGCTCTTCTTCCAGAATGCTGTAATTATTGGCATCTCCCTTCATCTCAAAAACAGTGCAGGGATCATCTTTATAAGCTTCCATTGCAAAGGTTGCCAGCGGCATGAGATTGATTCCATATCCGTCCTCCAAGATATCCATGTTCCGGTAGCGGATACTGTTTCGGATCACGGTTGCAATGCAGGCTTTCTGGCCTGTGGCAGCACCCATCCAGACTACATCGTGATTTCCCCACTGGATATCCAGAGAGTGGTATTTCATCAGACGGTCCATGATAAAATGCGGGCCCGGACCTCGATCATAAATATCTCCCAAAACATGAAGATGATCCACAACCAGACGCTGGATCAGTTCTGCCAGGGCAATGATAAAATTCTCTGCCCTGCCGATCTCAATGATGGTGTTGACGATAGCATCGTAATATGCCTCTTTGTCCAGGACTTCCGCTTTTTCTGTGATCAGCTCCTCGATCACATAGGCATAATCCGCCGGGAGTGCTTTACGCACCTTGGATCGGGTATATTTGGATGCCGTTGTCTTGCACACTTCGATCAGACGATAAAGGGTGATCTTGTACCAGTTCTCCATATCTTCTTCATGCTTTTTCACAACTTCCATCTTTTCCTTGGGATAATAGATCAGTGTGGCAAGAGAACGTTTGTCGCTGTTACTTAAGGTATGTCCGAACACATCATCAATCTTTTTCCGCACAGCGCCGGAACCATTTCGAAGAACATGGGAAAATGCATCATACTCTCCGTGGATGTCCGACATGAAATGTTCGGTACCTTTCGGGAGGTTTAATATAGACTGCAGATTGATGATCTCTGTTGAAGCTTTTGCTATGGTAGGATACAGCTCCGCAAGTCGCTGCAGGTATCTTAATTCTTCTTTTTTCATATTATTTTGATATCCTCCTGGGAGTTCTCGCTGCCATATCTCCCGTTAAGAGAAATGGCAACATTTTTATTTATTGTAAGCCCTTCCGGTGTCATATATCAACCCGTAAAATCAAACAGTGACATCTGATTGGACTGTGGAATGTCTCCGAACAGATCCAGATCATCCATCAGATCGATAACGGTCTTGCTGACTTTGGTGCGGTCGCGGAAATCATCCTTGGAAAGAAATTTTCCCTTCGCGGCTGCATCTACCACAGCCTCTGCCGCCTTATCTCCAAGACCCTCTATGGTATCCAGCGCAGGCATCAGTTTATTTCCAATGATCTGGAACCGGTGGGCCTTTGCTTTATAAAGGTCAATGGGCACAAAATCAAAACCTCTGGCGTACATCTCCTGTACGATTCTCATATCCTTCAGTGTATCCTGCTCCTTCTTGGATGCCTCATCGCCTTTTTTGCGGATCTCTGCCATATAATATTCCAGGCGTTCTTTTCCCATACACATCAGTTCATAGGAAAAAGATGTGGCACGGATACTGAAAAATGCCGCATAATATGCCAGCGGATGAAACACTTTATACCAGGCGATACGGTAGGCCATCATAACGTAGGCCGCCGCATGGGCCTTCGGGAACATATACTTGATCAGCTTGCAGGACCAGATATACCAGTCCGGAACATCATGATCTTTCATAGTCTGGATCCATTCGTCACGGAGACCTTTTCCTTTACGGACACTCTCCATGATGGTAAATGCCAGACCGCTTTCCACCCCTTTTCCAATAAGGTAGATCATAATATCATCTCGCGTACAGATCGCGGTGGAAATGGTCGCCGTTCCGTTCTGAATCAGTACCTGGGCATTTCCAAGCCATACGTCCGTACCATGAGAAAGTCCCGCAATACGTACCAGGTCGGAAAAATATTTCGGCTTGGTATCAATTAACATCTGCATGGCAAAATCCGTACCAAACTCCGGGATCCCCAGGCATCCAAGCTTACAGCCGCCAATATCTTCCGGGCTGATCCCCAGGGCCTGAGTTCCTGCAAACAGGGACATGACATCTCTCTGATCCAGTGGAACCGTTCTCGCACTGATGCCAGTAAGATCCTCCAGCATACGAATCATGGTCGGATCATCGTGTCCCAGTATATCAAGCTTCAGAAGGTTTCCGTCAATAGAATGGTAATCAAAATGTGTGGTAATGATATCGCTGTTTACATCATTGGCCGGATGCTGCACAGGCGTAAATTTCTCGATCTCCTCACCCATGGGCAGTACGATGATTCCTCCCGGATGCTGGCCCGTAGTACGACGGACGCCGGTGCAACCCTGCACAATACGGTTGATCTCACAGTAACGCTTGTGCTGTCCCCGCTCTTCATAATAATTCTTCACATAACCAAATGCGGTCTTTTCCGCAAGGGTACCAATGGTTCCTGCCTTGAATGTCTGGCCTTTTCCGAAGATAACCTCCGTATACCGGTGAGCATTGGCCTGGTATTCTCCGGAAAAGTTCAGGTCGATATCCGGCTCCTTATCTCCTTTGAAACCAAGGAATGTCTCAAACGGGATATCAAATCCTTCTTTGTTCATCTTGGTGCCACATTTCGGGCAGATCTTATCCGGCATGTCACACCCTGCCATACCTGCGTATTTTTTTACCTCCGGAGAATCAAAATCGCTGTATTTACAGTCCGGATTCGGACAGAGATAATGCGGCGGCAGAGGATTTACCTCCGTGATACCGGACATAGTCGCTGCCAGGGAAGAACCTACCGAACCTCGGGAACCTACCAGATAACCATCCTCATTGGATTTCCATACCAGTTTCTGTGCAATGATATACATCACCGCATAACCATTGGAGATAATGGAGTTCAGCTCCCGGTCCAGACGGTCCTCCACGATCTTCGGAAGCGGATCTCCGTACATTTCGTGGGCTTTTGTGAAACAGATATTCTTAAGATCCTGCTCGGAGTTTTCAATGACCGGCGGAAATTTATCCGGATGGATCGGCGAGATCTTCTCGATCATATCCGCGATCTTGTTGGTATTGGTAATGACCACTTCTTCTGCTTTTTCACTTCCCAGATAGGAAAATTCCTCCAGCATTTCCTCCGTTGTACGAAGGTAAAGCGGTGCCTGGTTATCTGCATCGGAAAATCCGTTTCCTGCCATGATAATCCGGCGGTAAACCTCATCCTGAGGATCCATGAAATGCACATCGCAGGTGGCAACTACCGGCTTTTTGAACTGTTCGCCAAGTTTTACGATCTTCCGGTTTATCTCTTTTAAATCTTCCTCGGAATTGATCATATCGTGCTTCTCATCTGCAAGCATGAACGCATTGTTTCCCAGTGGCTGGATCTCCAGATAATCATAGAAGTTCACCAGTCTGGCGATCTCCTGATCCGGTACATTGCGAAGAAGTGCCTGATAAAGTTCTCCTGCCTCGCAGGCACTTCCCACCAGAAGGCCATCTCTGTATTTTTTCAGTACGCTTTTTGGGACTCTGGGTCGTCTGTGATAGTACTTTAAATGGGACTGGCTTACCAGTTTGTACAAATTGATCCTTCCTGTTTCGTTCCTTGCAAAAACAATGGCATGATAGGTAGGCAGTTTCCGGATGGTATCCGGTGAAACCGCACCCTGGCTGTTCATCTCATCCACGTCAAAAATATCTCTTTCTTCCAGCATCTTTACAAACCGCACAAAAATCTCCGCGGTACATGCCGCATCATCCACCGCTCTGTGGTGATGATCCAGGGAAACACCTACTGCCTTGGCTACGGTATCCAGCTTAAAACGGTTCAGGGCAGGAAGAAGGAATCTGGCCATACCTACTGTATCCACATAGGTAAAATCATCCGGGATTCCCTGTCGTTTGCAGTTTTCAATGATAAAGCTCATATCAAAGTCCGCATTATGGGCCACCATCACGCAGCCCTCACAGAATTCCAGGAATTTCGGCAGCACTTCCTCTATGGTAGGCGCATCCAGAACCATGGAATCATTGATGCTTGTCAGCTGTTCAATACGGAACGGAATGGGCACTTCCGGATTTACAAAGGTGGAAAAACGGTCCGTGATCTGTCCCTTCTCCACTTTTACCGCACCGATCTCAATAATCTTGCAGGTCAGTGCCGAGAATCCCGTTGTCTCAATATCAAAAACAACAAAATCACCGTCCAGCCGCTGTCCTTTGGAATTGGTGACCATACCTTTCAGGTCATCCACAAGATAAGCCTCCATGCCATAGAGCACCTTGAAATCAGACTCTTTGGGAACACAGCCTCCCCAGGCATCAAAGCAATGGTTTGCCTCAGGGAAAGACTGCACCACACCATGATCGGTGATAGCGATAGCCTTATGGCCCCACTCATAGGCACGTTTTACCAGCGCCTTGGCATCGGTGACACCATCCATGTCGCTCATCTTGGTATGGCAGTGAAGTTCCACACGTTTCTGAGGACTGGTATCCATTCTCGAACTGGTAAAATTGGCAATTTTCTTGATACCTGTAATATTTCCGATGGTCAGCTCGCTGTCAAAACGGTCAATGGTGGTAACACCTTTCAGTTTCAGGAACGCACCTTTTTTTACACTTTCCGTCACTTCCGGAACCTGCTCGTTACGCAGGAACATCTTCACAACAATACTGTCCGTAAAATCGGTCACCGGAAAGATCAGGATCGTTTTTTCATTTCGGATCTCACGGGCTTCCACATCCATAACCTGGCAGCGGATGATAACTTCTCCCATCTCTCCGGTGATACCCTCCAGTGGAATCGGCTCTCCGTCAAAATCCCTGCCGTAAACCACATCCGGATTGCTGTCTCTACGGAATCCGAACCCGCTGCGGAAATCACCTTTCTGGCCTTTCTGCTGCTTTTTGTCAAAAGATTTCTTTTCGTTTGTCTTTTCGCCCTTTTTCTCTCCGGAAGCTTTCTTTGTCTCCTCTTTGGATGCCTCCTCCTGCTTCGGTTCACTCTCCTGATCTCCGCCGAGTTTGGCATGTTTCAGAACATTCTCCACTTCCTGTTTGATCTGAAGTGCGGCATTTTTCCGGTATTTACTCTCTTTCGCCTCCACAAAATCCAGGTCTACTTTCAGATCCATCCCACATCGTTCACAGAAAACTTTATGAAAGTATTCGATGAGGATTTCGCTCTTCTGCCTGGAGATCACCGTATCCGGAAGTTCCATACGCATGGCATCCTTTCCGGTAAACGTAAGCTTTGCTCTGCGGAACAGATTGTACTCCAGCATATTGTAGCTGCGCAGCTCCAACTCCATACTGGAACGGTAGCTTTCCAGGAAATTCTCCGGTGTGTACTGCTCGGAAAGATGAAATTTTTCCACAACGGTAACAGTCATGGGAATTCCCGGAAAACACTGCCGTTCAATCTCATCCTCCAGGGCAAAGATATTTTTCTTGTGGATCCAGCGGCTGCTTTCGATATATACCCTCAGATGCGTTCTTCCCGGATTCATGGAAACTTTTGTCACAAATACCATGTCCAGAAGTTCTTCCAGCTCTTTTTTTACTTTCAGATGAGGAAATACGTCAAAAAAATCTTTCTCCATTATGACTCCTGTTCATTCCAGGTAAGAAGTTCCTGGCGAAGTGTATCCAGAAGTTCTGTCTCCGGTACTTTCTTTACAACCTCTCCATGTTTGATCAGAAGGCCAACGCCATCGCCTCCCGCGATTCCGATATCTGCTTCCTTTGCCTCTCCCGGGCCATTTACCACGCAGCCCATAACTGCAACTTTGATATCAAGAGGAATATCCTGAACCATGGTTTCTACCTGGTTTGCAAGGCCGATCAGATCAATTTTGGTTCTTCCACAGGTAGGGCAGGAAACAACTTCCACTCCTCCTTTTCGAAGTCCCAGTGTTTTCAGGATCCTCTTCGCTGATTTTACTTCTTCCAGCGGTGCACCGGTCAGGGAAACACGGATGGTATCACCGATTCCCTGATACAGAATGATTCCAAGTCCGATGGCTGATTTGATATTTCCGGAGTACAAAGTTCCTGCTTCTGTAATTCCCACATGAAGCGGATACTGTGTCTGTTTTGCGATCAGCTCATGGGCTTTTGCACACATAAGGACATCGGAAGATTTGATACTGATCACCAGATTATCGTAACCCATCTCTTCAATGATGCGTACTTTATCAAGGGCGCTCTCCACAAGGCCCTCTGCTGTGACACCGTGATATTTTTCCACCAGTTCTTTTTCAAGGGAACCGCTGTTTACCCCTACGCGGATAGGGATATTCCGTTCCTTTGCAGTATCTACAACTGCCTGGATCCGTTCTTTTGAACCGATATTTCCCGGGTTGATACGGATCTTGTCTGCGCCGTTTTCCATGGCTGCAATAGCAAGACGATAATCAAAATGAATGTCCGCAACCAGAGGAATGTGGATCTGTTTTTTGATCTGGGATAAAGCTTTCGCAGCTTCCATAGTGGGAACTGCACAGCGGATAATATCGCAGCCTGCTTTTTCCAGGGAAAGGATCTGTGCAACAGTTGCTTCCACATCTTCAGTTTTCGTGTTGGTCATAGACTGGATGAGGATCGGATTTCCTCCTCCGATAACACGGTTTCCAATTTTTATTACTTTTGTATGATCTCTGTACATAAAAATCTCCTTTATGAATCCTGAAAGGCAGGTGTCTTCAAACGCCCTGCCTTTCCTTTCTGAACTATCTTTTCGCTCTTACGCTTAACGCCGGATCTCCAGCAGTTTTGTTTTCAGCTCATTTTCCATACGTCTCATATCTGCTTCTGCTGCCTGACGTTTCTCACGGCCCTCCTGCTGAATCTTCATCACATCATCCAGTGTCTGGATCAGCTCCTGATTGGTCTTTTTCAGAGTTTCAATATCTACAATGCCTCTCTCGGACTCCTTTGCGGTTTCCACAGATGCCAGGTGGAGAGTTTCCGCGTTTTTCTTCAAAAGCTCATTGGTAAGATCTGTAACCTGCCGCTGTGCCTGTGCGGCTTCTGTGGAATGTGCAATTCCGAGAGCCAGAACCATCTGGCTTTTCCAGAGGGGAATGGTATTTACAATGGTGGTCTGGATCTTCTCGATCATGGTGGTGTCATTGTTCTGGATCATACGGATCTGTGGTGCTGTCTGCATGGAAATGGTTCTGGTCAGCTCCAGATCATGAAGCTTCTTCTCAAAACGGTCACATTTGTTTTCCAGATCATTGGCTGCCTGTGCATCTTCCGGAAGTCCGCTTGCCGCTGCTTTCTGATGAAGTTCCCTAAGTTTTCCTTCCCGGACTTCCTGAAGTTTCTTTTTGCCTGCAAGGATGTACATGGAAAGTTCTTTAAAATATGCCAGATTCTGCTCATACATCTTATCTAGCACAGCGGAGTCCTTCATCAGGCGCATCTGGTGCTGTTCCAGGGCTTCTGTAATTTTCGTCACATTTCCCTCGGCTTTTGTGTAACGGTTTTTCAGGGTTTCCACCTTCGCTGTCTGTTTTTTGAAGAAACCGAAGAGTCCCTTTTCTTCTGTGGCATCAAAATCTTTCAGTTCTCCTACCACATTTGCAAGCAGCTCTCCCACCTCTCCAAGATCCTGGGTCTTCACATTTACCAGTGCCGCATCAGAAAAATCTGCCATTTTTTTCTGCGTACCAGCTCCATACTGGAGGATCTGGTTCGTATTTTCAATATCGATCTTTGCCGCAAAATCTTCTACGATTTTCTGTTCCTGAGGAGATAACACCGGTTCCTCCACTGCAGGTTCCTGCGGTTTCTCCGGTTCTTTTGCCGCAATTTCTTCTTTTTCTTCTGTAAGATCCGGTTCCAGAGTCAGCACCGGGGCTTCCACCTCAAAGTCCTTAAATTCTTCTCCCATAATCTTCTCCTTAATCAGCTGTACCTTCCGGCAGTCATCTGCGATTTGTTTTCTCATCTGCTCGTTGTACTTATTTCATTTCCGCATTCTGTTTCATTTTTTCGAAATCATCTTCTGTCAGACCTTCCTGTGCCAGAACCGTATGTAACACAGAAATATCCGTAGATACATCCCAGGCGGTATCCCGGAATATGGAATCCAGAAGTTTTTCAAAAGCAACATTCAGTGTATCAATGGTTTCCTCAATCTCTTTCTTGGAAGCTGTGATATTCTCGCCCTGTACAGGCTGTCCGTCCATATCTTCGTAGGCATCCAGAAGTTTCACCGTCATAGGAAGATAATAATCCATCAGCTTCTTAAGATCCGGGATTACCTCCGGATGTTCTCCGGCACGCTCAAAAATCTTCTGAACGATCAGTTCCATTCTGGAAATCTTCGCGGAAATCTCCTCTCCGGGAATGGCATCATTGCTCTTTCGAATCTTTACCAGAAATTCATTTCCTTTTCTCAGAACTTCCTGGGCCTCCGGGCTCATATTCTCTTCAAGCTGAACTTTCGGATCTGCCTCCTGTTTGCGGAGTTCCAGCTGTTTCTGCGTTTCCAGATACTGCTGATACGTCTCATTGCTGGTGATCAGACAGGTGCCTTCAGCATCTACATGGCCTTCCAGGAACCAGCCTTTCTCGATCATCCTGCTGATATCTTTTTTTACAAATTTCTCTGTCTTTCCTGCTGCCTGGGCAAGTTTCTGGAAATTACAGTAAGTATGGTCTCCCAGTGCACGGATATATTTCTGAAAACGCCCCAGTCTACCAAGACGGCTGGTTCCTGCCCCCAGAAGAGCACCGCCACCTGCCGCGCCTGCACACATCACACCAAGAACCCCTGCCGCTAGTGCACCACAATGACCAAGGCCCATCCAGATCAGAAGCACCATGGCTCCAAGGCCCATACCGCTTAAAAGGATTCCGCCGGAAACTGCCATCATCATGCCTTTCAGATTTTCGCCGGTTGTTTTTCCATAAAGAAGCTCCGTCTGTTTCTTCGCGGCCTGCTCTTTCGCTTTTTTACTTTTTCCATAATAGGGGCTCTGATAGGTATAGCTTCTCTTTCGAAACTGGGGATCATTTCCCGGTTCAAATACGGAATTCATGGCATTTTTCAGAGCCTCACTTCCGGAATCAATTGCCTTATTTACCGTCTGGTTGATAGTATGGCTCAGCTCATGGTAGCTGTTTGAATTCACGGCATTATCTACAATATCCTGAATCTTTTTTCCAAGGTCTTCAAATTCGTGATTGTCCATTTTTTCCTCCAGTCCATAGATAACTTTTATTATAGCGAAATCCCGTTAAAATTACAAGCAAATACAAAAAAGGCGCAAAAAACTATTGAAGTCAGCACGTAAAAGTTTTACAATGGTAAAAAGTAAAAATTCGTAAACGGAGGAATCGTTATGGAAAAAAAGAACATTGACTGGTCCAGCATCGGATTTGGCTACATGCCAACCGACTACAGATACGTGTCTAATTTTAAAGATGGAAAATGGGATGAGGGTACTTTAAGCACAGACCCGAATATCGTACTTAATGAGTGCGCCGGTGTACTTCAGTATTCTCAGAGTGTATTTGAAGGCCTGAAAGCTTACACAACAGAAGACGGACATATCGTTACTTTCCGTCCTGACCTGAACGCAGAGCGTATCGCTGCTTCTGCTGCAAGACTTGAAATGCCGGTATTCCCGAAAGAGAGATTTATCGACGCTGTCAATCAGGTTGTTAAGGCAAATGCCGCATGGGTTCCACCATACGGCTCAGGCGCAACTCTCTATCTTCGTCCGTACATGTTCGGTTCCAATGCCGTAATCGGTGTTAAACCAGCTGACGAGTATCAGTTCCGTATCCTTACAACACCGGTTGGACCGTACTTCAAAGGCGGCGCTAAACCGATCACAATCCGTGTCAGTGACTTCGACCGTGCCGCACCTTGTGGAACAGGTAACATCAAAGCCGGACTGAACTACGCAATGAGCCTTCACGCTATCGTAGATGCTCACAAACAGGGATTTGATGAGAACATGTACCTTGATCCTAAGACTCGTACAAAAGTTGAGGAGACAGGCGGAGCTAACTTCATCTTCGTTACAAAAGACGGCAAGGTTGTAACCCCGAAGTCTGACAGTATCCTTCCATCCATCACACGTCGTTCCCTGATCTACGTTGCAAAAGAGTACCTGGGACTGGAAGCTGAGGAGCGTGAGATCTACTTCGACGAAGTGAAAGATTTCGCAGAGTGTGGTCTTTGCGGTACTGCTGCTGTTATCTCTCCAGTTGGAAAGATCAACGACCATGGCAAAGAAATCTGCTTCCCAAGCGGAATGGAGAAGATGGGCCCGGTTATCCAGAAACTGTACGACACACTGACAGGTATCCAGATGGGACGCATCGAAGCTCCGGAAGGATGGATCCATGTAATCGAGTAATCAATTACCGGATTTTGGGATTTATACATAATATTAAGAGCCAAAAACAGGCCGCCGGATTTTTACCGGTGGCCTGTTTTATATTGTTTTTCTGTGTAATTACAAAGCAAGCATTATTTATTTTTTCTCTCATATTTCATAAACGTATACTCCAGATCAAAATACGTCTGCTCTTCACTCTCCGCTGTAACTTCCCAGTCCGAATCCTCATCCAGGTTCGGGAAATGTGCATCTGCTTCATATGCAAAATCGATCTTGGTCACATGGGCCACATCGCAGTAAGGAAGCATCTGTCTGTAAATACTGTCTCCGCCGATGCAGTACACATCCTGTGCCGGATATTTTTCCACTTCTTTTAACGCCTCTTCGATGCTGTGAACGACCACCGCACCTTTTACCTGATAATCCTTATTTCCGGTGATCACAATGTTGGTTCTGTTCTTAAGAGGAAGTCCGTTTGGAAAAGACTCCAGCGTTTTTCTTCCCATAACAACCACTTTTCCTGTAGTTTCCTGACGGAACATCTTCATATCTGCCGGAATGCTTACCAGAAGTTCATTGTTTCTTCCAATTCCCCAGTTTTTATCTGCTGCAACAATAATATTCATCCTGATTTCCTTTCTTTATATGCAATTATACCGCAATCGGGATATTTTTGATCTGCGGCCATGTCTCATAATTCTCCACGATCAGATCATCGGTTGTAAATTTATAAAAATCTTTGATCTCCGGATTCAGTTTTACCGTTGGTGCAGGATACGGTTTTCTGGAGATCAGCTCTTTGATCACCGGAATATGGCGGTCATAAATATGACAGTCCGCAATTACATGAACCAGCTCTCCTGCTTCCATATCGCAGGCCTGTGCGATCATCATCAGAAGAAGGGAATACTGACACACATTCCAGTTATTTGCTGCCAGGATATCCTGAGATCTCTGATTCAGAACAGCATTGAGGACCAGTTTATCTTTTCCCGGCTCTTTGGTCACATTAAATGTCATAGAATAGGCACATGGGTAAAGATTCATCTCATGAAGATCCTGATGTACATAAATATTGGTCATGATCCTTCTGCTGTAAGGATTGTTCTTAAGATCAAAAAGAACCCTGTCCACCTGATCCATCATTCCCTCTTTATACTGATGTTTCACACCCAACTGATAGCCGTAGGCTTTTCCGATGGAGCCGTTCTCATCTGCCCAGCTGTCCCAGATATGGCTGTGAAGATCATGGATATTGTTGGATTTCTGCTGCCAGATCCACAAAATCTCATCCATGGCACTCTTTAATGCAGTTCTTCTCAAAGTCAGCGCCGGAAATTCCCTGCGGAGATCATAACGGTTCACAACACCAAATCTCTTGATGGTATAAGCCGGAGTTCCATCCTCCCACACCGGACGTACCTTCTCTCCCTCTGTGCTGGTTCCGTTTTCTATGACATCTTTGCACATGTCAATGAATATATTGTCTGCAAGACTCATTATCTGATTCCTCCCTGTGATTTTCTTCTGTTCGCTCCCGGAAATATTCTTTTTTCTTAAAAATACCCCTGAAATTTATTTTATATTCTAACACATTTTAGTCTTTACTGTCCACTTCCCCCTTTCATCTCCTCCGTCCCTTTTTCTTCTCCCTCTGTTCTTTTTCTATATTTTTCTGGACTTTTCCAGACAACAGTGCTATATTGAAGCCATGAAAATACTGATTACATTATTAAAACCATTTTCTTTTGCACCTGCGATCCTGATGATGTGCGTGATCTACTCTTTTTCCGCACAGACCGGAGAAGTTTCCGGTGCCCTGAGTTATAAAGTCAGCTATCAGATCGTAGAAACAAAAAATGAAATACTTGCCACAGGAAAAAGCCCGGATCAGCTTTCCCAGGAGGCATCCCATATCGAGTTTTATGTACGGAAGGCTGCCCATATGACCGAATACTGTCTGTTGTCCATCTCCATTTCCTTCCCGCTTTATGTTTACGGAGTCCGGGGAATCTGGCTGATGCTTCTTGCAGGATTTGTATGTGTGGGTTTTGCCGGCCTGGACGAATATCATCAGTCTTTTGTGGACGCCCGCGGGCCTTCTGTAAGGGATGTGGGAATTGACAGCTGTGGAGCGCTGATCGGAATTTTACTGGTACAGGCATTCTGCTGGTCTACCTTACATACCCCAGGCAGGAAAAAATCACGAAAAAAACGTCGAAAAAATCAAAGACACAGATAAGTCAAGTGAGGCAAAATATCTACTTTCCTTTGGCAGTCCTGCACCCGATATATGCCACACAACTTACTCAATCAAAAACGGAACATCCCCGGAAGAAATATTTTTTTTCCTCCTGATGTTCCGTTTTTTATGTTTATATGTATCATATTCTGGCAGGCGTTATCCTGCATCTGATATTTTATTTTGCTTCTTCCTCCGGTGCATCATCCAGATTCTCTGCCAGATGTGCCCGTTCCGCAATAGACATCCGTTTCTTTCCAGCTGCCGCATTCTCCTGATCTTTGGCAGCTTCCTCCGCTGCTTTTTTCGCTGCTGCTTCTTCCATATCGTGTTTCTGTGCACCTGCTTTTGCAAGGTTACGGACTGCCATGATCAGAAGCACCGCTCCAATCACAACAAAAATACCTCCCGCTACCAAAAATCCCACACTGGAATCTTCTGCCCCGCTTATCACATTGGCACAGAGACGATATCCTGTATACACAAGATAACCACCTGCAAAAATCCACAGAAGACTGCTTCTTGTGGAAGAATTTCCCTGGCTGGAATTCTTTTCTTCCGTGGTCTCCTGCTGCAGCTCTTCCTTATTTTCTGTTTTCTGTTCTTCCATGATGTATCTTTTATCCTTTCTGATATCCTGACATTTTTTTATTTGTCAGATATCATTTCCACGTCAGCCTCTGTTTTTTCTTGCTCTTCTTTTACAAGTCTTCCATAAAGTTTTGTCATTTTATAAATCTTCTCAATGATTTTTTCATTGAGCTGACCTTTTTTCATACGCCACTTCCAGTTATCACCAAGGGTTGACGGTTCATTAATCCTTGCCTCATTTCCAAGGCAAAGATAATCCTGTACCGGGATCACACAGCGATCCGCCACACTGGACATGGCTGCGCGGATCAGACTCCATACGGCTGCAGTCTCATGCTTGCCCTCACAGCCGATATAAGCCTTTGCAAAATTCCGGTCATGCTGGCTTAAATTGCGGAACCAGCCTCTTGTGGTTTCATTATCATGAGTGCCTGTATACACGATACAGTTTCTTTCATATCTGTGTGTCAGATACGGACTGTCTTCATTCTCATCAAACGCAAACTGAAGAACCTTCATTCCCGGAAATCCGGATTCTTCCACCATCTCAATAACACTGTCTGTAAGAAGACCAAGGTCCTCCGCGATCACATCCAGTTTTCCAAGATTTTTTTCGAGAGTACGGAACAGATCCATTCCCGGTCCCTTTTCCCAGTGGCCGAATTCCGCAGTCTTATCTCCGTATGGAATGGAATAATACTCGTCAAACCCTCTGAAATGATCAATTCTTACCACATCATAAAGTTTCATACAGTTGGCCATCCGGCGTGTCCACCATGCATAGCCTGTCTTTTTATGATATTCCCAGTCATAAAGAGGATTTCCCCAGAGCTGCCCGGTAGCGGAAAAGGCATCTGGCGGGCATCCGGCAACACCAACCGGAAGATTATTCTCATCAAACTGGAACAGTTCCGGCTGTGCCCATGCGTCCGCACTGTCAAACGCAACGTAGATCGGTACATCTCCGATGATCTCCACGCCTTTCTCATTTGCATAAGTTTTCAGCTCTGTCCACTGTTTGAAAAAACAGTACTGCTGGAAACAGTAAAATCCCACTTCTTTCGCAAGTTTTTCTCCTGCCTCAGCCAGTGCGTCTTTTTCTCTGTTTTTAAGCTCTTTTGGCCATTCGATCCAGCTGATCCCGTTCAGACTGTCCTTAATGGCCATATACAGGCTGTAATCTTCCAGCCAGGCGGCATTTTCTTCTACAAACTTCTGATACTCTGGATCTCCCTCACAGTCATAATTTTCAAAGGCTTTTCTTAAGAGACGGAATCTGGAATTATAAATCTTCTCATAATCCACGTAACTCTCACTTCCACCCCAGTCGCAGTTCTCACAGTCACTTTCTTCCAGATAACCAGCTTTTACAAAGGCTTCCAGATCAATAAAATACGGATTTCCCGCAAAAGTGGAAAAAGACTGATACGGTGAATCTCCATATCCGGTAGGTCCAAGAGGAAGGATCTGCCAATATTTCTGCCCAGCCCTTACCAGCTGGTCTACAAACTCATACGCCTCTGCGGAAAAACATCCTATTCCATATTTCGATGGAAGGCTGGATACCGGAAGCAAAATTCCACTTGCTCTCATCATTTATGAATCCCCCTGTTTTCTCAGTAGTTGCGCCCGCTCACAGATGTCTGCAGGAGCACTCTGGTTTTTATTATATCACCCCATCCCAGAGCGTTCAAAGGCATTTTTTGTGGATATATATCAATATATCATGATAAACCTTCTCCCTGTCTTTCTCATTGAGGATCTCATGGCGCATTCCCGGATATAATTTTCCCCGGACATCCCGGTATCCTGCCTGACGCATGGCACGGACAGCCTTGGCAAACTGGCGGACATTTCCCATACAGGGGTCTTCCGCCCCACTGATAAACAGCACCGGCATCTCCGGTTTCGTACACTTCCAGTGTTTCACATCGTACGCTCTTTTCATCAGGTCAAAAAGTGCCAAATACGCATCATCCGTAAAGGTAAATCCGCAATACTCGGAATCGGAATAATCTTTAACAACCTGCGGGTCGGAACAGATCCAGGAAAAACGGTTTTTCTCTTTTTTAAACCGCATGGCGTAACTTCCAAAAGACATCATCTCGATCAGACCTGCGCTGTGTCTTGGCCCGAAAACAGCTTTTTCCGCCTTTGCCAGGGCTACTCCAACCGGACGAAGCGCATTGTAACTAGGTGATCCGCAGACGATCAGCATATCCATACAGTCATCATGATGGGCTGCATAAGCACGAACAGCCAGGGATCCCATACTGTGTCCAAAAAGAATCAGCGAAAGTTCCGGAAAATGATCCTTGATCAGGCAGTTGACTGTATGGATATCCTGCAGCATGGCATCTGCTCCACCGCCGTACATATATCCCAGGTCTTCTTTGCTCCTCACACTCTTTCCGTGGCCACGGTGATCATGGATCACACTTACATATTTCCGTTCTGCCATATATTCCATAAAAGGAAGATAACGTTCCTTATATTCACTCATTCCGTGAACAATCTGGATGATCCCACGGTACTTCTCGTCACGTCCCAGTTCCGGCACCACTGCCAGACAGGAAATTTCCAGTCCGTCTGCTTTTGAAGGGAATGAGTACTGAATTGTTCGTATCATATTTTCACCTCGTCTTTTCTGCTGCTTTTTTGTTTCTCACAGTATATCATAACACAGGGGGTTTCTCAAACAGTAAACCTATGTTATAATCGTTACGGTAAACCAGATGTGTTACGATTCACTCCATATCCGGTAACTCTGTATCTGGTTTATCTTACCCGAAAACCTAGATGACTTATTGTAAGGAGGAATAATGAATACAGAAGACAATAACGATTTTTACGACGACGAGCTCTCCAGGTCATTGATCTCCAATGATTTCGAAGAGGATACTCCTCGCAAAAAGAAAAAAAGCAAAAAACCACTTGTGATCTGTCTGATCATTCTTCTGATCGCTGCGGTGGCCGGCGGAATTGCCTGGTATATGGTTCAGCGCCATAAACCGGTAGAAGCCACAGAAGAATTTCTCACAGGCATGCAGAATATGGATTTTACCACCATGGAAAACCTTCTCCAGAGTCATGATCTCAGTGCTCTGGATGATGCGGATATCCGTGATTCCGCCTACACAGATTTCTTCACTACTGTCAACAAAAAAATGACTTACAAGATCACCAAAAACAAATTCGACATTCAGAATGGCACCGCAAAAGTAACTGTCCACATGAAATACATCGACGGAACCAACATCTATGCAGCTACCATTCAGGAATATACCCGTAAAGTTGCGGTTGCCGCCTATGCCGGAAAAGAAATGACCCAGGATGATATTCAGGAGATGCTTGCTACCCTTCTTGCGGAAAACGCCTCCACAGCGGATGAGAAATACAGCGAAATCGATATCACCTATCCGCTGATCAAAATCGGAAATGATTGGAAGATTGTTTCTCTGGATGATACTACTGTCAAAGTTATGTGTGCGAACTTCAAGAGTGTAAAAGATGAGATCTCATCTCAGCTTACAGACGATACCACCACAGACAGTTCCAGCACAGATGCCGAATCCACAGGTTCTGATTCTACACAGGCTACAGGTGCATCCATTGATATCACAACAGACAAATTCTCTGTCCGTTTCAAACAGTTCGCAATCTCCAACGATTACGGCGGAAATCCATGTCTGATGATCTACTACGATTACACAAACTCCGGTGATTCCCAGTCCAGCGCATTTGTGGACTTCACTCTCCAGGCTTCCCAGAACGGAGAATCCCTGGAAGGAACTTATCCGGAAGCCAACGATGATGCTGTAGACAATTATATGAACACCATCGATCCCGGAAAGACCGTCACAGTATGCCAGGTATTTCTTCTGAAAGATACCACCAGTGATGTAACCCTTCAGGGAAAAGAAACTCTGAATGTAAGCGGCGGACAGACGACTTCCCAGGTTCTGAAACTGCAGTAAGATACCTGCCAAAATAAAAACGGAAATTTCTCCTTCATGATCTTTTCATGACTGGAAGAAATTTCCGTTTTTTTCTTTTTTCACATACGTATATTTTCCCTGTTTCCGTGAAAAACTATCTCCTGTATAACGAAAGGATGGTGACTTATGGCAAATAAATGTCTGCAGTATTTTGCTCTGACCATTGCTGTGGTCGGCGCCATAAACTGGGGTCTGATCGGCTTCTTTAATTTCAATCTGATAGCGTTCCTGTTCGGAAGCATGAGCTGGCTCTCCCGAATCGTCTACGGGCTTGTAGGTTTATGTGGGCTTTATCTTCTGACTTTCTATACTCTGATCGATCAGGGGGAAGCAACTGAATAAGGTAAGCCGCTACACATAACGCAAAAAATCCTCTGCCACATTGAAAATACAGCAGAGGATTTTTTTATTATAAATAATAAAAAAAAGAACTCTGATCATTCTCAGAGTTCCGAAGAGCGATAGACGGGGCTCGAACCCGCGGTCTCGACCTTGGCAAGGTCGCGCGTTACCAACTACGCCACTAT
>SKEF01000897.1_pt1 | contig 28397 bp, 18 predicted proteins | sample 4826691 | NCBI WGS metagenome assembly SKEF01 (sample SAMN11008816, study PRJNA524170) | human gut metagenome | biome: Human fecal sample; material: Feces; isolation source: fecal sample from pouch patient p23, p27 | host: Homo sapiens | place: Israel: Tel-Aviv | collected 2016-08-24
ATCATTTTCCATCTGATATGGCTTTCCAAACTTTTTTGCTGGATAAGGATAATAAAGTGTTAGCGATGGGGAATCCAATTCTTAATCCTAAAATAAAAGAATTGTATCTGAAAATTATTCGTGGGAATGATATTGTATCAACTGCTGGAAAAGGCATTACCCAGACTAAAGTCCATATAGATGTCTCATTTTTGCATTTAGGTAACTTTGATTGGCAGGAGGAACAAAAAGCAACTTTTATATTGAAGAATGTGGGTGACAAACCATTGGTTATACAAGATGTTGCTACTTCTTGTGGTTGTACTACCGTAGCTTATTCAAAGGAACCGGCATTACCGGGTAAGGAAATAGATTTGGAAGTGGTTTATAAAGCTGAACATCCGGAGCACTTCGACAAGACGATAACGGTATATTGCAATACAGAAAATTCTCCGTTGGTTTTGAAGATTAGTGGGGATGCAAAATAACTGATTGATGGGATGAAGGAGCGGCTGCAATTGAAAAAATGGTTGAATGGAATAACAAACGTATTATTCTGTCTGTGCCTGCTTGTTGTGATACTGATAGTATTGCAGGTGTTTGTGGTGACCTCCTTCAAGATACCGTCGGACTCGATGGAACCGTCGTTGCTGGCGGGTGATTGTATTCTGGTGGATAAATGTTCGGGTGGAGCACGCCTATTCAATGTGCTTGATGCCGTGGAGAAAAAGGAGGTGAGGATGCACCGTATGTCCGGATGGAGAAATTTTCAGCGGAATGATGTACTAGTGTTCAATTTTCCTTATCCGGGCAGGTGGGACAACATTGCGCTGGACGTGATGTTGTATTACGTGAAGCGCTGTATCGCCGTGCCGGGTGATACGTTGGAGATAAGGAATACACATTATCGTGTGTCCGGATTTGATGGTATCGCAGGAAATGTGCAGGCGCAGGAGGAATTAGGTAAATTGATATCTTCGGGCATGACGGAGGAACGGGGCCTTGTTCTTAAGAGCTTTCCCGATGGTGGCTGTAATGGGTGGACTATCAGCGAGTTTGGGCCTCTTTATATACCGGCCAAAGGCAGCGTGGTAGGAATGAATCCGGAAACACGGTTGCTGTATCGGAACGTGATAGAGTGGGAACAGAAAAAGGAACTGACATTGCATGGAGATTCGGTTCTGCTGGGGGACAGTGTGATACACAATTACCGCTTCTGTGAGAACTATTATTTTGTTTCGGGTGACAAGATGGTGAATTCAAAAGATTCCCGCTACTGGGGATTACTGCCGGAACCATTTATAGTGGGAAGGGCATGGCTGGTATGGAAGTCCGTCAGCCCGAATACTGGAAAAATGAGATGGAAACGTATCTTTAAAAGAATAGACTAAGATGAAAGTTCTGTTTAAATTGCTCTGGATATTATTGATTGCCGGGATATTGGAGGCTTGCAATGCTTCCGGCAGATTGGAGTACGCACTGGAGTGTGCTGCAACCAACAAAGGCGAACTGGAAAAGGTACTGGAACATTATAAAGATGAGCCTGAAAAATATAAAGCCGCTTGTTTCTTGATAGAAAATATGCCTTATCACTATGCCCTTGAAGGTGAAGAACTGGATTCTTTGAAAACAGTGCTGGCTTCGGCAGATGCTTATGGGGTGATGCTGAAGGATACTGCCGTACCGGATTGGGATTATTATACCCCTTCCGGATTGCAGAGAAAACCGGATGTACTGAATATAAGGGCTGAATTCTTGATAAATAACATTGATTTGGCTTTTGATGGTTGGAAAAAGCGTCCGTGGAATGCTTCCCTTTCTTTTGCAGATTTCTGTGAATGGCTGCTTCCCTATCGTATCGGAAATGAGACTCCGGACAACTGGCGGCAGATATACCATGACCGTTATTCCTTTTTGCTGGACGAGGTTTATACGGGTATCGATGTAGTGGAGGCGATTAGCGTAGTTTGGGAGTATTTGCAGAAGGAAGACCCTTACCGGTTTACATGGGTCTTTAACTATCCGCATTTGGGAGGAGAGTACCTGCTGCATAATCGTATCGGCAAGTGTCAGGATGCTTGTGATTTTATGATTTATGTGATGCGGGCCATCGGCGTCCCGGTAGCCTATGATTTCTATACTTTCAATGCGGAAACACGGAAAGGGCATGTGTGGAATGTGGTGAGGGATGTAACGGGTGTCTGCCTTCCTTTTACTTTCCCTTCCCGGAAGCCGAAACGGGGAAGTTTCTATATTGACAGTCGGCGCCCGAGCGTGGTTTACCGCCGGTGTTTTGGCAGACAATGGGACATGGATGGTGATTTTATGCGGAACCGGTCCGTACCGGCTGCTTTTAAGGATGTGTTTGCAAGAAAAGTGTCGGATAATTATTTTGATTCGAATCTGGAACTGCCGGTAGAAGGGATGGACGGGAATTATGTTTATGTGGGGTTGTTCAGTGCTTATGGGTGGCGGGGAATAGATTTTACTAAGGTAGAAAGTGGAAAAGCGCTTTTCAGGAATTTGGCTTCGAGGCAGGTTTATATATTGTTGGCATTCGCAAACGGGCAGTACCGCCCTATTGGAAATCCTTTTTATTTTGATGGCAAGGATATACATCCTTATGTTGCAGATACCTCCAAGTGCTATTCTGCTGAATTGTATCGGAAATACCCTCTTTCGGAACGTATCAGGAACTATATGGGAGGGATAAAAGACGGGCATTTTGAGGCGGCTTGTGATAAGGATTTTAAAAATGCGGAGTTGTTGTGTACTGTGAAAGATACGCCCGGTATCAATTATAATCACGTTATTCTTGAGAAACCGGTAAGGGGTCGCTATGCCCGTTTTTGTTCTTCGGCAGAGGGATATGCGGAAGTTGCCGAAATGCATTTTTATAAAGGAGAGGAAGAGATTGTCCCTATAGACAGTTGGGGAGATGCTCCAGCCACAGCAAATACTTTTGCCTATCAGGTCTATGATAATGAACCGTTGTCGTATTTCATTTCATCAAAACCCGGTGCAAGTGTAACGGTGGATTTTGGAAAGGTTGTTACTATAGACAATTTTATGTATATGCCCCGTAACGATGATAACTTTGTCAGGATAGGGGATTATTATGAACTCTTCTATTGGGGAGAGGGCTGTTGGAACTCATTGGGGAAGAAAATGGCAGAAAAACCTTTTCTACCATATGACGGGATACCATCGGGAGCTTTGCTCTATTTGCATGACAGTACCCGTGGAGAAGAAGAACTGATATTTCATATGGAAGATGGTAAGCAGGTATTTGTATCGGATTGTAAGGATTGATTGGATTGTCTTTCAGATTGGAATAGAAAAAATGGAATAGTGATATGAAGCATTGGTGTGTATGGGTATGGTTTACAGCAGGTCTGTTTGTGGCTTGTTCTTCGGAAAATCAGTGGTTGGACACAGCTTTGAATCTTGCCGGTGATAACCGTGCGGAGTTGCAAAAGGTACTGGACCGTTACAAGGAAGAGGACGGTGACAAATATCGTGCTGCTTGTTTTCTGATAGAGAATATGCCTTTTCATGGTGCTTACGAGGGAAAGGCCTTGGAGAATTACAGGAAGTATTTCAGTGAATACGTTTCATTTCCTTATTCCAGGCATGTGCAAGAGTTGATTGATTCCTTGAAAAGAGCAGATGGAGAATTTTCTATAAATCAATTGACTTATAAGAGGGACATTATGACGGTGGATTCCGCTTTTTTGGTCAATCATATAGAATGGGCATTCAAAGTCTGGCGGGAGCAACCTTGGGGAAAGCATGTTGATTTTGATACTTTCTGCGAATATATATTGCCTTATAGAATAGGGGATGAGCCGCTTTCTCTCTGGCGCAAAGAAATTTATGAGTGCTATAGCCCGATTTTGGATGAATTCAGGAAGACAGATGAGGCTGATAATCCTAAGGTTGCCGCCCAGTTGTTGATGGATACGTTGCGGAAAGCGAACTACCGGAATACGGCTCTTTTTCCGGTGGGGCCTCATTTGGGACCGGATGTACTGAAATGGCATACGGGCAGTTGCCGAGAGTTTACGGATGCCATGATATATGTGTTGCGGGCATTGGGCATTCCGTGCGGAGTAGATAGGGTGATGGTATTAGGAGACAACAATGCCTCTCATTTCTGGAATTTTGTTTTGGATAAGGAAGGAAAGACATACATTGCAAATCTTCCTTATGAAGAAGTATGGAGCAAAGCGGAAGAATATAGCATTTCGAGGGGAAAAATGTACCGGGCAACCTATAGTATTGATAAGGAGGCGGTACGGAAACTGGGGAAATATTCCGATGTTTACCCGGCATTCCGACGTCCGTTCTTCCGCGATGTCACTGCACTTTATACCGGTAGCAGGAATTGGACTGTAGCTCTTCCGGATTCTTTGCTTTCCGGACAGTTTCGTGAGGGGGATATGGTGTATTTGTGCCTTGCCAACAGACTACAATGGCAACCTATAGGATATACTTTCTTTAAGAAGGGGGAGGCTCGTTTTGAGGATGTGGGAGGCGGGGCGGTCTTTACGCTGGCTGCCTGGAACGGAAAGGAATACGCTGCAGTATCTTCTCCTTTTCTTCTGGAGCGTGAAACCGGAAAGATACGGTTCATTGTTCCGGAAGCTGAAAAGCAGGAATTGGTCTTGTATAGGAAGTGCCATCTTACTTTGAGTGTTCTTTTCAATGACCGGATGATTGGGGGAGTAGTGGAAGGAAGCGACCGGGCAGACTTTGGGTGGAAGGATACTCTACTTTTGATAAAGGAGGCTCCGTATCGGCTATATACTGTGGCCCGGTTGAAGTCTGATAAACCGTATCGGTATATGCGCTATAAGGGTGCTGACGGATGTTTCTGTAATATCTCGGAACTGGCTTTTTATGAGAATACGGAAGATACCATACCTCTATATGGGGAAATCATAGGTACTCCGGGAAGTTTTGAAGACAATACACATGAATATTTGAACGCATTTGACGGTAATCCGGATACTTCATTTGATTATATACATCCGGATGGAGGATGGACCGGGATGGACTTTGGAAGTCCCCATCGTGTGGAGAAGGTGGTGTATACTCCTCGTAATGAGGTGAATTTTATTTATAAAGGTAATTTGTATGAATTGTTTTATTGGGGTGGAGGAAAATGGAATTCTGTCGGGCGGCAAATGGCTGTGTCAGATTCTATTGTCTATTCAGGGTTTCAAGGTGCTTTATTTTATCTGAAGAATCACACAGCCGGTAAAGATGAACGGATTTTTGAATATAAAGACGGGAAACAAATCTTTTGGTGAATTATAGAATACTATTGAATATTTGATAGATAGAATGAATAATGTACGTAATCTATTGACTGGAAGTTTGGTCTACATTGCTTGTATAGTTTTATTGTCTTTGGCATGTAACGTTTCTTCCGGACTTCCTGTAGCTGATGTTATAGGGCAATGGCTCTATTTCGATAAAAGTGCATTGGTAGTTGCAGGATGTCTGTTGATGGCTGGATTGATGATGGAAAAAAGGTATTTTCTTTTTATACCGGTTTCGTGGGTATTGGTAATGCTGGGGGGCATTGAGGCTGTTTGGGGATTGAGTCAGCTTTATGGTTATGCTGTGTCCAACCATTCCTTGTATGTATTGACAGGTTCTTTCTTCAATCCGGGGCCTTATTCCGGCTATTTGGCCATGATACTTCCGGTCTGTCTGTATCAATGGCTGACCAAGAGGGGGGAGATTCTCTGCTCTGACCGGAATGATGGAAGAAGATGGAAAAAGGTGATGGATAAGGCTGGAACTATGGTCGCTGGTGGCGTGATGCTGCTTATCTTTTGTGTGCTTCCGGCAGGAATGAGCCGTTCGGCATGGTTGGCGGCAGGAGTTTCCTGTCTGTGTGTATATGCTTGGCATATGGATTGGACGGATAAGTTCAGATTATTATGGCAGCAGCAAAGGCAGCGTGTGGTGATGGTAGTGGTCGGTGGATTCTGTGTCTTGCTATTGGCGGGCTATTTACTGTTTGTCTTGAAACCCGATTCTGCACGTGGCCGTCTTTTCATGTGGAAGATAACTTGTCGTGCCATTGCAGAAAAGCCGTTGACCGGATATGGGATTCATAATTTCGCAGCAGCCTATGGAAATGCGCAGGAGACTTATTTTGCAGCAGGTGATTATGAACCGTGGGAGGAACGTGTGGCGGGAAGTCCGGAATATGCATTCAATGAATATCTGCAGGCTGCGGTCGAACTGGGCATTCCTTTGGCGGTATGTCTATTGGTTGTGGTCGTGCTGTGTTTGTATAGGGGAGTCCGTAAAGGACGTTATGGTATCTGTGGGGCTATTCTTTCCTTGATGATATTCTCTTTTTCCTCCTATCCGCTACAACTTCCGGTATTTATCGTTACATTTGGAGGATTGCTTGTGGCGTGCTTGTCCGGTGCCGACCGTTGGCAATGGTTGGGGCTGGCTGTATCAGTAGGCATCATTGGCGGTTTTCGCCTGAAGAATGACTTGCAAGTGGAGCAGGCCTGTCGGGAGTGGATGAATGCGCGGGTGCTGTATAATGCAGGTGCGTATCAATCGGCAGAGAAAGAGTATGGACGTCTTTATCCTCTGTTGAGGGACCGGGCATCTTTCTTGTTCGAATATGGGCATGGATTGCACAAGCAGCAGCAGTTCAGTAAATCCAACCGTATTTTGAAAGAAGCTTTACAGCGTAGTTGTGACCCCATGATACTGAATGTGATAGGCAAGAACTATCAGCAGATGGGTGATTGCTTGTCAGCGGAAGACTGGTTTATCCGTTCCACCCATCGTTTGCCGGGACGTATTTATCCCTATTATCTGCTTGCGAAGCTTTATGCGGAACCAAGCTTCAGGCAACCGGACAAGTTTGAAAAAATGAAGCGGATGGTATTGACGAAAGAGCCGAAAGTGCATTCTACGGCAATACGACAGATGAGGGAGGAAGTAAAAAAGATTCAGCTTGTTTTTGTCCATATTAAAAAAGATGAATAAAAACGGAAAGTGTTAATAATGAGCGAACTAATTGCTAAAGTGCTATGAAAAAAGTGTCCACATGCAAATATCGGTTCGTTTTTTTGAAACGATTAATTTTATCAATTTATAATTGAGTATGAATATGAAGACACAGAACTATCGATACCTGCTATGCATGGCCGTTGCCCTGCTTGCCGCCTGCTCCGATGCCGGAAAGGGAAAAGAGTCCGAGGAAGGGGTGGCAACCGTCCTGCCAAGTGAAAGCAATGAAGTGACCGTGAAAGTCCTGAAGCGGGCGACCTTTGAGCATGAACTGGTGAGCAACGGAAAAGTAACCGCCGGTGCCATGGCGGATTTGCGTTTTGAGACCACCGGTGTAGTGGCACACATCTACGTGAAGAACGGTGCCCCGGTGCGCAAAGGGCAGAAACTTGCCGAACTGGATAAGTTCCGTCTGAAGAACAAGACCGCGCAAGCCAAGGATGCTCTGGACAAAGCGGAACTTGAGCTGCAGGACGTATTGATAGGGCAAGGCTATCCGGTGGGTGATGCCTCCAAAGTACCTGCTGACATCATGAAGCTGGCCCGCGTGAGGAGCGGTTACGACCAGAGCCTCGCCCAGTATGAGCTTGCCGCGTATGAAGAGGAACACGCCACGCTGGTTGCGCCTTTTGACGGGGTAGTGGCGAACCTGTTCTCCAAACCGTTCAACGAGGCAAGTACCTCGGAAGCCTTCTGCTCCATTATCGGCACTCAAGGTATGGAGGTGGACTTCACGGTGCTGGAAAGCGAACTGCCGTTGATAAAGAGTGGCGACAAGGTGATTGTTACCCCTTATTCGGATGCCGGCTTTAGGCAGGAGGGGCGCATCACCCAAATCAATCCTCTGGTGGATGACAAGGGGATGGTTAAGGTGAAGGCTGCCGTCAATGGCAAGGGACGGCTGTTCAGTGGGATGAACGTGAGGGTGAACGTGCACCGCTCTCTGGGCGGACAGCTTGTAATCCCGAAGAGTGCCGTGGTGTTGCGTTCGGGCAAGCAGGTGGTGTTTACCCTGAAAGACGGAAAGGCGCAGTGGAACTATGTGCAGACCGGTCTGGAGAATGCGGAAAGCTATAGTATGGCCGACGATGCCCTGAAAGAAGGCGATACGGTCATTGTGACGGGAAATGTGAATCTGGCACATGAAGCATCGGTGAAGGTGGTTGATAGATAATGAGTGATAAGTGGTAATTCAAAATTCATAGTTCAATTGATAAAGTTTTTGATACAGCGGCCTATTGCCGTACTGATGGCATTTACAGCATGCTTCATTGTCGGGCTGGTGACTTACTTCACCTTGCCGGTATCCTTGCTGCCCGATATTGCCATCCCGGAAATTACAGTGCAGGTGTCGGCGCAGAATACCTCGGCGCGTGAATTAGAGAATACGGTGGTGAAACCTCTGCGGCAGCAGCTCATCCAGGTGGCGAAACTGAAGGACATGGACAGCGAGACGCGCGATGGTGCAGGCATCATCCGCCTGGGCTTCGACTTCGGTACGAATACCGACCTTGCCTTCATAGAAGTGAACGAGAAGATTGACGCCGCCATGAACTATCTGCCCAAGGATGCCGAACGCCCGAAGGTGATAAAGGCAAGTGCGACGGACATTCCTGTCTTCTACCTCAATCTGACCCTAAAAAGCGACAGTGCATACGGCAAGGTGGACGAACGCGCGTTTCTTGATTTGTGCGAGTTTGCCGAAAATGTCATAAAGCGTCGCATCGAGCAGTTGGCGGAAGTGGCAATGGTGGATGTCACGGGTTTGGTCGAACGCCAGTTACAGATTGTGCCCGACCCGGATAAGCTTGCTGTGTTGGGGCTCTCCATTGAAGACATAGAAAACGTGCTGGCGCAAAACAACGTGGAGCCGGGCAGCATGACTGTGCGCGACGGCTACTACGAATACAACATTAAGTTCTCCACCCTGCTGCGGACAGAGGAGGACGTGAAGGGCATCCTGCTGCGAAAGGAAGGACGTATCATCCGCTTGGGAGACTTCTGCCGGGTAGAGATTGTTCCTGCCAAGGAGAAAGGTGTCTCCATGAGCAATGGCAAGCGTGCCGTTACCCTTGCCGTCATCAAGCAGGCGGACGAGAATATGGAAGACATGAAGCTTGCCATCAACAGCACGATGGACTACTTCAAGAAAGTATATCCCGACATTGATTTTAGCATCAGCCGTAACCAGACGGAGTTGCTGGACTATACCATCTCCAATCTTCAGCAAAATTTGTCGTTGGGTTTCCTGTTCATCTGCATTGTGGCGGTACTCTTCTTGGGTGACATCAAATCACCGTTCATCATCGGGTTGAGTATGGTGGTATCTATTGTCATCTGCTTCCTGTTCTTCTACTTGTTCAAGATGTCACTCAATATCATTTCTTTGTCGGGATTAATCCTGGCGTTGGGTATGATGATTGACAGCAGCATCATTGTGACGGAGAACATTTCGCAGTATCGCGAACGGGGCTATTCGTTGCGGCGGGCTTGCGTGACGGGTACGGGTGAGGTGGTGACGCCGATGCTGAGCTCATCCCTGACCACGGTTGCCGTGTTTGTGCCGCTGATATTTATGAGCGGCATTGCGGGAGCGCTTTTCTATGACCAGGCATTCTCTGTTACGGTGGGGCTGCTGGTTTCCTACTTCACGGGTATCATGCTGCTGCCGGTCCTCTATATGCTGGTCTACCGGACAGGGTTGCGCGGCAGGTCGTGGTTCTCCCGCATCCGCATCAACAATCCGTTGAAGGAACATACGCTGGACCGTTTTTATGATGCGGGCATCGACTGGGTATTTTCCCACAAGACGGTAAGTAGCGTATTCTGTGTGGTTTCTATACCTCTTTGTGTCTTTCTGTTCTATTCCGTCGGCAAGGAGCGTATGCCGCAGATAGACCAGAATGAACTGATAGTCTACGTGGAATGGAACGAAAATATACATGTGGACGAGAACCGGCATCGTGTGAATGTACTGTTCGGACAGTTGTTGGACAAGACTGTGGAACAGACGGCTGCCATAGGCCAGCAGGACTATCTGCTGAACCGTGAGCAGGCTCTCTCTTCTTCGGAGGCAGAATTGTATTTCAAGACTTCCTCGCCTGACGGGATTGCTCCCTTGCAGAAGCAGGCGGGCGAGTGGTTGACACGGGAATATCCGTTGGCGACAGTCTCCTTTTCTCCACCCGAAACCGTGTTCGAGAAGCTTTTCGTGACCGGGGAGGCCGATGTGGTGGCGGAACTTTATGCCCGTAACAAGGAGAAGGCGCCGGCGGCGGAAGAATTGCGCGGACTGGAACAACAGTTTGCGGAGCTTACGGGGACAGCGCCCGTAGGTATCGCTTTCGAGAACCAGCTTGACATAAGCATCCTGCAGGAAAAGCTGTTGCTCTATGACGTTTCGTATGACGAGCTTTACCGTACGCTGCGGACGGCATTCAAGGAGAACAGCGTAGCTATGCTCCATTCCTACCAGCAATACCTGCCTATCAGCATTGTGGGCGAGGAGCGGACAGTGAATGAGGTGCTGCAGCAGACATTGATACAGACCCGTCCGGACAGTAAGGGCGAAGTGGAGCATATTCCGCTTCGGGAGCTGGTAAAGGTGCGTCCGGCCGAGGATTTGAAAACGATTACGGCAGGACGCAACGGTGAATATATACCGTTCCGTTTCTATGAAGTGGACGATGCTCCGGAGTTGATGGAAAAGGTGAAGCGGGAGGCAGATGCCACGGGTGACTGGGATACGGCCTTCTCCGGCAGTTTCTTCTCCAACCGCCAGATGCTGGACGAGTTGGTGGTGATTCTTTTCATCTCTATCCTGCTGATGTATTTCATTCTTGCCGCCCAGTTCGAAAGCTTCGTGCAGCCGCTCATCGTGCTGCTGGAAATTCCGATAGATGTGGCGTTTGCCCTGCTTCTGTTGTGGATATGCGGGCATACCTTGAACCTGATGTCTGCCATCGGACTGATAGTGACGTGCGGTATCATCATCAACGACTCCATCCTAAAGCTGGATGCCATTAATGAATTACGGAGGGCTGGTATGCCGTTGCTCGAGGCCATCCACGAGGCGGGGCGCAGAAGGCTCCGGCCCATCATCATGACATCGCTCACCACCATTTTTGCTATGGTTCCGCTGCTGTTCTCGTTCGACATGGGCTCGGAGCTGCAGAAGCCGCTTTCCATAGCGATGATTGGGGCGATGTTCGTGGGGACACTGGTCAGTCTGTTCATCATCCCGTTGATATATTGGTTTATTTATAGAAAAGAAAGAGCATGAAGAAATTAAGTCTTATACTTTTGTTCAGTCTGGGAGCCCTTTCCGCTTTTGCCCAACAGCGGATAACGCTCGATTTGCAGCAGACCATTGCCCTGGCGAATGACAGTTCGCTGGAAGCCTTCCGCACCAAGAACATGTATCTGGCCGGTTATTGGGAATACCGCACCTATAAGGCAAACCGCCTTCCCAGCCTGACGCTGAACATGACTCCGGCACAGTACAACCGCGATATCACCAAGCGTTACGACTCCGAACAGGACCTTGACATCTATCGCAGCCAGCAATCCTTCTATGCATACGGCAATCTTGCCGTCAGACAGAATTTCGACTTGACGGGCGGTACGTTCTATCTGGATACGGAGCTGGGCTATATGCGGAGCTTCGGTGGAAACAAGTATACCCAGTTCACCAGTGTTCCGGTTCGTTTGGGCTACTCGCAGAGTCTGGTCGGTTACAATCCTTTCCGTTGGGAACGCAGGATTGAGCCGCTGAAGTACGAAAAGGTGAAGAAGGAGTATATTTACAATGCAGAGCGAGTATCCGAGCAGGCCACGACCTATTTCTTTGCGCTTGCCATGGCACAGGCGGAATATGACTTGGCCAAGGACAATGCCGTCTCCACCGATACCCTCTACCGCATCGGCATGCAGCGCTTGAAAATAGCCGCCATCAGCCGTGCCGACCTGCTGACGCTGAAACTCGACGTGGTGAACGCCCGCAATACTTTGCAGAATGCCGCCAGTGCCTTGAAGCGCGCCATGTTTTCGTTGGCATCTTTTCTGAATATGGAGAAGAACACGGATATCAGGGTGTCGCTTCCGGGACGTCCGAGGGCGCTGACCATACCGGTTGATGAGGCTTTGCTGGCCGCTCAAGCCAACAATCCGGAATTTCTGGGGCTTCGTCAGGAAGTGCTGGAAGCCGAGCAGACAGTAGACAAGACGAAGAAGGAATCGCGCTTCAACGCCAGCATCAACGCCAGCGTCGGCTTCAACCAGGTGGCAGAGAAATTCGGTGAAGCATACAGGCATCCCATGCAGCAGGAGATGGTGTCGGTCAGTGTCTCCATTCCACTGGTGGACTGGGGCGTGAGGAAAGGCAAATACAACATGGCGAGGAACAATCTGAACGTGGTGAAGACTTCTGCCCGGCAGAGTGAAATCAGCATTGAGGAGGAGGTTATCATGACCGTCAGCGACTTCAACGTCCAGCAAGCCCTCGTCGCCAGTGCCGAAGAGGCCCTCGACCTTGCCATCCTGGCGTATAACGAAACCCGCCAGCGCGTCATTATCGGCAAGGCAGACATCAACAGCCTGACCCTCTCGCTGAACCGCCAGCAGGAAGCGCAACGCAATTACATCTCCGCCTTGCAGGACTACTGGCTGAATTATTACAAGATACGGAAACTGACGTTGCACGACTTTGCCAGCGGATTTTCGCTGTCGGAAAAATTTGATTATAATAACTGATGAAACGAGTTTCTTCCTTCACCGTCATAGTGGCGTTTGTCTGCCTTGCTTTGGTAGGGGTGGCGTTGATACCGCTGCTCCCCGTCAAGCTGAATCCGTCACGCAGCCTGCCCGGCTTCACGGTGGGTTTCAGCATGCCTGGCACTTCGTCGCGGGTGGTGGAGATGGAAGTGACCAGCAAGCTGGAATCCATGCTGGCGCGTATCCGCGGAGTGAAGCGGCTGAACTCCACCTCGGGCAACGGCTACGGCAACATTACTGTGGAGCTGGACAAGCATGCCGATGTCGAGGTAGTCCGCTTCGAAGCTTCCACCATCATCCGGCAGACGTGGCCCCAATTGCCCGAAGGTGTCAGCTATCCCACCATTCACATGAAAGTGCCCGACGAGAACGCCTCACGCCCTTTCATGTCCTTCACACTGAATGCCCCTTCCACTCCGATATTGATTCAGCAGTATGCCGAGGAGCATATCAAGCCGCGGCTGGCAAATATTCCGGGTATCTATAAGGTGGAACTCAGCGGTGCCACGCCCATGGAGTGGAGACTGGAATATGACAGTGAACAGTTGCGCTTGCTGGGTGTGACCCTATCGGACATCAGCGAGGCAGTACAGCGGCATTACCGGAAGGAATTTCTGGGTACGCACAATGTGGATACAGGTAACGGTAGCCGGGAATGGATACGCCTGGCACTGGTGCCGGAGAGCAACTCCCTTGGTTTTAATCCTGCTGCCATCACCGTGACGGCTACCGACGGGAAACTGCTCCGCTTGGACGAACTGGTGTCGGCTGTCCGTATGGAGGAGGAGCCGCAAAGCTATTACCGCATCAATGGGCTGAATTCCGTCTATCTATCCATTACTGCGGAAGAAACTGCCAACCAGTTGCAACTGAACCGTGCCGTGATGGACGAGATGGAAGCTGTTCGGCAGGTACTTCCTGTCGGATATGAAGTGCATACCAGCTATGATGCGACCGAGTACATACGGGAAGAACTGGACAAGATTTACTTCCGTACCGGTTTGACGGTACTCATCCTGCTTGTATTCGTATGGCTCATTACTCGTAAGTTGAAATATCTTTTTCTGATAGTTACCAGCCTGGCTGTAAATATAGCGGTGGCACTTATCTTCTACTACCTCTTCGGACTTGAGATGCAGCTTTATTCGCTGGCGGGTATCACTGTCTCGCTGAATCTGGTGATAGACAGTACCATTGTCATGACCGACCACATTCTGCACCGGCGTAATCTCAAGGCCTTCCTGTCGGTGTTGGCGGCAACCCTCACTACGATGGGTGCGCTTGTTATCATTTTCTTCCTTGACGAGAGGATACGGCTCAACCTGCAGGACTTTGCAGCGGTAGTGATCATCAATCTGGCTGTTTCCTTGATGGTGGCATTGTTCTTTGTTCCGTCGATGATTGAGAAGATAGGACTGGTGAGGCGGATTACGGGGAAGAAGAGGCGTCTTGTCTTGCCGGGGCTGACGCAAACATTCAAAACAAGGTTGGGACGGATTTTCAGACGTTTCCCCGTTTATTTCTCCTGCTGCTACTCTGCTCTCATCCGTTTTCTGTGCCGTTGGCGCTGGGCTGTATGCCTGCTGTTGCTGTTGGGTTTCGGTCTGCCTGTTTTTCTGTTGCCCGACAAACTGGAAGGAGGGGGAAAATGGGAAGCTGCTTACAATAAGGTATTCGGTTCGGATACCTATAAGGAGTCGGTGAAACCCGTTGTGGACAAGGCGCTGGGCGGCAGCTTGCGGCTTTTCATACAGAAGGTGTACGAAGGCAGTTACTTCACCCGTAATGAGGAGGTGGTGCTCTATGCCAACGCCAACCTTCCCAATGGCAGCACCCTCGAGCAGATGAACACTTTGATGAAACGTATGGAGACCTACCTCAGCCGGTTCAAGGAAATCAGGCAGTTTCATACTTCCATTTACAGCCCCCGGCGTGCCAGTATGCAGATTTATTTCAAGAAGGAAGTCCGGAACAGCGGTTTTCCCTATACACTGAAAGCCAATATGATAAGCAAGGCACTGGAACTGGGAGGCGGCAGCTGGGGCATCTACGGATTGCAGGACCAGGGGTTCAGTAATGACGTCCGCGAGAGTGCCGGCTCCTACCGCATCAGGATGTACGGCTACAACTACGACGAACTCTATGAGTGGGCGGAGAAGCTGAAGGCCAAGCTGCTGACGCACCGGCGTATCAAGGAAGTGCTCATCAATTCGGAGTTCTCCTGGTGGAAGGATGACTATCAGGAATTCTACTTCAACCTGAACAAGGAGCGCATGGCGCAAGAGGGCATCGACGCGCAAGTGCTTTTCTCTGCGGTGCGCCCCATCTTTGGCAAGAATCTGGAGATTGGCTCGGTAGCGGCCGAGCAGGGAACGGAGAAAATCAAGCTCTCTTCCCGCCAGTCTGCCGAATATGACATCTGGGCGATGCAGTTCTTCCCCTATGGAGTAGGAAACGGCAAGCATTACAAGCTTTCCGAACTGACTACTGTGGAAAAGGGACAGATGCCGCAGGAGATTGCCAAAGAAAACCAGCAGTACCGCCTCTGCCTGCAATACGAATATATCGGCTCCAATGAGATGGGCAACAAGATACAGAAACGTGACCTGGAGGAGTTCAACAAACTGTTGCCGATGGGTTATACAGCCGAGTCGGACAGCAACAGTTGGTCATGGGGCGAGAAGGACAACCGCCAATACCTGCTTCTGCTGGTGGTGATAGCCATCATCTTCTTTACGACCAGCGTTCTGTTCAACTCCCTGAAGCAGCCGCTTGCCATCATCTTTGTGATTCCGGTTTCTTATATCGGGGTATTTCTTACTTTCTATTGGTTCCGGCTGAACTTCGACCAGGGCGGTTTTGCCTCGTTCGTCCTGCTGTGCGGCATCACGGTGAATGCCAGCATCTATATCCTGAACGAGTACAACAGCATCCGACGTCGTTTCCCCCGTCTTTCCGCTCTTCGTGCCTACGTCAAGGCGTGGAATGCGAAGGTCGTTCCTATTTTCCTCACGGTAGTTTCTACCATTCTGGGATTTATCCCTTTCATGATAGGTGAGGACAAGGAAGCTTTCTGGTTTCCATTGGCGGCGGGTACCATTGGCGGACTGGTGATGTCCGTCATCGGTATCTTCTTTTTCCTGCCGGTTTTTGTGCTGAAACAGCGTGATTTTCTTAGGAAATGATTACTTTTGCTCGATTTTGTTACCTGAATGGATACTTGAATTTTAAATATGGAAAGTGCGGAGTACTCTTTGGATGAGTTATTATGTCAGTCTCTTCTGTTGTTTCGTCAGTATCGGTTTTATGATGCTCCAGAATGTGGAGAAAAGGCATTCCGGATATTGGAGGAAGCCCATGTATGGATGGGGCGTACGCAAGAGTGTGTGGATATGGCGAAATGGGGGTGCGTGATAGAGTGTCTTGCGCAGAAATACTACATAGAAGATGATACGGATGCGATTCTGGAAGAAATTGATGCTGCCTTGGTTGCGCATTGGAAGAGGATAGAGAAAATCCATGCAGAAGTCACCACCGTTTATTTATGGCTGGGGTACTATTTCCTGCTACGTTTCAGAAACCGGGAATCCCGTTCCCATTCCCGTTGTAAACAGATAATGTCCAGCTTGTTGTGTGCTTTGGTCGAAATCTTCCGTAAGGTGGAGAAGGGGGGAGCCCCGACAGAAGTCTTGTCACATCTTTCGGTAGATGTTTGGGGAGAGACCGTCTGCTGGATGGAGCAGGTACATGATTCCCGTCTTTGCGAGAAGCAGTCGTCAGCTTTGCTGGCACAACTCTATAACCTGAAAAGTGTGGAGTTGGAAAAAGGTCTGGGAAAGCAGGATGCTTTGCTCCAGCAGATTCTGGAGTTTTATTGCTTTTAAGGGAAAATTATCTCTGCTTAGTTTTATCATTTCTGCTTCCACACTTCCACCTACTTCCTGCATCCCTTTATTCATCGGCATTACAAGTGCTGTGGAAGCAACTCAAAAAGGTGGAAGCAACTTTTGCTTCCACAGCGGAAATACGCCGAAAAGTAAGTTAATATCTTGTTTGTTAGTGTATTAATAGAATGTACAGCATTTTGCAAATATCTTGTTTACACGATATGCGTTTCGTGTAAACACGGTATTAACTTCGTAAAAGACCGTTTACCGATAGACTGCAGCTGGGCTCATAATAGGAATAAGATAGGTGCACAGTATGGGGAAACTATGAGTATAATAGGTGTTCAACGGTTATGAAGCACCTTGTTGACGGTCGTTAGTCGAGTGGTTGACGGCCGTTGGCAGAGCGCATCACGGCCGATAGGCGCTGATAACTCCGTACAGAAAATGGAAAGGAAGCCTATGTAAGGGGAAACAAGCTCTGAGCTATTTGTTTTGTTTGTCACATTTATCTTGTTTTTGTACATTGTTGAAGCGGTTTTTTGTATCTTTGAAGGGAGAGGCCGTAAAAAAGCTTATTCTCATCCAAAGTTTAATTATATATACATGGATTATGAAGCGATGTATAGTACTGTTCATAACATTCTGCTGTGCAGTTGTTTCTAATGCGCAGACAAATGGCATTGTGACTGATGGGGAAAAAGGATTGCCGTTGGCTGGTGTGAATATTTATCTCCAAAAGGATTCTGTGTATACGTAATGATAATCTGGTAAAGAACATGTTCATATGAAAAAACTGTTATATCTTGGGCTTTTGTCCGTTTGCGTACTGTTAGGTTCTTGCGTAGAGAAGAACGTATCCAATGTTTTTGATAAGGTAGAGAGGTATATGGATGTATATCCTGACAGTGCATTACTGCTGTTGGAGCAAATTCCTCATCCGGAGAAGCTTCGTGGAAAGCAGCGGGCAGACTATGTGCTGCTGTTGACACAAGCCCGTGATAAGAACTATCTGGATAGCATGCAGTCGGATTCGTTGATAAAGTTGGCGGTAGATTATTATAAGAATGGGGGTGATAACGTGAAAGCGGGGAAGGCATTGTTTTATTATGGCAAAGTGATGGATTTGCAGGGGAATGATACGCTGGCTATGCAAGCCTATTTGAATGCTTTGGCTAAATTGGAGAAAACGGAAGAGTATAAGCTACAAGGCTTGGCATATGAGTATATCGGTATTTTGAATGCAGATAGAAAGCTACACAAAGATGCTCTTGATAATTATCAAAGTTCGGTATATTGTTTTCAAAAGGCAGCCGATACTTTAGGGGTTATATATGCTTATCGGGATATTGCTCGTATTTATTATGTAGAACAACAATATGACAGTGTTTATAACTACATCAATAGGGCTTTGTCCTTGTGTGAAGAAAAGAAAGGATGTATCGATTTTGAACGAGTAACTCCTTCTTTGTTACAAGTAAAAGGAATTGCAAAAAGAAATGAGGGAGATTTGGAAAATGCAATAATCTTGTTGAAAACTGCGGTAGAGACTGAACAAGATAGGCATTCTATGCATCACTGTTCAATGTCATTGGGGAACATTTATTTAAATCAAAATAAGTTGGATGAGGCAAAAAGATATTTTACTTTAGCTTTGAAATCAGAAAGGCCTCGTACTCTGGCAGGGGCATACCACTATTTGTATCTGTTGGAAAAGAGGCAGAAAAAGTATGCAATGGCTCTCTATTTCAAAGAGAAGTCTGATTCGTTGTTGTCCGTTGACCTGGATGCTAAACAAGCATCTCAAATTTTGACTTTGCAACGTAAATATGAAAAAGGAAAGCTTCTTTTAGAAAAGCAACAAGTTGAACACGAAAAGAAAATACAGTTTTATTTTGGGATGGTAATCGTTTTATTTATTATCCTATTATGTCTTGTTTTGTATTTTCTTTTAAGAAAAAGATACAAAGAGATGTTCCGGAAGAATATGCAAGTAATAAAGGAGAATGAGTGCATGATTAAACGATATGTTTATGAACTTGATGTGTTGAAACAAAAAGCAGGTGAAACAGCGGAAACAAATAGAGAGAAGGTTGGTAAATTGAATCAAAAGATTTTGCTGTTGGAGAGTGAGAATAAAAAAATACGTGAAAATGTATGTGTAAATGGTGTTTATCTCTTGGAGCAATTGAAGAAGGAAAAGCTGATTGTGAAGAATATGACCAAACAAGAGAAAGAACAGCTCCTTGAATACATGGATTTGATATATGGTAATTTGATTTCTCGGTTAAAGAAAGATTTTAAATTAACGAGTGGTAACCTGATATTGATAGCTTTGCTTAAAGTTGGTTTCACTACCACTGAGTTGATGTTTACTTTTGACTGCGAGATGAATTCTATTTTTACGAAAAAACGGAGATTGAGGGAGAGCTTAAATTTGGATACTACTGATAAATTGGAAGAATTTATAACTCTTTATTAGAAGAACTTCTTGCTTTTCGTCCATTAACTTAGTAGCTTTTTTTTTAGTATTTTCTTGATATATAGTTTGTTATTCTCTTTTGTGTTGTCCACTTGTACTTTCCCTAAGAAGTGATTAAATGGCTATCTTTGTTACATTCAAAACTAAAGATACTATGAAATCATTTTTTATTTTGTTAAGTTTATACTGCTTCTTTGTGGTAAATGTAGTGAATGGAAAGTCAGTAGCTTTTTTTGACAGATATGCATTCGGTAGATTTACTATTCATTAATAATGGCTATATAGCACTATGAAACAAATCTCATTTTGCATCACTTGTATGAATCGGCTTAAACATTTACAAGAAACTTTGGAGAAGAATATTCTTGATAATTTCTTAGTAGATGAGGTCGAGTTTGTTGTGCTGGATTATAATTCGCAAGATGGATTAGAAGAATGGATTGCTCAATCTATGATGAAATATATTGAGATGGGTATTCTTGTCTATTATAGGACTACTGAACCAGCTTATTATCGACGCAGCCATAGCAGGAATATGGTTTTCAGATTGGCAGAAGGAGAAGTAGTATGCAATTTGGATGCAGATAATTACTTAGGTAGAGGGTTTGCAGAGTTTATGTTAAAAGAATTTAACAATAAAGAGCGTCTATTTTATACGAGTAATCTTTGTTATCGTGATGTTTTCGGAAGGGTCTGCTTGGAAAGAAAGGAGTTCGTTGAGGCGAGAGGATACAATGAAGTGTTTGTAGGATATGGTTTGGAAGATGTTGAATTTTTCAATCGTTTGTTGTGTAGAGGGCTTGTGCAGGAAATTTTTAATCAGAAGGAATTTTATAATGTTTTGATGCATGCAGATGAAGAGCGGATAGCACAAGAGTTTTTGTTGAAGAAGTTGCAGAGTGTCTATCTGGATTATATAAATCCCTACTCTACGAGAGTATTGATGTTGTATAAAGGACAACGTTTTGGCATAGGAGTGATACAGAACAATATTGCAATGAATTATAATCATCCGGATGAATCAGACATGCTAAAACAATGTATAGGGGATAAATATCGACTTGTGATAAAAGGAGAATGGAAAGAAGGAATATGGGATGAGATGGAGAACGGAATTCGACTGAATTTTAAAGATGAGGAAATGATACTTAGAAACAAATCTAATTGTTTGTATGATTTTAATCATCAATATTATAAAGTTAAAGATGCGAATCTGATAGTGGTAATTGTCATGGGTGTAACAGAGGCTATAAACTATCTGAAGATGAAAAAAATGGATAATGATTGTAAAACGGTAAATCCGAATGGGTTCGGACAAGGGATTGTATATCGGAATTTTGATTATACTAATAAAATACTCTTGGCATAATATGAAACAGAATTATACGTTGATGGGAGGAAAAGCGTGGTGTTGTTTTTCTGTTTTTTATTCTCGAAAAGCGTGGGGAAGCCTCTTGACTGAGGTTGTCTCATTCTATCGTGAGTTCCAAAGTTTGTTTCATTATTTTGTGGCTTATTTCTCTGAACAACAAGGAGAACATATCAAAGTCACTTTTTCGTTTGATATTGAGAATATGGTTGAAATACAGGAAAGGGTCGATACTCATTTTTTACTTTTCTTGAATCAAAATCCGTCAGTCCATCCTAAACAGTTCCCTTTCGGAGAAGATTTGTGGTGCTTTTATCCTAACAATTCTTTGGTCTGGAATCAGTATAAGATACAATATCCGGATTTAGATTTATTGCTGGATAAACAATTTACACTTTGCCTTTCCGGATTTTTGAGTGATACTTATGTGGGAGGCAAAAAGCAAATGGAGGGAGAGAACTTTAATTTGCTGGAGCAAATACAACAAAAAGTGTTTACAGAACAAAATGGGATTAGGCTTGCCAAATGGGGATGTTTGATAGAATGTTTAGCTCAAAAGTCTTTGATAGAGATGGATGTGGATGAACAACTTACAGATGTGGATGAATTCTTGATAGCTTTGTGGCAAGAGATGAAAGTGCCTTATATGGGTACATTTCAGTTCTTATTGTGGGTAGGAGATTATTTTCTATTTCGTTTCTATGACGAGAATTCTTTGTTTCGCTCTCGGACTTCTTGGATGTTGGAGCAAATAGTATTAGGTGTTGAACGGCTTTTCTGTCAGTTTGAGTATAGAGTGAGGTCTGTTGAACCATTGTTTTTATTTCCAGTTGATGTTTGGCGAGATTTAGGTGAATGGTTACTGTGTGTGGAGAAAGTTTGTATATGTGAGTCGGTAAAAAATGTATTAGCTAAGTTATATGCTTTACCTGAAATGGAGTTTTTGTTACATTGTAATTTCCCAAAGAATACTTTGCGTTGGAAATATCGTGAAATAATATTTGTGGATAAATAATAGAGATAGTTTTATGCTATACATAAATTGAATGTTTAATTAAAATTTTGATGACAATGAAAAAGTTAGGTAAGATTAAATTGGATCAGCTTAATAAAGCTGAACTCAGTGAAAAGGAGTTGAATCGCCTTTTGGGAGGAGAAAACTGTTGTTTGTGTGCTTGCGCTGGACCGTCTGGACCGGTTGACAACTTTAATGCAAATGTTGCAGGTAGTCTGTACTCTCCATCGTGGACTGGCGGTACTCATGGATCACATAGCATGTAGGAATAGTAGTAAATAATACAAGTTTGATGTTTTTTATTCTTTCCTTGTTTATAGGAGAATAAAAATTGTATTTTGCAACTGTTTGAATTGTGAAGTAAGTAATTTGTACCGTTATTTTGGAAGTAGTGGAAGTGCATGATATGTGTGTTTTCTACTACTTTCAGAATGAGGTATATTGATGATTGTATTTATGAAAAATTGTTTTTTACTGATAGCTATTGCTTCATTCTTATTAGGATGTAGTGGCAATAAAAAGGAGAATACTTTGCAAGATGAAGAGGGTACTCCAGTTATTAATCTATCATCAGACAATGTGTCTAAGGTTGCTTTACTACCATTGAGCGAAGCTGCTGCGAAAGTGGAGATTGTTTCGTTGGAGGTGACGGACGAATCTCTAATAGGAGAAATTACTAAAATGAAGGTGACTGATTCTGACATCTGGGTGAAACATTATAAAGACAATCATGTCCTCCGATTTTCACGTTCCGGAAAGTTCTTGAATAAGGTAGGCAAAGTTGGACAAGGACCGGAAGAATATATCAGAATGGCTGATTTCTTCGTGGACGAGAACACCAAAGAAGTATATATCCAGACGACAATAGTTGGAGTTAAAGTCTATGATTATGAAGGCAATTATAAGCGGACAGCTGCAAAAACATCTCCGGATGATGTATTTATGACAATGTATTTCCAATTTGCATTGTATGATAACAAGTTCTTTATAGCTCAAAATCTGGCATTTATCAATAAACCGACACCAAAAGATTCGGTATGGTCTTTTGCATGGGTTGATAGTACTTACCAGAAAAAAAAGATATTCAAAAATCCGGCACATATCGGGCGTGAAGAGGAAATTATGAAGAACGGAATTAATTTCCAGCAGTTTGTTAACTATTGGTTAGAACCTTTTACCAGTATAGATACCTATGGCAATCAGTTGACCTTGAAATATCCGGATACCGATACGATTTATCGTTATGACAGCCCTGCGAATGAGTTGGTACCTCAATATATCATTTCAACCCATGAAGAAAAAGGTGATTATGGGGCGACTCATGTTTGGTTTAGGGAAAGAAGCGCTTTCGATTATTTTTCCATATATTCTTATTATCCGAGTAAGGATAATATCTATCTGCTGTGCAGTAAGGGGGAAACCATTTATACTTATTGTTATGGCAAACAGACTGGAAAAGTGAAAGTAAAAGAGCGAAAATCCGAGATTACGGAACGAATGCTGGGTAATCACACCCTTCGTAGGCTGGAAGGTGCTAAGTACTTTATCTTGGATAATGATTTGTGTGGAGGGTCGTTCCATGTAGATTATCGTTCACAAGGAAAGTATTGGATAGATGTACTTATTCCGAACAGTGAAGACAACTGGATAGATATAGACGAGATGAGAACTTCTGACGTAAAGGATGAATCTCTAAAAGCAAAATTCATCCATACTTTGGAGAATGTAGAGGAAGAGAGTAATCCGATATTGGTAATTGCTACATTAAAATAGTAAATGATGGATAAGTCTTTTTTGATAACTACTGGGAATCAGCATCAATATGTATATTCGGATGCTTTGTGCTATTTTCTTTATGTGCCGGAAGAAATGGCAACTGTAATGGAACATATGGATGCATCACTTGTTGATAGAACAAATTATTACGAACGTAAACTGAAATTTCTGAAAGAACATTGTTTTTTTGAAAAGAGAGAGGTAACATTTCAAACAGATTATAGTGAAGAATTGGTAAAACGAAACCTTGCAGGGTTGCGGCAATTATTGATTGAAGTAACTGATAGGTGTAATTTGGAATGTAAGTATTGTGGTTATGGTGAATTTTATTCTAATTATGACCGGCGAGAAACAGGTGACCAGTCTTTTGAAAACGTAAAACTATTGGTAGATTATTTGACTAAACTATGGTGTTCTGATTATAATGTTTCTCATAAAAATGAGATTACAATTGGATTTTATGGCGGAGAACCTCTGCTGAATATGAAACTGGTGAAGGAAACAATTGCCTATATTGAGAGTTTGAATTTGCCTTCTTTGATTTTTAATTACAATACAACCACGAATGCTATGCTACTGGACCGGTATATGGACTATTTGGTGGAAAAGAATTTTAGTATTCTGATTAGTTTGGACGGGAATGAGGTGCAATCTGCTTATCGGGTAGATAAGCATGGAAATTCGTCTTTCTCACGTGTAGTCAGAAACGTAAAGAAACTGCAAGAAACCTATCCGGATTATTTTGAAAAGAAAGTAAATTTCAACTCTGTATTGCATAACTTGAATTCTGTTGCAGAATGTTATTATTCCATCAAAGAACTGTTTGGGAAGAATCCTCGTATGGCGCAGCTAAATACTACTGGGCTTATTCCGGAACGTGTTGAAGAGTTTTCTAAAATGTTTAATGATAGAGTGAGGAGCTTTGATGAAGCAGTGCAACACGAGGATTTGAAGTATACTTTCATTAAGGATGGCAGCCGTTCCGTGAGCTATCATTCGATGTTGATGCGATATGGTGGTAATCGTTATGCTACTTATTTGGATTTGTTTGATACGGGGTGGGAAGACCGATACATTCCCACAGGCACTTGTCGCCCTTTTGAACGCAAATTATTTTTGACAGTTCGTGGAAAAATTCTTCCATGCGAAAAGATTGGACAAGAACATGCTATTGGATATCTGAAGGATGGAAAACTGAATTTGGACTGTGCAGCTGTAGCTAAATATTATAGTTCGATGTACGAAAAGGTAGTAAAAAGCTGTCGACACTGTTATTTAAAAAGGAGCTGCGGTCAGTGCTTGTTTTTGTTGAAGGAAAAGAATGGGCAATTGATATGTCCCGGCATACAAACGGATGCTAAGTTGAAAGAGGAGTTTGGGATTTTTTTAACGTATGCTGAGAATTATCCGAATCATTATGAGGAGTTGTTATCTTCTATTGTAGTCGATTAATTGAAAAAGGAGTAAATGCAATGAATTATTTATTTTATTTGGAGCCTTATGCGTTTTTGTTGCGTAGTAATGACAAAACAGTAGTTTATAATACTCTGAATGCAACTTATTTGATTTGTCCTGATTATCCGATTGTACAGTTGATTATTGAACAGTGGCAAAATCCGACGAATGGGTATAGTGTTTTGTTGGATAAGGAAATGATGGAAAACGAAGTTGTAAGACATTTTGTTGAGGCTGTAAGAGAATTGTTTTCGGGTGATTGTATAGAATATGACGGGAAATTTCCTAAGCCTTATATCTTTCAGCCAACTTTGTTCTTGAATTCAGATATACGTGTCAAAGATGAGGAAAAAAAAGCCTCTTTGGGAAATCGTGTTATGGAAAACCTTAATGAAGTAAATCTGTATTTACCGGCAACGTGTGAGTTGGAGTGTCCGGCTTGTACTTCTTACTTCCATCAAATAAATCACTGTACTGTTCACTCCGGTGATGGACTGAAAACAGACGATTATCGTCGATTAATACGCCAATTCTTGATGAATGGCATTAAACGGATTAATATATTTGCAGGAGGAAATCCGAATAAAAATAGCTATGTTAGGCAATTGCTTCCTGACATGGAAAAATCAAAGGTAGATGTGCATTTGTATTTGGATAATACATTCTTGTGTAGTGAATATGAAGAATTGGTGCAACAGACCAAATGTGTTTTAGAAGTTTTAGTCCATGCTGAAGGTTTTGGTAATCAGCTGACTGAAGATATGCAGAAGTTCCCGTACGATAGAGTGAAGTGGAATTTGATAGTATCCAATGAATCTGATATGGAACGTATAGAAAAAATGGAGATACCTGCAGAAACGGTAGTTCAAATAAAACCTTTTTATACAGCGGAAAATAAAGATTTCTTTAGAGAGTATGTCTACTTGGATATGCAAGATATATTGGCTGCCCCTATTGATAGAAAAACGATATTTAGGCATCGGACTTTGAATGATAATTTTTTCGGTAAGTTAACAATTTATCCTTCGGGAGAAGTCTATGCCAATGTGAATTGCAGTGTATTAGGAAATATACAAGATTCATCTTTAAAGGAACTTCTCTATAAAGAAATAACAGAAGGAAATGCTTGGCTTAGAATTAGAGGCAATGAAAAACCTTGTAACCAATGTGTTAATAGGGATTTATGTCCCTCTATCTCTAATTATGAGCTGGTGATAGGAAAAAACAATTTATGTAATATACCAATTGAATAAGTGGACGTATTCCCATATTATCGTCAGCTTGATGCCATGGATTGTGGTCCTACTTGCCTACGTATGATAGCTAAGTTTTATGGTAAGAGCTATTCTTTGCAGACTTTGCGTGCCCGTTCTTTTATTTCTCGCAATGGTGTTTCCATGTTAGGCATCAGCGATGCCGCTGAGTCTATTGGTTTCAGAACGTCCGGAGTTCGTGTCTCTTTTGAACAATTGGCGGAAGATGTTCCTCTGCCTTGCATTTTGCATTGGAATCAGAGTCATTTTGTGGTTTGCTATGATGTTAAGAAAAAGAAAGGGCAATACTCGTTTAGGATAGCAGACCCTGCAACTCAGTTGGTTACGTATAATGAACTGGAATTGAAGCGATGCTGGTTAGCTACCAAATCGGACGGAGAAGAGAAGGGGACTGCACTTGCACTGGAACCCACTCCTGACTTTTATAATGGTGAGGGAGAACCGGAACTGAAAGAAAGAGGGTTGCGTTTTTTCTTCCGTTATCTGACTCCCTATAGGAAAGAGTTGTTTCAGCTGATATTGGGCATGTTGGTGGTGAGCTTACTTCAGCTTATCCTACCTTTTCTTACGCAAGCCTTGGTGGATGTGGGTATCAGTGACGGAAATTTGAGCTTTATTACCTTAGTGCTGGTTGCGCAGATTATAATCTCGGTATCACAACTATCGGTAGAGTTTATCCGTAGCTGGATATTGTTGCATGTGAATACGCGTATATCCATCTCCCTTATTTCGGACTTTTTGGCAAAGTTGATGAAGTTGCCGCTTCATTTTTTTGATACGAAGATGGTGGGAGACATTATACAGCGCATTGGTGACCATGACCGTATAAAGAATTTTCTGACAGGTTCTTCTATTAGTACGCTCTTTTCCTTTGTCAGTTTTTTCATCTTTGCTATTGTACTTGCTTACTACAATTTGGTGGTATTGGGAATCTTTCTTTTAGGTAACAGCTTGTATATTGCCTGGATACTTGCTTTTATGAAATATCGCCGTGAATTGGATATCCGTCGGTTTGCACAAGCAGCCGGAGAGCAGAGTAACCTTGTGCAGATGGTGACCGCTATGCAGGAAATAAAGTTGAATAACTGCGAGACACAGAAGCGCTGGCAGTGGGAGCGTATTCAGGTGAAACTGTTTAAAATCAGCGTAAAAGGGTTGGCTTTGGGGCAAGTACAACAAGTAGGTTCTGTGTTTTTCAATCAGACCATGAATATTATAATCTCGTTTATTGCGGCAAAGGCGGTGGTGGAAGGGGAGATGACACTGGGTATGATGATGTCTCTGACTTATATCATCGGTCAGCTCAGTGCGCCGGTCTCTTCTTTTATAGGATTTGCGCAGCAGTTTCAGGACGCCAAGATAAGTCTGGAACGGCTGAATGAGGTACATGGGAAACCGGATGAGGAGCAGGATATTGCTTCCAAATTGTCCGTTTTGCCTGAGAGACGGGATATAAAGATGGAAAATGTGTGCTTCAGTTACGATGGAGCGGATAGAGACTATGTGCTGGATAATGTCTCTTTAGTGATTCCCGAACATAAAGTGACAGCTATTGTAGGTGCGAGCGGGAGTGGAAAGACTACTCTGGTGAAACTGATGCTTGGTTTCTATTCGCCCAATAAGGGGGCTGTGAAGGTGGGTGATGCTTCGTTAGAGAACATAAATCCCCACTTGTGGCGTGCCAAGACGGGAGCCGTGATGCAGGACGGCTTTATCTTTTCGGAAACCATTGCGCAGAATATTGCTGTGGGAGAGGAGCAGATTGATGTGGAGCGGCTGCGCCATGCCGTGGCGGTAGCCAATATCCGTGATTTCATAGACTCGCTTCCATTGGGGTATAACACCAAAATCGGTATGGAGGGAAACGGTATCAGTCAGGGGCAGAAACAACGTTTGCTGATAGCGCGTGCCGTGTATAAAAATCCGGAATTTCTTTTCTTCGACGAAGCCACCAATGCCTTGGATGCGAATAATGAAAAGGAGATTATGGAACATCTGCATGAATTCTATAAAGGGAAAACCGTAGTGGTAGTGGCGCATAGGCTCAGTACGGTGAAGGATGCCGACAAGATTGTGGTGCTGGATAGGGGATGCATTGCGGAAGAAGGTACCCATCGGGAACTGACGGAGCGGAAAGGAATGTATTATCGGCTGGTTAAGAATCAGCTGGAATTGGGTAGCTAATGAATGGAGGAAGAGAAGATATATAAGGATATAGAACTTCGCAGTGAAGAAGTGCAGGAGGTGATGAACCACATTTCTCCTTGGGTGGTGAGGTGTGGGATTACTGTCTTGGCAGTGATTCTGTTGATGGTACTGGTTGGTTGTTGGA
>SKEF01000926.1_pt1 | contig 27940 bp, 20 predicted proteins | sample 4826691 | NCBI WGS metagenome assembly SKEF01 (sample SAMN11008816, study PRJNA524170) | human gut metagenome | biome: Human fecal sample; material: Feces; isolation source: fecal sample from pouch patient p23, p27 | host: Homo sapiens | place: Israel: Tel-Aviv | collected 2016-08-24
TGCCTGAAGAGAGGGGACGTACAAAATCGCTCAGACAGAGAAATGGACCGCCATCGGGTTGGGGTGTCTGCTGGCGGAGCAGAGGGAAGGTTGTTCCTTCTATCAAGAGGTTATCTCCGTCTGCATTTGCCTGGCAAAGCCTGAAGATGCAATGGATGGAGATTGTTTCGTCCAGTCGGTCGAGCATTCTATTGGCTTCCTTGAAGAGCTGCATGGCTTCGGAAGCTTTGGTACGTTCCTCCTCGGGAAAGGTTGTCAGCCAAAGTGCACGGCAGGAATCGCAGCCATGGATGTTGGCAATAGCCGCAAAGCGAGGCTGGAAGCCCCAGGCATGGAAGAAATAAATCCAGTTGATGTAAGGGGTTACTTCATGAATCCGATACGAAAGCAATTCATGCCCCGGTGCCAGTATTGTCCTTTTCATCCCATTTAATCCTTAATCCCTAATCCTTAATTCCTAGCCTTCACTCCCCAAATCTCAGTTCCTCGCCACGATAAGCGTCGTCCACCATGCCGTCGCTATAAACGGGATGTCCGTTGGCAAAAGTCCTTTCCACTTTCCAGTTGAAGGTATGTCCTTCCAATGGGCTCCAGCCGCATTTGCTCAAAACTTTGTCGGCTGTCACTTCCCACGGGGTATCGGGGCGTACCAGCACAAGGTCTGCCCGGTAACCTTCACGGATATAGCCGCGCTCGTTGATGCGGTAAATTTGTGCGGGAGCATGGCACATTTTTTCAACGATGGTCTCGAGTGTGAATACTCCCTCATCCACCAGTTGCAGCATGCTGACAAGTGAGAACTGTATCATCGGCATGCCGGACATGGCCTTCAAGGCACCTCCTTCTTTTTCGGAGAGCAGATGGGGCGCATGGTCGGTGGCTATAACGTCTATCAGGCCGGAGTTGACGGCTGCACGCAGGGCATCGCGGTCGGCTTGCTTCTTAATGGCAGGATTGCACTTGATACGTGTGCCCAACGTGCGATAGTCACTGAGCGTGAAGAGGAGATGGGCAACGCATGCTTCGGCGGTGATATGCTTCTCGGAAAGTGAATAGTCATTGAACAGTTGCAGTTCCTTGGCTGTGGACACATGCAGAATATGCAGCCGTGCACCGGCAATCCTTGCCAGCCGTACTGCCAGCTCAGAAGATGCATAGCATGCTGCCGAGGAGCGGATGTAGGGATGCTTGCCTATGGGAATATCATTCTCTCCGGCAAACATTTCCTTATACTTGGCAATATTGTTCTTGATGGTTTCCTGGTCTTCGCAGTGGGCGGCAATCAGCATGTCTGTACCGTTGAAGATGTTCAGCAGGCTGTTCATCTTGTCTACCAGCATGTTTCCGGTACTGGAGCCCATGAATAGCTTGATACCGCAGACGCGGTGCTTGTCCAGCTTGCCGAATTCGCTGTAATTGTCGTTTGTTGCGCCGAAGTAGCAAGAATGGTTTACGATACACTTCTCGTTCAGCAAATCAAGTTTGGCGTTCAAGGCATCCAGCGTAGTGGTCACCGGATTTGTATTGGGCATATCCATGATGGAGGTCACACCACCTGCGGCAGCCGCACGGCTTTCGGTGAGGATGTCCGCTTTGTGGGTCAGCCCGGGATCGCGAAAATGTACATGGTCGTCGATGATGCCAGGCAACAGATAGCATCCGGTGGCATCTATGGTCTCGTCACAAGGGGCGGAGAGAGGTTTCCAGTTGGTCAGTACCTCTGCAATGCGCCCGTCTTCTATCACTACGGAACCTTTCACGGATTGTCCTTCGTTGACAATCGTAGCGTTATGTATCAATGTTCTTTTCATATCTTCCTAATATTTATAGTAAACCCCTATCACTCTATCACCTATCACTTCATCTCCTTATCTACGGTAGGATATTTATGGAACCAACTGTTCCATTTCAACCGAATCACTCCGAATACGGCTTCACCAAAAATACTGCTGTTCATTTTGGAGGTGCCCAGTTCGCGATTGATGAAGATGACAGGCACTTCCTTTACCTTGAAGCCGCATTTGTAGGCGGTGAATTTCATTTCTATCTGGAAGGCGTATCCTTTGAAGCGGATGCCGTCCAGATTGATAGTCTCCAATACCCGGCGGCGGTAACATACAAATCCGGCTGTAGTATCGTGGATGGGCAGCCCGGTGATGAAGCGTACATACTTGGAGGCAAAATAAGACATCAGTACACGTCCCATGGGCCAGTTCACTACGTTCACACCACTCACATAACGTGAACCGATGGCTACATCGGCACCCTCTTCGGAACAGGCGCGGTAGAGTCGCGGCAAGTCTTGGGGATTGTGGCTGAAGTCGGCATCCATTTCGAATACATACTCATAACCTCGTTGCAATGCCCACTTAAAGCCGGCTATGTAGGCTGTACCCAGTCCTAACTTTCCTTTGCGCTCCACCATGAAGAGGCGTTCGGGAAACTCCTGCTGCAAGGTCTTTACAATGGCAGCCGTTCCGTCGGGCGAACCGTCTTCAATGACAAGGATGTGAAAACCATGTTTCAGAGCAAAAACGGCACGGATGATATTTTCTATATTCTCCCGTTCATTGTAGGTGGGGATGATGACAATGCTGTCTGATGTTTGCATACTTATAGGTAATGGGGGTTATAACTGGGAACAAATGTAATACATTTCTTTTTTATCTGGCAGCATTTTCACACAAATCTTGATTTTGCAAAGTTCTGGCACCACGACTCTTTCATTTATGTAGCTCCTTCTAACTCCTGACTATAAGGAATGCAGGTTAAATCAAAGAACCGTATGCTTGACTTTGAACTTTAGCCTCAATCTTTAGCTATTCCCGTTTCAATCATTAACAGAAAACATTCAAACTATTAAAGAAAAACTTTCGAAGTATAAAGGATAAAGTGGGTAGATATAGGGAGAAAAAGTGCTCTTCAGTCTTGGTCTGTCTATCCCAAGCCTTGGGATAGACAGACCAAACCCTGGGATACATGTCCGCAGGCTGGGGATAAACTTTGTGTAACATAACTCCTGAATAGGGATTGTGCAGGCTGTGTTATTCATAATTGGAGGAAAAGAAGTTTCATTGCCTTCCCCGATAAATAGGGCGATACAGAAAAAAGGTGAAGGATGTGCAGGCTGACAGCAGAAAGATTATTTCAGAGAACATAGTTGCCGACAGGTCAAAGCTAAAGATTATTTGTGTATTTTTGCACCGAATTTATTTCGGTAGGATACCTTATGAGAGGTAATACCGGGGGAAAAAGCGCAAAGCAATGAATATAACTGAACTGCAACAATCTTATGCTTCCCATCCCAATGTAGAGGGGGTGTGCAGGCTTCTGAAAGATAACTCTGTCCGTCACCTATATTGCGGAGGTTTATATGCCTCTGCCGCTTCTTTGTTTTCGTCTGTATTGGTTCAGCGGGCTACTTGTCCGCTCGTTTTCATTCTGGGCGATATGGAGGAAGCCGGTTATTTCTATCATGATTTGACGCAGATATTGGGGACAGAGCAGGTATTGTTTTTTCCTTCTTCGTTCCGCCGCGCCATCAAGTACGGGCAGAAGGATGCGGCAAACGAAATACTCCGTACAGAAGTGCTGAGTCGCCTGCAAAAAGGAGAAGAGGGGCTTTGCGTGGTGACCTATCCGGATGCGCTGGCCGAAAAGGTGGTCTCTCGTAAGGAACTGGGAGAGAATACACTGAAACTGCATGCAGGCGAGAGGGTGGATATGAACTTCGTGACGGACGTATTGCGCAGCTACGGTTTCGAATATGTGGACTACGTCTACGAGCCGGGGCAGTATGCCGTTCGTGGCAGTATTATCGACGTCTTTTCCTTCTCTTCCGAATATCCCTTCCGTATAGACTTTTTCGGCGATGAGGTGGAAAGCGTCCGTACCTTCGAGGTGGAAACACAGCTCTCGAAGGAGAAGAAAGAAAGCATCGTGATAGTTCCCGACTTGAGCCATAGCCTGGAAAAAAAGGGAAGCGGCGGCATGGTGTCGTTCCTCGATTTCCTTCCGTCGGACAGCTTGCTTGCCATGCGCGATTTCCTCTGGCTACGCGAACGCATCCAGACCGTGCACGACGAATCGCTCACCCTACAGGCCATCGCCGCCCGTGAGTCGGAGGAGAATGGAGCCATCACGCTGGAAGGCAAGCTGATTGATGGTGGCGAGTTCACCCTGCGCGCCCTCGATTTCCGCCGGATGGAGTTCGGTAACAAGCCCACCGGAACGCCGGATGCTACCGTCTCGTTCCATACTACGGTACAGCCTATCTTCCATAAAAACTTCGACATGGTGGCAGAGAGTTTCCGCGAATACCTCTCCCGTCACTACACCATCTACATATGCAGCGACAGCCTGAAACAGACTGACCGCATCCGTGCCATCTTTGAGGACCGTGGAGACAACATATCCTTTACCGCCGTGGAACGGACGCTGCACGAAGGCTTTGCCGACGACACTTTGCGTATCTGCGTCTTTACCGACCATCAGCTGTTCGACCGCTTTCACAAGTATAACTTGAAGAGCGACAAGGCACGCAGCGGCAAGGTGGCCTTGAGCCTGAAGGAGCTGAACCAATTCACCCCCGGCGACTATGTGGTGCATACCGACCACGGTGTGGGGCGTTTTGCCGGACTGGTACGTATCCCCAACGGTGACACCACGCAGGAGGTGATGAAGATTGTCTATCAGAACGAAGATGTGGTGTTTGTCTCCATCCACTCTCTGCACAAGGTTTCCAAGTACAAGGGAAAGGAGGGTGAAGCGCCCCGCCTCAACAAGCTCGGCACCGGAGCCTGGGAGAAGCTGAAAGACCGCACCAAGACGAAGATAAAGGATATTGCCCGCGACTTGATAAAACTCTACTCGCAACGCCGCGAGGAGAAGGGGTTCCAATACAGTCCCGACAGCTTCCTGCAACGGGAGTTGGAAGCCTCCTTCATCTATGAGGATACCCCCGACCAAAGCAAGGCTACTTCCGACGTGAAGGCCGACATGGAGAGTGCCCGTCCGATGGACCGCCTGGTGTGCGGTGACGTGGGCTTCGGCAAGACGGAGGTGGCTGTTCGTGCCGCTTTCAAGGCTGTGGCGGACAATAAGCAGGTGGCTGTACTGGTGCCCACTACCGTACTTGCCTATCAGCATTTCCAGACCTTCAAGGAGCGCTTGAAAGGCTTGCCTTGCCGGGTGGAGTATCTGAGTCGTGCCCGCACCGCTGCTCAGGCAAAGGCTGTAGTGAAAGGGCTTGCCGAAGGGGAAGTGAATATTCTTATCGGTACCCACCGTATCCTGGGAAAAGACGTTAAGTTCAAAGACCTTGGTTTGTTGATTATTGATGAGGAGCAGAAGTTCGGCGTCTCCGTCAAGGAGAAACTCCGCCAATTGAAGGTGAATGTGGATACGCTGACCATGACGGCTACACCCATTCCCCGTACCTTGCAGTTTTCGCTGATGGGTGCGCGCGACTTGAGCGTCATCCAGACACCGCCGCCTAACCGCTATCCCATCCAGACGGAAGTGCACACCTTCAACGAGGAAATCATTGCCGACGCCGTCAATTTTGAGATGAGCCGTAACGGGCAGGTATTCTTCGTGAATAACCGTATTTCCAATCTGTTTGAGTTGAAGGCCATGATAGAGCGGCACATTCCCGACTGCCGTGTCTGTATCGGACACGGACAGATGGAGCCTGCCGAACTGGAGAAGATAATCTTTGATTTCGTCAATAACGATTACGACGTGCTGCTTGCCACTACCATCATCGAAAGTGGCATCGACATACCCAATGCCAATACCATTATCATCAACCAGGCGCAGAACTTCGGCCTCAGTGACTTGCACCAGATGCGCGGACGTGTGGGGCGGAGCAATAAAAAAGCTTTCTGTTACCTGCTGGCACCGCCTTTGTCCTCCCTTACTCCCGAAGCAAAACGACGCCTGCAAGCCATCGAGAACTTCTCCGACCTGGGCAGTGGCATCCACATTGCCATGCAGGACCTTGACATCCGTGGCGCAGGCAATATGCTCGGTGCCGAACAGAGTGGTTTCATTGCCGACCTAGGCTACGAGACGTATCAAAAGATTCTCTCCGAAGCTGTGCACGAACTGAAGACCGACGAGTTTGCCGACCTTTATGCCGAAGAACTGAAAGCAGACGGAGGCGTCATCAGTGGCGAGCAGTTTGTGGACGAATGCCAGGTGGAAAGCGACCTCGAACTTCTGTTGCCTGCCGATTACGTGACTGGCAGCAGCGAGCGTATGTTGCTCTATCGCGAGTTGGACGGATTGACACTCGACAAGGATGTGGATGCTTTCCGTTCCCGCCTCGAAGACCGCTTCGGCCCGATTCCTCCCGAAACGGAAGAACTGCTGCGCATCGTTCCCTTGCGACGCCTGGCTGCCCGCCTCGGCGTGGAGAAAGTCTTTCTGAAAGGTGGGCGCATGTCCCTGTTCTTCGTCTCCAATCCGGACAGCCCGTACTATCAGAGCCAGGCTTTCGGTAAGGTCATTGCCTACATGATGAAGTACACCCGGCGTTGTGACCTGCGCGAACAGAACAACAAACGGAGTATGTTGGTGAAGGATGTCAAGACGGTAGAAGAAGCTGTCTGTGTGTTGCAGGAGGTAGTGGCAATGCAGGTGGAAGAGTAAACTGTTGCCACTCCTGCCACTAACGTCCGAACTGCAAGGCGAATCCCAAATTGAAGAAAGTGATGTTGTTTTTGAACCAGCTATGGTCTACTCCGTCATCATACCCGTCTGTGTTATAAAGTCGTGCATCGGGGTTGGCAAACCAGTCTGCTGTCAGGAAATCACAGCGAATCATGCCCGAGAGTTTACGGCTGATGCGGAACTCATAGCCTGCTGCGAAAGTTATTCCACAATATCCTTTATGGAAAAGGTGTCCGTTCCGTTCACCGCGTTTATATGTCCGTTCCTGATAGTTCATATACCCGATGCCGAACGAGAGGAACAGTCCTTGATTCCCGTTGCTCCACAAGGGCCGGTATGTGATGTTGGGGCGTATGCAGTGCAGATGTGCCTTATCCGGCAGGCGTGCCATGCGTAGATAGTCATATTGAAGTCCTGCGGCAAATAGGGGCGTGATGTAGTAGCGGCCTTCTGTCATCAGGTCATATCCCACCCGGTTGCCATTCTTGCTGAAGAAGTCGTTACGGTTTCCCTCTACATGAGGTAAGGATACACCGCCACCGAAGATGATACTGTAATTTTGCGGCAGGCATTCGCTTTGTGCCAGCAGACCTGTCGCTCCAATGGGGAGTAGGGATAGGCAGAGGAGGAGGAATCGTTTCATGCAGTTGCTGTGAGTTTCTTGGAAATATCGTATTTTTATCGTTTCCCGTATAGCTTGTCTATCAAATCCGTCCGTCCTATCCGGCGCAGTTCGTTTATGATGTTCCTGCGCTCTTCGGGTTTGTACCAGAAGAAGAATTGGCGTTGAGCCAGTTTCTCGCGCTGCGTTTTGGCACTGAATACCGGTTCCAGCGTATAAGGATGGAAGCCCGTGTACCATGCTTCGGTGGCAACGGTCATGGGAGTAGGGGTAAAGTCTTGCACTTGTTCCAGATGGAAGTCCAGTCGCTTGGTGATGACGGCAAGTTCTGCCATATCTTCCTCCTTGCATCCGGGATGGCTGCTGATGAAATAAGGAATAAGCTGCTGGCGTAGTCCTTCTTCATGGTTAATCCTGTCGAATATCTTCTTGAACTCACCGAACTGGCTGAACGGAGGCTTGCGCATGATGTTGAGCACGCGGTCTGACGTATGCTCCGGTGCTACCTTCAGGCGACCGCTGACATGGCGGGCAATGAGCTCGCGGGTATATTCCTGCGTACTTTTGTTAGTGTTCGGGTCCTTGCTCTGGTGCAGCAGCAGGTCATAGCGTACACCGCTGCCAATGAAGGACTTCTTGATGCCGGGCAGGGCATCTACGGCATGATAGATGTCGAGCAGCGGACGGTGGTCCGTATTCAGGTTGGGGCATACCTTGGGGTAGATGCACGACGGGCGTTTGCATTTCCTGCAGACGGCCTCATCCCGTCCCTTCATGCGGTACATATTGGCCGACGGGCCTCCCAAATCGCTCAAATAACCCTTGAAGTCTGGCAGCTCCGTGATGGCTTTCACCTCTTTCAGAATGCTCTCCTTGCTGCGGCTTACGATGAATTTGCCCTGGGGTGCGGAGATGGTGCAGAAGGCACATCCTCCGAAACATCCGCGATGCAGGTTGACGGAGAACTTTATCATGTCGTATGCCGGAATACGTTTTCCCTTGTATTTGGGATGGGGCAGGCGCGTGTATGGCAAGTCGAAAGAACGGTCGAGTTCAGCTTCCGTCAAAGGGGGATAGGGAGGATTGACTACTACCGTCAGCTTGCCGCTCTTTTGCAAGATGCGGGATGCTGTATATTTGTTGCTTTCCTCCTCGATATGACGGAAGTTGGCAGCTTCTTTCTTTTTATCTTTCAGACATTCTTCATGGGAAAAGAGGGTGATATCCCCTTCTTGTACCACTACTTCCTTGTCAAGGTAAACCATTTGGGGAATATCGGCGATGAGCTTTTTGAAGCTTGGGGCGTCCATCTGTGTCTGTTGGCGTTTCAGCCTTTCCGCAAGTTCCACCACCGGTTTCTCTCCCATACCGTAGATGAGTGAGTCGGCTCCGCTGTCGAGGAGGATGCTGGGGCGTACACGGTCCTGCCAATAGTCATAGTGCGTCAGGCGGCGCATGCTTGCCTCGATGCCGCCCAGTACGACGGGGACATCGGGGAATAGCTTCTTTAATATCTGGGTATATACAATGGAAGGGTACTCCGGACGCATATCCGGACGTGCATCCGGGGTATAGGCGTCATCACTGCGCAAGCGTTTGTTGGCAGTATATTTGTTGACCATCGAATCCATACAGCCGGGACTGATGCCGAAGAACAGACGGGGACGTCCCAGTTTTTTGAAGTCGCGCAAGTCGTCGCGCCAGTTGGGTTGGGGGATGATGGCTACGCGCAATCCTTCTGCTTCGAGGATGCGGCCTATGACGGCGGCTCCAAAAGAAGGGTGATCCACGTAGGCGTCACCGCTGAAAAGTATTACATCCAATTCGTCCCAACCACGCAGTTCCACTTCTTTCTTGGTAGTAGGAAGCCAGTCTGTAAGGCGATATTCTTTCATTTGCACATTAAAAACTGTAATGTCATCCGTTCTCCGTCGTAAATCTCACGGAAGCCTATCTGCTGTTCGGAAAGATACTCTTTCATGTCATTGAAGGCAGCAGCGTCGTCCATGATGATTTCCAGCTTCTCGCCTTTTCCGGCCTCGCACATGGCCTTGATGGCAGGGATTAAAGGGCTGTAATGCTGTTGTCCGCAGGTGTCGATGGTTTTCATTTATTCTTCTTCTATGGTGTCTTGTTGGGAAAGCCATTGCAGATAGAGCTTGATGAGCTGTTGTAGTCCGAAGGCCTTCATGTTGTTGTGATAGATAACGTCGATACAGAGGTCGAGCAGGTCTTTGCTGTCTTCCTCTTGCGCGGCGATGAGGGAGCGGATGTTCAGTTTCAACTTGTCGAGCACGGTTTCGTCCACAATACCGTTGCTGTCGATGAGATGGCGGAAGAGGCCGTATTTCTCGATGGTGGCAAGATTCTCTTCAGAAACTTCTAAACTACGGGTTCCGCTGGGGTTGGCTTGTATAGTGTACATGATGTTTAATGTTTAGTGGTTAATGTTTAATGATTAATGGAAGCAAAGATAGTTTTTTCACTACAGATTACACAGATTTTCACAGATTATTTATAGGGATTGCTATTTTGTCTGTGTTAATCTGTGTAATCTGTGGTGAGAAAGCGGAGTATGGATGCCATAATTACATTTCTGGATGTTTCTTCCCGGATGCTTTCAAAAGGGAATCCCATGACAAAAGTGCGATAATCACTGCCTTGATAGGCTACGGCGGCGGGTGTGTTGCCGATGGCATAGGTCATGACTGGAAAAGCGGGAGACATGGGCAGGATGCAATCAGGGGAAGTGACCGGATAGCTTTGCTCATTCGGCAGGCGGGGAAGGGTGAAGGTATGCCCCAGTCCCCGGACAGCGATTTTGTCCCCGTCTGTTTTCAGAGAGTTGCCATGCCGGTACTTCAAGATATTCTGAATAAATTCTTTATTGCCCTGCGAGCTGTCCATATCGCTGCCTACGTAGGCACCGCTGACCAGGAGATGACCTCCCGACTGGCAATAGGAAGTCAGTATGCGCTGCATGGGCGAGGAGAATGTTTTGTAGTAGGTATTGCGTGCCGGATTGCTGGAATTGTCTTCTTTCTCAAGTCCGAGGATATAGTCCACTATCGGATAATCCTCTAATGAGAGGATGCCCTTTTCCACAGCCTCGTCGCTGCATGAGACGAAGCTGTAATTTCCGGCTGCCTGGATGGCTTTGCCATGTACGAAGGGGTAATCGAAAGTGTTTCCGATGATTTTCATGCCTTCGTATTCGTCACTGCTCTCTCCCAGACGTCGTTCTGCTTCCTTCCGGCTAAAATTCTGCTGGGCGCCGCAGAGGGAGATGTCATAGAGATAGGGTACGCCGGGATCTTGTGACAAGTCGAAGCCTGCCGCATCGGGGGTGTCTATAACGGCAGGCCCGCTGATGCGGTCAAATCCGTTGACGATAAGTATCTGTCCTTTTTCACGCTTTGCCTTGTAGGCGGCAAGAATTTCCGAAGGGAAGCTTTCGCCACCCCGGTTTACGGCGGTTACTTTAAAGGAATAGACGATGCCCGGTTCTATTTTTACGGTGTGGGATGGGGAGCTGACGCGTACGCCATTGTCAAATCCTCTACGACCGATACGTGTATATACAATGTATTCACGTGGTTTGGCAGTCGGCTCCAACGGGTCTTCCTCTCCTTGCCAGGAAAGCTCTAAAGTATTCTTCTTTTGACCGAAGCGGATGGCAAAGTGGCTGACGGGAAGGGGTTGGACAACGTAGTCTCTGCCGTGCTGGCTGCATATGTATTGCAGAATGGCTTTATAGAGCGCACGCCCGACGGTGAACTTGAAGTTAGGGTCATGTCCCAAGCGCATATCTGCGAAGTTCTGGTGCGACAACAGTTCTACGATGGTGGAAGGGACGGCGGGCAGGCGTGTTTCACTGTAGTTGCGGTTCCATAGGCTGCGGCGTGTCCAGTCTACGTTGAAGGTAGAGCGGATATCACGCTGCAACTGCGTTAGCAGAATGTCCGAAAGGTCACGGGAGGCATGGCGGTCTGTACCGGCATGCAGTCGGCCGTTGTTGAAGTTGGTGGTATAAATGCCGAGAGTGCCTATAATCTCATCTTCCTTACTGAAACCGGCATCGCTATGCAGGGCCATACTCATTTCAAAGGGGATGCCCAAACCTTCTTCCGTTGGGTTGAATAGTGATTTTCCTGCAAGGTAATTCACTGTACGGGAACGTACGTTGATATCGTCGTTCATATCATTCTTTCCCTCATAGCCTCCATAGACGGGATAGGGCATGCCTGCCCATTGGGCAAAGTAGCGTGCGCCTTCCAGGTATCTGGGCAAGCCGCTGGTTTGTCCTCCGCGGGCAATGTTGCCCATGCCTCCTCCAAAGCGGACGGCATCGGCACAGACCACGCCTTTCTCTTTGCTTTCGTTGCTCAATACCACCATGCCATAGTCATTCCGGCCTTTGTCGAAAGTGAATGTGCCGAGGTACACCCATGTGCCGCCTCCTATTTGCTGGTTCACCTTGAACTCCGTGACGCCTCCATTGTGAAATACAAGATATTTGGCATCGCTTACGCTGCCCGGCAGTGTTTGGTAAGATACGTATACGGCATATTCTCCCGTTTCCGGAATATCGGGCACCCATTCGGCAAAAGCCTTGTCTTTCTTCTTTTCTGTTTTGGCAAAGCGTGCCGTGCCGGAGAGGAAAGGCTTTTCATTGTCCTGATAGATTCGTTTCCGTTGGGCAAATCCGGGACAGGAGGTCTGTTCCCAACGTGCTTTCCGGCTTTTCACGTCCAGATAAAGGGAACCTTGTCCTCCATGTCCGCTCAAGCTACCGTCATTGTCTACGATGACTTCCTGCTTCTGCGTGTCCCTTTCGCGGGGAGTGAATACATTGGCTCCTGCATTCTCTAGCATGGGCAGGAGGTAGGGCAGGATGAAGGATTGGGTGAACTGGTCTTCTGTAGTGCAGAACAGCCTCGGGCGTTGCCATCCCCATTTGTCCTTGTCATTGATATAATATTTCCCGTGGCTTTGCCAAAGGGCGATGTGGCGTCCTTCCAGTCCGCGGGTGATGTCGTAGGGGCGCGAGGTACGGGTTACCCAGGGGGTACCTTTGTATTCCAGGTGGCTGAACAGACGTGCCTTGTCTTTCTTCCCTTTCCGGTAGAGGTTGGGGATAAGCTCTTCGATGCTCTTCCCGTCAGCAAAGACGGTGAGGTCGAAATAGTTCACCGGTCCTGGCAGGATTTGTCCCAGATGGCGGTAAATGGCATCAACGGTTTCAGGCCGTAGAGGCTGGTAGGCAAAGCGCTCGTTTGTATAGACAAGCAATTTCTTCTTCCGGAAGTCAATGCGGAAACTATCCAGCTTGCAGGTACCGATGTTGGCCGTATGGGTGGTGTATTCCCTAAAGAATGTCTGGAGGCGTTCTTCCACATTCTGCTCTAGTTCTTGTGCCGGAAGGAGGAATCCACACAAGAGCCATATGCCGGTTAGGATAAGTTTTTTCATACTGATGAAATATTGAAGTTGCCAATATCTGCTTTTACCAGACGGTGGTGCGTGCAAAAGTACATAAAAGAAAGCTTCACTGATGAGCGGGTTACTTTCTTTTTATTATTTTGCAGACATATAAGTAAGTCTTAAGAATTAAAAAGCATTAATCGGCAATCTTTTTCAGTTCTGTCAGTTCCGTAACTTTGTCCGGATAGAGGATGGCGTTGTGCGCAGCCATTTGAGCTGCTTTCTTATGGATTGGGTCCATTCCTTCGGGAGAATATGGGTTTTCTGTTACATTCTGATGGGTCAATGCCTCAAACCATGTGCAGGCAGCTGTATATCTGCCTATGGTTAAGTCAAGGTGGTATCCGTCCCTATTCATATGGTCGCCGATAAAGGAGGTACGTGCATTTTGTATGGCGGTTCCCGAAGGGATAATTTTCTTGATACCCACCAGGTTGGCGGCTTTCTTTACTGCATCCACAATGCTGGTGTACATTTTCATTTGGTTCTGGTCATAGTTTTTGAATCCGGTGTGGTTGGCATTGGTAGCATAAGCCCATGTCTGGTGCACCATTAATACGGTTTCCTTTCCAATTCGTTCCCTGATATAGTTAACCAATTCAGGTAGGGAAGCTTTGTAGCTGTCATAGATACCAGACAAAGGGCTGGCCTGTTGAACACTGATATAGTCCCATTTCTCATCGGCCAGTGCTTTCTCAATAGTCATTGACCGGGTTTCTGTTTTTTCCCCGTCTTTCTCTACTTTGCGATAGGCATAGGCCGGAGCGTTGTTGCGTATGTTTTGCACGTGCCGTTCCAGTGAACATCCTCCGATAAACATATTGCCGATAATCATGGTGATACCTTCAGCTTCTCCCAGTTCGTGCAAATATTGCTCTACTGCATCTTGTGAAAAGCTGTTGCCTATTGCCAATACTTTGATGGTGTCGTTATTGGCATGGCATCCATTTGCAAACAATGTAAATGGCGTGAGTAGGAATAAAATGACAAGGATGTTGATAGCATACTTTTTCATAATGGTGTTTGTTTTTAAGTTTTGTCGTTTCGATAAATAAGTAACAAAATTATTTGATTGTTTTTATATCTGCAAATATTCCTTGGGAATATAAGAAGGCTGAGACATGAAAAAATGAGATGCATTGCCGGAGCAATACATCTCATCCTATTGTTAATATTTTATCCGTTTATAGCGGAATGTATTCCACAAAGGCTTCCATCGCCTCATAGGAAGCAAGTCCGAGGCTGTCATACAAGGCAGCTGTTCCGCGGTTACGGTCCTCGCTGCGTTGCCAGAACAGACGTTCGTCATTGCCCAGGAACGGTGCGCTTTCCATCTGCGATTGATGCTTCAGGATAGAGTTACGCTTGGCACGCAGTTCTTCCGGGCTGATGGGCACAGCCATCTCGATGTTTTCGATTTCCCATTCGGCCCATGCACCGCGGTACATCCAGATGCGGCATTCCTTCAACCATTTGGCACCTTCTTCTTTTTCCAAGTCAATGGCGGCAAATACGGCGTCCGTACAAACACGGTGTGTGCCGTGCGGGTCGGCCAGGTCGCCGGCAACGAAAATCTGATGGGGTTTCACTTCACGCAATAGGTTGCGTACAATTTCCACGTCTGCTTCGCTGATAGGATTCTTCTGTATCTTGCCCGTTTCGTAGAATGGCAGGTCAAGGAAATGACAGTGATCCAGAGGGATATTATTGTATGTACATGCAGTGCGTGCCTCGCCACGGCGAATCAGTCCCTTGATGGTCAAGATGTCGCGTGTATCCATGTCACCGTCTTTCTTCTCCTTCAAGTATTTACGGATTTCAGTATATTTGTCATTGATGACCTGGTCTTCGCTGTTGTTGAAGATTTGGTTGAACCCGTTGATGATGTGCAGGAAGCGGATAACTTCTTCATCGCCTACGGCAATGTTACCGGAAGTTTCGTAAGCCACATGCACGTCATGTTTCTGCTCTACCAGACGACGGATGGTGCCTCCCATGGAGATAACGTCATCATCGGGATGCGGAGAAAATACGACCACACGTTTTGGATAGGGCTTTGCACGCTCAGGACGATAGGTGTCGTCAGCATTCGGCTTGCCGCCCGGCCATCCGGTGATGGTATGTTGCAGGTCATTGAATATCTTGATGTTCACGTTATAGGCTGAGCCGAACAATGCCAGCAGTTCGCTCAGACCGTTTTCGTTGTAGTCCTTGTTGGTCAGTTTCAGAATGGGTTTTCCGGTGAGTTGGCACAACCAGACGATGGCACTGCGGATGAGCTTGTCGTTCCATTCGCAGGAGGTTACCAGCCAGGGGCGTTGGATACGCGTCAAATTGGCGGCGGCAGACAAGTCGATAGCTACATGTGCATTGTTGTGAGTCTGCAGATAAGATGCAGGGATAGTATCTGTTACTGGACCTTCAACGCATTCTTTCACCTTTTGCGCTTTCTCCTCACCCCATGCCAGCAGATATATTTTCTTTGCCGAGAGGATGGTGGCTACTCCCATGGTGATGGAGCTGATGGGGGTATTTTCAATGCTACCGAACATCTTGGAAGCTTCATTGCGGGAGTCGTTGTCCAGCAATATCAGACGAGTGGTAGAGTTCAGGCGTGAACCCGGTTCATTGAAACCTATATTACCTACACGGCCAATGCCCAGCAAAGCGATGTCTAAGCCACCGAAACTTTCAATGCGCTGCTCGTAAAGACGGCAATATTCAAAGATGGCGTCTTTGGCGATGGTGCTGTCGGGGGTGAAAACATTCTGTTTGTCAATGTCCACATGGTCTATCAGCATTTCCTTCAATGCGTTGAAGTTGCTGTTGATGGCATTGGGAGCTAATGGATAATATTCGTAGAGGTTGAATATGACTACGTTGCGGAAACTTAATCCCTCTTCCTGGTGCATACGTACCAAGTCTGCATATACATTGCGCGGAGAGTTACCGCCTGCCAGTGCCAAGACACAGAAACGTCCCGCCTTTTGCTTGTCACGGATTAACTGTGCAATGTCAAGGGCAATCTGGTTGGCGCCTTCTTCCGCAGACTCATAAATATCTGTCGGGATTTTTTCCAGTCGGGTCAATACCGACCGTTCAAATGCATTCTCAGGTCTATAGTACCTGGGGGAGACTCTGTTGAGAGTGATTTGAGAGCTTAGATTGGTTTTCATAAAATTTATTATTAATAAATGATTAAGTATTGAACTGTTCTTTCAATCAACAAATATACGAAAAACAATGTTCATCCGCATATTGCTGAAGATTAATTAAGAAATACTGGTCGTCCCATATCTCATATGGGTTTTGACGGTTGTACGGAAAGTGTCTTCGGTCATTCCATAAAGTCACGGCCAACCGCCACCGTGAGTATGGATTTTACGTTGGGTCAACATAGGATTTAGGGGTTAGAATTATTAAATTAATCATGTTGTCGCTTTGACATTGTTTCGAAGGACAAAAATAGGTACTTTTTGGAGAAGATGTACTCCTTCTTTTGGGTATTTTCATTAAATACTCTAAAAAAGCGGATTTGGTGCATTTTGTATAATGTCTCGTTCGTTTGGTGCATAAGTGAGGATAATCATATAAAAATAGACCATTCATCGCACTTTTTGTCGTTTGGGTTTGTTATATTTGTGTGTGTTTATAAACTCTAAAATATCAATGTATGAAAAGCTGGAAAGTAGAAGCAGCCATCATAGCCGTGGGGCTGCTTTTGTTGGGAATCATGGTAAAAGGCGGTATCAACAATTTTGTGAATAAGGACCGTGTGGTCAGTGTGAAAGGGCTGGCCGAAATGGAAGTGCCTGCTGACAAGGTAGTCTGGCCTCTTGTCTACAAAGACATAGGTAATGACCCTGCACTGCTTTATGCCAATATGGAGAAGAAAAACGCTGCCATCGTGAGTTTCCTTGAAAACAACGGTATTGAGAAGGAGGAAATCAGTATTGCACCGCCCGAAGTGATTGACATGCAGGCCGAACGTTACGTTGACCGCAACGTGGCCTATCGTTATAATGCCACGTCTGTCATCACTGTCACTTCCAAGAATGTGGATAGGGTGCGTAAGCTCATGTCGGGGCAGGCTGAACTCTTGAAGCAGGGTATTGCCATCACGGGAGGGGATTATAAATATAATGTGTCTTATGAATTCACCGGTCTCAACGAAGTGAAGCCCAGAATGATAGAGGAGGCCACGAAGAACGCTCGTGCTGCAGCCGAGAAGTTTGCCAAGGATTCGGACAGTGAACTGGGGAAAATCCGCAATGCCTCGCAAGGGCAGTTCTCCATAAGTGACCGCGATGCCTATACTCCTTATATAAAAAGCGTACGTGTAGTGACTACTGTGAACTATTATTTGAAGAAATAACGAACTCGTCCGCATCTTTCCAAGCGGGAAACTTTAGCCTGAACTCCTGCAGGGAGGAAAGGTTGAGGGAGGCGGTGGCAATCGCCTCTTCGTTGTCGGGCACAGTGGCAAGCACTTCCCCCTTCGGAGAGTAGACCACACTGCCTCCGCTGTGTGGAATGTCTCTGCCGTCCTTGCCGATACGGTTGACACCGCAGACATAACTGATGTTTTCCAGCGCGCGCGCTTGCAGCAGGATGTCCCAGACTTTCCGGCGGGGAATGGGCCAGTTGGCGACGTAAATCAGGAGGTCGTATTCATTGCTCGTATTGCGGCTCCAGACCGGGAAACGAAGGTCATAGCATACAAGCAGCAGTATATTCCAGCCGCGATATCGGATGATGGGACGCCGGTTACCGGAGGTGAAATGTTCTGTCTCGTGCCCCATCCGGAAGAGGTGGCGTTTGTCGTAATAGTAAGCATTGCCTTCGGGCGTAAGGAAGAATGCGCGGTTGTAGTAGGATGGCTTTCCGCCTTCCGAGGCTGTTTCGCAGGCAATATAGCTGCCGGCAAGAGCAAGCCGGTACTCTTCGGACCATTGGCGCAGTGTTGCTATGGTTTCTCCCGTTGTGGGTTCGGCCAAGCTGGCGGTGTCCATACTGAAGCCGGTGGAGAATGTTTCCGGTAAAACAACAATCTCCGTTGTTCCACGAAGAGTTTCTAACTTCTCGCGGAGACGACGGAGATTTTCTTGTTTATTTTCCCAGACGATGTCTGTTTGCAGGATGCTTATTCGCATGGCATTAATGCTTAATACCTGATTAGATATTTCCTAAATCAAAATTTTCGGGATTTTTTCCTTTAAAGTTCTTGAAGTACAGTTTTATCTCGCGCATATCCTTTTCGATGTCTCCGGTAGGCATGACAGCCTTGGTAGAGGAGATGGTCTTGGAAGGATAATCAATCCCGATAAGCATGATGGGCACTTGTGCTTTAAGTGCTATGTAATAAAAACCTTTCTTCCAGTTGGGATTGGCTTTACGGGTTCCTTCCGGTGTAATAGCCAGGTGGAAATGCTTGCTGTTTGCAAACTTTTCGGTCATTTGGTCCACTAAGGAAGATTTACGTCCCCGGTTCACCGGAATGCCGCCAACGGCTTTGAATATCAGTCCCAGAGGAAAAAAGAACCATTCCTTTTTCATCATGAAACTGGTCTTGCGACCGATGGCACCATAAAACAATTTACCGATAAATAAGTCCCAATTGGAAGTATGGGGTGCCGCACAAATTACACATTTGTCGTAGTCGGGCACCGTCACGTTTGTCTTCCAGCCCAGCAGGCGATAATAAATGAAGCTATAAAAGGCTTTCTTCATCTTATTTCAGTTTGCCCATTGCGTCAATAATTTCGTCTACTTTTGCATTGAAGTCAGCACGAAGTTTTTTGTAGAAACCTTTTACATTTCCTGGCTCGGTGTGGCTGATGCGGCTTATGAATTCATCTTGCATTTTCAGAATTTCAGCCATCAGTTCATCGGCTTTTTGTTTGTCTGTTCCAGGCACATATAAGCTGTTTACAAGACACTCTGTGAACAATTCACCTGCAATATAGTTTATATTCTTCTTTAGTTCTTTTCTACTTGCCATAATCTTTACGTTTAAAATGAATAATCTGAATTATTTTCGGTAAAGATAATGTTTTTCTTTGTTAGTGTAGAGCAAAAAAGGGTTTTTATGTGTTTTTAATTTAGTAGTTTTGTGGAATTATTCCACAAACTGTGGACACATTCCACAGGGAAAAATGGAGGATGCCACCATGAATAAAGAACTGCCGTCTGCTTTTCTGCTTGATATATAGTTTGTTAGACGTAATGGATGAGATGGTGATAGATTGGCATCGGATTTGCTTTAATAGAAAGAAACAGGGTTAAATTTAATATACAAACAAGCATGAGACAGTTTTTTACGAAAAAAGAATTGAAACTAAAGAAGAAGAGGTTGCTGATGATGGTTGCCTGCATGGCGGTATTGTTGGCAGGTTACGTTATTCTGACTTGGCCTAAGAAGGTGGAATCGGAAGCTCCTACCGTGATTGTGGAATCTGCGGAAAAAGGAGATGTGGAGATATATGGCGAGTACGTGGGACGTATTCGCGCTCAGCAGTTTGTAGAGGTACGTGCGCGTGTGGAAGGGTATTTGGAGAATATGCTTTTCGCAGAAGGAACATATGTCACCAAGAACCAGGTACTTTTTGTGATAAACCAGGACCAGTATAGGGCAAAGGCTGACAAAGCTCGTGCACAGTTAAAGAAGGATGAAGCGCAGGCATTGAAGGCAAAGCGCGATTTGGAGCGTATCCGCCCCCTCTATGCGCAGAACGCTGCCAGCCAGCTGGATTTGGACAATGCCCAGGCTGCTTACGAGACTGCAGAAGCCTCAGTAGCGATGAGCCAGGCCGATTTGGACCAGGCTGAATTGGAATTGGGATATACGTTGGTCCGTTCTCCGCTATCGGGACATATCAGTGAAAGAAATGTGGATTTGGGAACATTGGTCGGACCGGGAGGCAAGTCCTTGCTGGCTACGGTTGTGAAAAGTGATACGGTTCTGGTAGATTTCAGCATGACGGCATTGGATTACCTGAAAAGCAAGGAACGGAATATCGATATAGGGCGTCAGGACTCTACACGTTCCTGGCAGCCGAACATTACGATTACTTTGGCGGATAATACCGTCTATCCTTATAAGGGCTATGTGGATTTTGCCGAACCTCAGGTGGACCCTCAGACCGGAACATTCTCCGTGCGTGCCGAAATGCCGAACCCTAACAAAGTGTTGTTACCGGGGCAGTTTACAAAGGTTAAGCTATTGCTGGATGTACGTGAGGGTGCTGTCGCCGTTCCTCAAAAGGCGGTTACCATTGAGAAAGGTGGTGCATATATTTTTGTGATGCGCCGGGACTCTACGGTTGAAAAGCGTTTCATTGAACTGGGACCTGAATTTGGCAACAATTGGGTGGTTGAGCGTGGTCTGGTTGCCGGAGAACAAATTGTGACTGAAGGTTTCCACAAGCTGACTCCGGGTATGAAAGTACGTGCCCAGGCTGCCGTTCCTAAAAAGGAGGAAGAGCAGACGAGTGATTCTCTGAACAAGCAGGTTGTTTCCGAAACGAAGCAGACTACTCCGGCTGAGAATAAATCAAAGGACAACAACCCTTCAAAGTAATGATGTTATGAAAGTAAGTTTCTTTATAGACCGCCCGGTATTCTCGGCGGTGATATCGATTGTGATTGTAATTGTCGGTATCATTGGCCTGACCATGCTGCCGGTAGACCAATATCCGCAGATAACGCCTCCCGTAGTGAAAATCAGTGCTTCCTATCCGGGAGCCAGTGCATTGACTGTTTCGCAGGCGGTGGCAACCCCTATCGAGCAAGAGATAAACGGTACTCCCGGTATGCTGTACATGGAGTCCAACAGTTCTAATTCCGGAGGATTTTCAGCTACGGTCACTTTCGACGTGTCTGCCGACCCGGATTTGGCTGCCGTAGAAATACAGAACCGTGTGAAACTGGCGGAGAGCCGTTTGCCAGCCGAAGTGATTCAGAACGGTATTTCTGTGGAAAAGCAGGCTCCCAGCCAATTGATGACTATCTGTCTGACTTCCAGTGACCCGAAGTTCGACGAAATTTATTTGAGTAACTTTGCTACTATCAATGTACTCGACTTGTTGCGCCGTATCCCCGGTGTGGGACGTGTTTCCAACATCGGTAGCCGCTACTATGCCATGCAGATATGGGCGTTGCCCGACAAACTTGCCAACTTCGGACTGACGGTGCAGGATTTGCAGAATGCCCTGAAGGACCAGAACCGTGAGTCTGCTGCGGGTGTTTTGGGACAACAGCCGGTGAAGGGACTCGACATTACTATCCCTATCACTACCCAGGGACGTTTAAGTTCGGCAAAGCAGTTTGAGGACATTGTGGTCCGTGCCAATGCCAACGGTTCCATTATCCGTCTGCGCGATGTGGCGCGTGTTTCATTGGAAGCATCTTCATATAGCACGGAGAGTGGCATCAACGGTGAGAATGCTGCCGTTCTCGGTATCTATATGCTTCCCGGGGCCAATGCAATGGAAGTTGCAAAGAGCGTAAAGGCTGCTATGGAGGAAATCAGTGCAAATTTCCCTGAGGGGATGAGTTATGAGATTCCCTTCGACATGACGACTTATATTTCCGAATCCATTCACGAAGTATACAAGACGTTGTTCGAAGCGCTGATTTTGGTGGTGCTGGTTGTATTTCTATCCTTGCAAAGTTGGCGTGCGACGGTGATACCGATTGTTGCGGTACCTATTTCCCTGATTGGTACCTTCGGTTTCATGCTTATTTTCGGTTTCTCTCTGAACATACTGACTTTGCTTGGATTGATTCTCGCCATCGGTATTGTGGTGGATGATGCCATTGTGGTGGTGGAGAATGTAGAACATCTTATGGAGACGGAGAAATTGAGCCCGTATGAAGCTACCAAAAAGGCGATGAACGGATTGGCAAGTGCCTTGATTGCCACATCGTTGGTGCTCTGTGCCGTGTTTGTGCCGGTAAGTTTCTTGAGCGGAATCACCGGACAGTTATACCGTCAGTTTACCATTACTATCGCCGTTTCCGTATTGCTTTCTACGGTAGTGGCCCTGACGCTTAGTCCCGTCATGTGTTCGCTCATATTGAAGCCCGACAGTGGAAAGAAAAAGAACATAGTTTTCCGCAAAATCAATGAATGGCTGAACTTGGGCAATCACAAATACGTGGCTGTCATTAACCGGGTCATCAGGAATCCCCGCCGCTTGATGAGTGCGTTCGGCCTGGTACTGGTTGCCATTTTCATTATCCACCGGTTGGTGCCTACCAGTTTCCTGCCGGTAGAAGACCAGGGCTATTTTAAGATAGAGTTGGAGTTGCCGGAAGGTGCTACTTTGGAGCGAACCCGTGTGGTGACCGACCGTGCCGTGCAATACTTGGAGAAGAATCCCTATGTGGCCTATGTGCAGAACGTGACGGGTAGCAGCCCCCGTGTGGGTAGCAACCAGGCACGCAGTGAGCTGACGGTTATTCTGAAACCGTGGGAAGAGCGTAAGGGGATTTCCATCGATAAGATAATGGAGAATGTGGAGCAGGATTTGAAGGAATATCCCGAATGCAAGGTCTATCTTTCCACGCCTCCGGTCATTCCGGGATTGGGTACCTCGGGAGGTTTCGAAATGCAGCTTGAGGCGCGTGGAGAGGCGACGTTTGACAACTTGGTGCAGGCGGCAGATACGCTGATGTATTATGCCCAGAAGCATAAGGAGCTGACGGGGCTTTCATCATCCTTGCAGTCTGAAATACCGCAACTTTATTTTGATGTGGACCGTGATAAGGTGAAAATGCTGGGTGTGCCCCTGGCGGATGTATTCTCTACCATGAAGGCCTATACCGGTTCAGTATATGTGAATGACTTCAATATGTTCAACCGTATATATAAGGTGTATATCCAGGCCGAGGCTCCTTATCGTGAGCATAAGGACAATATCAACTTGTTCTTTGTAAAGGCAAAGGACGGAGTGATGGTGCCGCTTACTTCCTTGGGAAATGCCTCTTATACCACCGGTCCGGGCAGTATCAAGCGTTTCAATATGTTTACCACTGCCGTCATCCGCGGTTCTGCGGCACAAGGCTACAGTTCCGGCCAGGCAATGGAGATTATGGAGCAGATTGCACGTGACCACTTGCCGGACAATATCGGTCTGGAGTGGAGTGGCCTTTCCTATCAGGAAAAGAAGGCGGGAGGACAGACGGGTCTTGTGCTTACGCTGGTATTCCTTTTCGTATTCCTCTTTTTGGCTGCGCAATATGAAAGTTGGACGGTGCCTATCGCTGTATTGCTTTCACTGCCGGTTGCCGCTTTGGGTGCCTATCTGGGCGTTGTGATATGCGGATTGGAGAATGATATTTATTTCCAAATCGGCTTGGTGATGCTGGTGGGGCTTGCGGCAAAGAATGCCATTTTGATTGTGGAGTTTGCCAAGGTGCAGGTTGACAAGGGAGGAGACTTGATACAGTCTGCCATCCATGCTGCCCAACTCCGTTTCCGGCCTATCCTGATGACTTCCCTCGCCTTTGTATTGGGAATGCTTCCTATGGTGTTGGCAAGCGGACCGGGCTCGGCGAGCCGTCAGGCCATCGGTACGGGTGTTTTCTTCGGAATGATATTTGCCATTGTATTCGGTATTGTGCTTGTACCGTTCTTCTTTGTCCTGGTATACAAGACAAAAGCCAAAGTGCAGCATAAGATTAAGAAAGACTGATTTTAAAGACAACGTTTATGAAAAGAAAGAACATATATATTATTTTGTTGCTGAGTATGTTTGCCCTTACCTCATGCAAGGTGGGCAAGAGCTATGTGCGTCCGGAGATGGCATTGCCGGATAGCCTGGCACAGCAGCAGGATAGCATGAGCGTAGCCGATGAACAGTGGCAGGCAGTTTATACGGACAGCACGCTGCGTGCTTTGATAGACCGTGCTCTGGAATATAACAAAGACATGCTGATTGCAGCTTCCCGTGTCAAGGAGATGGCTGCCCAAAAACGTATCAGTGTTGCCAACCTTCTGCCGCAGCTCACCGGAAAGGTGGAGGCTGAGCGCGAGGTGGAGAATTACGGTGGTCATAGCCGTGATGTAGGCAATACTTACGAAGCCAAGGCGTTGCTCTCTTGGGAACTGGACCTTTGGGGAAACTTGAGATGGAAGAAAGTGGCTGCTGTGGCCGAATATTTGCAAAGTGTGGAGGCGCAGCGTGCGTTGCGCATGACCATCGTTGCCGAAGTGGCGCAGGCTTATTATGAGCTGGTAGCCCTTGATACGGAACTGGAGATTGTGCGCCAGACACAAAAGGCGCGTGAAGAGGGAGTGCGCTTGGCGCGTATCCGTTTTGAAGGAGGGCTGACCTCGGAGACCTCTTATCAACAGGCTCAAGTGGAGTTGGCTCGTACGGCTACTCTTGTTCCGGATTTGGAACGCCGTATCTCTCTGAAAGAAAATGATATATCCTTCCTTGTGGGGGAATTCCCTACCCGTATCAAGCGTGTCAATTTTCTGCAGGAACTGGATGTGCCGGAGTCCTTACCGGTAGGTCTGCCTTCCGATTTGTTGGAACGTCGCCCCGATGTCCGTGTGGCAGAGCAGCAGTTGAGGGCTGAACATGCCAGAGTGAAAGTTGCTTATACCAATATGTTCCCCCGTTTGGCCCTGACCGGACAATTTGGATTGGAAAGTGATGTGTTATCCAATTTCCTGGAATCTCCCTATTCCTTATTGAATGGGGCAGTCTTGGCACCACTTTTCGGTTGGGGAAAGAACCGTGCTGCATTGAATGCACAGAAGGCTTCTTTTGAAGCCGAAGTGCATAGCTATGAAAAGACAGTGCTGAATGCTTTTAAGGAAGCGAAGAATGCCATTGTAGATTTCAATAAGATAAAGGAGGTCTACCAACTGCGTGCCAAACTTGAACGTTCTGCCAAGGGATATGTGGATTTGGCACAGTTGCAATACATCAACGGCGTCATCAATTATATGGATGTGCTCGATGCCCAGCGTGGTTATTTCGATGCCCAAATAGGGGTGAGCAATGCCATCCGCGACGAACTTATTGCCATGGTAAATGTCTATAAGGCATTGGGGGGTGGCTGGCAAACCGAATGACGTGTGATTAAAGAAGATAGCAAGGGCGTGTATGTACCGAAATATTTGATGGTATATACACGCCCTTGTTCTATAATTGGCTTATTTCATCTAGGATTCTGTATTTAGAGTCTCCTTGTTTTCTTTCTTTTCCTTTGCCTTTTCTACTTCAAGAGCTACGTTTACAGCATTCATGCCTTTAAGGCCACGTTCGAGGTCGAACGTCACAATATTGTTTTCTGCTATATCTGTCAGCACATTGTTAATGTGGAAAAAGTATTTTTCGACCCCGGATAAGTCCTTGATGAAGCCGAAGCCTTTCGATTCATTGAAAAACTCGATACGTCCTCTGCGGATGACCGGTTCTTCCTTGTCTTTTTTGGGAGTTGATATGACGATTTCTTCCAGCTTTATTTCTTCTTTGGGAGTGTTTTCTGCCGGAGGAGTAGAGGTTATCATGCCGTTTTCGTCAACATAGGCAATCATATCTTCAAAGCTATTGGCTTTGTTGGATAGTTTTTTTTCTTCTTTCTTTTTTTGTTTTTCAGCTCGTCGGGCGAGTCTTTTCTTTTCATTTTCACGCTTGTCTGCGGAGATGGATTTGGCCATGTATTTTTATTTATTGAGTTATAAAAAAAGCAGGGGGCATTGCTACAACACCTCCTGCTTTTGTCAGTAGTTAAGAATATTAATATCTTCTAGAGTTGTAACCGCCTCTTCTGTCGCGATTGCCGCCATTGGAAGGTCTTTCTTCGCGGGGGCGTGCCACGTTTACCGAGATTTGTTTGTGGTCAAATTCAGCACCGTTCAATTCGTCAATGGCTTTTTGGCCTGCTGCATCGTCCGGCATTTCTACGAAACCGAAACCTCTGGATCTTCTTGTTTCTCTGTCTGTAATGATTCTTGCAGAAGAAACTTCTCCGTACTCTGAAAATAAATCGCTCAAGTCAGCGTCTGTTGTGCTGAAGTTTAAACCTGAAATGTAAATGTTCATTTGAAATTTTAATTAATTGTAATTATTAAATTGGAGTATGGAGAATAATTATGGAAGAGACCGCCTAATAATAGTTGTATATTAAAAGAAGAACAATGCGATAACGACTCGTAACTCAAACTTTGCGGCAAAGATAACACAATAAATCAGTTAATTGCTTTCTTCTCCTTTTTATTTTAGGATAAAAAACGATAAATGTCATTTTATACATTATTTCGGCCTCTCGTTTGCATATCTTACGAAAAAAAGCGAAATTTGCGACGCTTTTAAACGGAACTTTACTAACACCTTTAAATAATTAAGAGAAATGACTAAAAGTGCATTGCAAATTGCAAGGGCTGCCTATCAGCCCAAACTTCCGAAAGCGCTGAAAGGAACTGTTAAGGCTGCAGAAGGCGCAGCTACTCAGTCTGTTGCTGACCAGGAAGAAATCAAGAAATTGTTCCCCAATACGTACGGAATGCCTTTGATTAAGTTTGAAACTACCGATGAGGTGGTTAACTTCCCCGCAATGAACGTGGGTGTTATCCTTTCCGGTGGACAGGCTCCTGGCGGTCACAATGTGATTTCCGGTATTTTCGACGGTATCAAGAAGCTGAACAAAGACAGCAAATTGTATGGCTTTATTCTGGGCCCTGGCGGCTTGGTTGACCATAATTATATGGAACTGACTGCTGACATCATTGATGAATACCGCAATACGGGTGGTTTTGACATCATCGGTTCGGGCCGTACCAAGCTGGAAAAGGAAGAACAGTTTGAGAAAGGTTATGAAATCCTGAAGGAACTCGGCATCAAGGCACTGGTAATCATCGGTGGCGATGACTCCAACACCAATGCTTGCGTACTGGCTGAATACTATGCTGCCAAGAATTATGGCGTGCAGGTAATAGGTTGCCCCAAGACCATCGACGGTGACTTGAAGAATGATATGATTGAAACTTCTTTCGGTTTCGATACGGCTTGTAAGGTTTACTCTGAAGTAATCGGCAACATCCAACGTGACTGTAACTCAGCTCGTAAATACTGGCACTTCATCAAGTTGATGGGACGTTCTGCTTCTCACATTGCATTGGAATGTGCTTTGCAGGTACAACCTAACGTTTGTATCGTATCAGAAGAAGTTGAAGCAAAAGATATGTCTTTGGACGATGTAGTAACTTACATTGCTCAGATAGTAGCTAACCGGGCTGCTCAAGGCAACAACTTCGGTACGGTTTTGATCCCTGAAGGTTTGATCGAGTTTATTCCGGCTATGAAACGTCTGATCGCTGAGTTGAACGACTTCCTTGCTGAAAATGCTGAAGAATTCTCTCAAATTAAGAAATCTCACCAACGCGATTATATCATCCGTAAACTCTCTCCGGAGAATGCGGCTATCTATGCCAGCCTGCCTGAGGGTGTTGCACGTCAGCTGACGCTGGACCGTGACCCACACGGAAACGTACAGGTATCTTTGATCGAAACAGAAAAACTGTTGTCGGAAATGGTAGCTACTAAGCTTGCTGCATGGAAAGAAGAAGGTAAATTCGTAGGTAAGTTCGCTTCTCAACACCACTTCTTCGGTTATGAAGGCCGTTGCGCTGCCCCGTCTAACTATGATGCTGACTATTGCTATTCACTGGGTTATACAGCTGCTTCTCTGATTGCTAACGGCAAGACAGGCTATATGTCTTCTGTACGCAACACTACGGCTCCTGCTGACCAATGGATTGCAGGTGGTGTGCCCATCACGATGATGATGAACATGGAACGCCGTCACGGTGAAATGAAACCGGTAATCCAGAAAGCTCTGGTGAAACTGGATGGTGCTCCGTTCAAGGCATTTGCTGCTCAGCGCGACCAGTGGGCTATCACTACAGATTATGTATATCCGGGACCGATCCAGTACTTCGGACCTACGGAAGTTTGTGACCAGCCGACAAAGACTTTGCAGTTAGAGCAAGCTAAATAAATCGGCAAACTGGCGAAGAGTTAATAAAAAGAACGCAAATTATGCGAATTACACAAATTTGAATAATCTATTTGCGTAATTTGTGTAATTTGCGTTCTGTTTTGAATATTACATGGCAACTAAAAGAAAATCTGCTGCACG
>SKEF01000941.1_pt1 | contig 27543 bp, 22 predicted proteins | sample 4826691 | NCBI WGS metagenome assembly SKEF01 (sample SAMN11008816, study PRJNA524170) | human gut metagenome | biome: Human fecal sample; material: Feces; isolation source: fecal sample from pouch patient p23, p27 | host: Homo sapiens | place: Israel: Tel-Aviv | collected 2016-08-24
GGCCGCCCATGTGTGCGTCGATGATAGAGTGACCCTTGGACCAGGTGGAGCGGAAGGTCACGTTCATACGGCCGGAGCAGGGCACGCCTGCACCGGTCAGGGGGCCGACACCAAAGATGACCAGAGCCTTCTCGTCATAGGGGTCCAGCTCCATGGGAGCTTCCTCGTACATGATGCGGTAGGCCATGCCCATACCGCCGATATATTTATGGTATTTTGCGTCGTCCTGGGTGGTGATCTCACCGGTGGTCAGGTTGACGCGCAGGATCTTGCCTGCCCAGCCATAGGTTTCAGCCATTGTTGTTCCTCCTTACAGATCCTTGTAAGCAGCCTGTGCTGCGCTGGTAACGGCATCCCAGTCCACGATGGACAGAGCGCCGGACGGGCAGCCCGCCACGCAGGCACCGCAGGCGATGCACTTGGAGGACTTGCCGGTCTCGGGGTTGACGGTGGGCATGTGCCAGGGGCAGGCCTCCACGCAGGCACCGCAGCCGATGCACTTGTCGGTATCGACCACGCGGATGCCCTGCTCATTGGTGATAATGGCCTTCTGGGGGCATGCGTTGCCGCAGGCGGGATCCTCACACTGGCGGCAGGTATCCGGGAAGTAGACAAAGCAGTTGTCGGTGCCGGACAGCAGACCGTTGCCGTCGCCGTCCAGATTCAGGCGGCGCTGGATCTTGACGCGGCTGATGTAGGAAGAGCACACGCCGTCGTTGGTCAGGGTGCAGTTGATCTCGCACCGCTGGCAGCCGGTGCACAGATCAGCATTGACCACCAGCAGACCCTGGGGCAGTGCCCAGGTCGCCACAGCACCGGCGTCCACCTGCTTCTGAGAGCAGCCGAAGAGGGACAGCATAGATGCGGAAAGGGTGAGTCCTGCAAGGCTCTTGCCCGAGATCTTCATAAATTGACGGCGGGTCATGTCAGCCGTCAGAAAATCAGTTTTTGCCATAGGTTTCCATTCCTCCGTGAGGTCACTCTGCGCAGAGCACCTCGGTTACATAGAAATAAGAATTGTTGACGATGTCCGTGACCGCCGTGGACGTAATGGTTGCACCGGAAAGCGCATCCACCTGGGTCATGTCAGCGCTGACCGTGTCGGCCGCACTGCCCTGGGTGGTCAGATCAGCGGCCTGCAGCTTGTACTCGGCCTGCTTTTCAGCGGACCAGTCTGCATAAGGCACTGACTGTTTCTCGCCGTCCTGCGCGCTCTTGCTCAGACACGCCGCGTACAGCTTGCGCCGTGCCACAGCCTCAGCACTGTTGTCCATCGGGGGGATGAGCGCGTCGTCCATCGGCTGGCCGTTCAGGGCCGAGAGGGTCAGCCCGGCTTCATACATCTTCCGGGTAGCCTCGGCCTCCGGGGAGGTATCGCCCGCACGCCATGCGGCGGGGTCGAAAGCCTCAGCGGGGGCAGCGTCGGTCTCGGCGCTGCCTGCGGCAGCAAAAGCCGTGCCGGTGGCCGGGTCGGTCACAGTGTAGCGCTTGCCTGCCAGCGTGAAGGGAGCTGCGCCCTGGTACTGGGCCGTGAACTCCGGGTTCTCACACTGAGCACCCAGGCTGTCGGTCTCGGCCTGTGCCAGGATCTTCACATCCAGCACATTGCCGTCGCGGTCCAGCGTCACACCGGCCTGCACCTCGCTCTGGAAGCCCTGCTTGCTGCCCACCACATAATACGTGGTGTCATCCAGCTGGTACACCGCGCTCACACCATAGGTGGCAGCGTCGGCATCTGCCAGCGGCAGAGCCGTTCCGGCCACCGTGGTGCGGCTGTGCATCAGCCCGCCAAGGCCAAGCGCCATGGCAAGCGTTGCCGCACCCATGGCCGCATAGCCGGGCAGCCGCCTGCGCCACAAGGACTGCGGCGCATGATTTGCCTGCTTCAATTGTATCACCTGCCTGTTTGATTCAGCTGTGCCCGGAACTCCCGGGCACGAAAACAGCCGTTCCACCTGCTGCAACAGTGCGGAACGGTTTCTTCGTTATAAGAATAACATCTTTTCCACCGGTTAGTCAACGTATACGCACAAATAAAGCCCTACAATTTCTCTCAAAAGCTCTTGCCTCTTGGTGAAATCATTTCTTTTGCCGGATAAACAGTTTCAATCCATATTCCTCTGCCAGCTCCAGCGACTGTACCGTGGGCATACTCTTGCTCACCAGCGCGGGCACACCGGCCCGGATGGCCTTGCGCACCATATCCACCGGCACCCGGCCGCTGGTAAAAAGCACACACTCCGCCAGCGGCACACCCTCTGTCAGGGCGCAGCCCACGGCCTTGTCCAGCGCGTTGTGGCGGCCCAGATCCTCGCACCGGTACAAAATCCTGCCCGCACGCAGCAGCAGGCAGCTGTGCACGGCATGGGTGGCACGGTAGAGCGGCAGGCCCTGCCCCATGGCATCGGCCAGCGCATCCACCCATGCGGCGGGGATCTCCCGCTGGGGGACCGGAGCCAGCGGCGGCAGCAGCACCGGGCTGGCCAGCGTCAGGTTATCGGTGCAGCAGCTGGGCACCTCCTGCCCGGCCTGTTCCGCTGCCGCCAGCGGGTGGCGCAGCTGAACGCTTATCTTGAGGCCCTGTGCGCAGACGGCCACCCGCTCCACCTCGTCAGCGGCGGTGATCCAGCCCTCGGTCAGCAGGCGGCCCAGCGCCAGCTGCGGCAGCAGCTCCGGCGTGCAGACCACCCGGAAGGCTGGCTGTTCATTGACCAGAATGGCCGCGGCGTGCTCTGCCGCCAGTGTCCGCTCGGTGCCATCGGGCATCCGGACGCTCTCTGCCCCCGGTGCTGCACCGAATTGATCCATGATCTGCATTGGGTGTTCCTCCCCTGTCTGTTTTACTCTGCCCCTATTGTAACACGCTTTTGCTCCGCTGAAAAGCGCCTGTGCCCTCTGGAACAAACTGTCGATCCGTGTCGTTTCCATTTTTCCCGGCTTTGTGATATACTACTGTAAAATGACGGAACCATATCCCAGTACCGAGGTGGAATCCAAATTGAAGCATCTCTTCCGCTCCCTCACGCGGGCACACCGGGCCTACAAGGACACCCGGAACCATGCCCTGACCCTGCTGCACCGGGCCTCCGCTGCCGTTCTGACAGCCGTGCTGGTGTACAAAGTCCTGACCTATCTTTTGTTTCTGCCCGCCATGAATGGCATCTGGTCGCTGACACTGCACTGCTCACCGGTGAACTACCTGACCAACAACAATGCGCATCAGATCTTTACTTCACCGACCATTTTAGGCGGGATCGTGCTCATCGTCCTTCTGGCGGCGTGCTGGAACCTTTACGGCTTTTCCATCCTCCTGCACGGGTTTGCGCTGGCCCGCCGGGGTGAAACACTGCGTCCTGTTTCCCTGTTCGTCCGGTCGCTGGGGGATATCCGCCATGTCCTGCTCCCCAAAAACTGGCCCATCCTGCTTTACTGCGCCCTGCTCATCCCCTTTACAGATGTATTCGTGGCTTACAACTATATCTCTCAGCTGGCTGTGCCGGAGTACATCCTTGGGCTTGTCCGGGTAAAGCCGCTCTATCTGGTGCTTTTTCTTCTCATTCTGGGTGCGGCGTTCCTGTTCACCCTGTTCTGGGTCCTGGTGCTCCCCCTCTTTACGCTGGAACGCAAAAGCCTGTGGGAAGCCGTTCAGGAGAGCGCAGCCCATGTCAAAACACAGCTGCCCCGGCTGGCCGGTGTGCTGCTGCGGTGGAACCTCAGTGCGCTGGTCCGGTCTGTTCTGGTCTTTTTCGGAGCTTCCCTGCTGGTTTACAGCGTGGCGGCGCTGATCGGCCTGCGGAGCACCCGCGCCATGCTGCTGCTCGCCCGTGCGCTGTATCTGTTGGAGATTCCCTTCTTCGGCTTTTTGCTGGACTGCAAGGTCACCACGGCCCAGTGCACCATCATCGCATTCCTCTACGATTGCTGCCGTGACTGCCCGCCGGAAGAGCTGTCGGAGGGCAAACCGCACCGCTTTGGCGGCTGGCCCCTGCTCACCGCTGCGGTGGCCGGGGTCACGCTGGTCACCGGGCTGATGGCAGTCTACCTCTATGCCCTGCCCCAGGACGATGCCCTGCTCACCGCCGTAGGCGGCGTGACCCCGCTGGTCACCTTCCACCGGGGCGACTGCACCGTGGCTCCCGAAAACACCCTTCCCGCCTTCCGGTCGGCCATCCTCAAGGGCGGCGACCGCATCGAGCTGGATGTGCAGATGACCAGCGACGGCGTGGTCGTGGTGACCCACGATTCAAACCTGAAACGCTGCACCGGCAAAAACGCAAAAGTCTATGATCTGACCTACGCCGAAGTGGCACAGCTGGACGCAGGCCGCTGGTTCAGCAGCCGCTTTGCCGACACCCGGATTCCCACCCTGGAACAGGTGCTGCAGCTCTGCCGGGGCCGCATCGGCCTGAACGTGGAGATCAAGCCCAGCGCCGCCACCCCTGCTCTGGAGGCTGAGACCGTACGCCTGCTGCGGGAATACGGCTTCGACAGCTCCAACTGCGTCATCACTTCCCAGAGCTACGAGACCCTGCACAAGGTCAAAGCGCTGGCCCCTGAGTACCCCACCGGCTACATTCTGGCTCTGGGCGTAGGCAACTACTACGACCTGCCCGATGCCGACTTTTTCAGCGTGGAGACCACCTTTATCACCTCCGGCATGGTCAACGCCGTCCATCTGCGGGGCAAGACCGTCTCTGCCTGGACCATCGATCGCGAAAAGGTCGCCACCCACATGCTGGAGCTGGGCGTGGATGACCTCATCACCGACAAGCCCGACATGGTGCAGGACCTGCTGGCCCGGAACCAGCAGGTGGACGACAGTCTGATCGACTTCCGTGACATGCTCAACGCCCTGCTCCACCCGGAGCAGCCTGCCGACTCCTCCGATGACGCGGAGGAGACCATCACCGATGCCGTGGAAGACCCGGAGGAGTTCGTGGACGCGGCGTAACACAGCCCCCCTTTTTCTTGCGGCATCATTGAACCAACGGTCTGTAAAAGCAAAACATCCCCGCACGGCCTGCCGAAACAGGAAGTGCGGGGATGCCTTTTTGTTCAGAGGAATGGGTTATAGAACCTTCCAAAGCGGATGGTCACGGTCAGGCTGATGAGCAGCAGGGCCGCGCCCACGCCCAGGGCAACGAAGTCCCGCCGGGCAAAGGGGCGCTGGGTATACCAGGTGCGCTTGCTGTTCTTGCCGAAGCCGCGCAGCTCCATCGCATTGGAAATGGTGTCGATGCGGTTCAGGCTGGTCAGGATGAGCGGCAGCAGGATGTTGACAGAGTTCTTCATCCGCTTGAAGAAAGGCTCCTTTTTGCCCAGCTCCACGCCGCGGGCCTGCTGGGCCTGGCTGATGCTGTGGTAGTCGCGCTGGATATCGGGGATGTAGCGCAGGGCAATGGCCACCGAATAGCCGACTTTATACGAGATGCCGATGCTGTTCAGGCTGGCAGCAAACTCGCTGGGGTCGGTGGCAGAGATAAAGAGGATGGCCACCGGCAGGGCCACAAAATATTTCAGGCTGATGTTGACCATGTAGAACAGCTGTTCCGCTGTCAGGTCATACCGCCAGAACAGGTGGCAGAGCACCGTGCGGGTGCCGTACAGGGTGGTACCCTGATTGGGATCGAACAGGAAGATGAACAGGTTGTTCAGCAGCAGGAACACCAGCATGAAGGTCATCATAAACCGGACTTCTCGGAATTTGATCCGGCTCAGCCTGAAGGCCAGCAGGCTGACCACCAACAGGCCCAGCAGCACCCAGGTGTTGTAGGTGATCATGCTGGCAAAGGTGAACAGCAGGAAGAACGCCAGCTTGGTGGTTCCGGTCATCTTATGGATGACGCTCTCCCGGGGGAGATAATTCAAAACAGTCTTAGCGGCCACCCTCTCTCACCTCCCGGTCCTGCTCAATAAAGCGTTCTACAAATTCCTGCGCGGGCGCAATGCCGCAGCGGTTGGCCAGCGTGTACAGGCTGGTCTCCTTCAGGGCCGCCTGCTCCACCAGCGCGGGGTCACACAGAACGGCGGCCGCGGTGCGGTCGGCAATGAGCCGTCCGTCGCAGAACACCAGCGCGCGGCGGGTGTATTCCAGCATCAGGTGCATGTCGTGGGTGATCATCACCACCGTCACGCCCCGGGCATTCAGGCCCCGCAGGAACTCCATGATATCGGTATAGTGCCGGAAATCCTGCCCGGCGGTGGGCTCATCCAGAAGGATGAGTTCCGGGTCGAGCACCAGCACGCTGGCAATGGTCACCCGCTTTTTCTGGCCGAAGCTCAGTGCAGAAATGGGCCAGTTCCGGAAAGGATACAGGCCGCAGACCCTGAGGGTCGCCTCCACCTTTTCCCGGATCTGCTCCTCAGTCAAGCCGGAGCGCTGCAGGCCCAGAGCCACCTCATCGTAGATCATGGTCTTGGAGATCATCTGGTTGGGGTTCTGCATCACATAGCCGATGTGCTGGGCGCGGCGGCGGATGTTCTCCTCAGCCAGCGGCTTGCCGTTCAGGAAGATCTCGCCCGCATCCGGGGTCTCGAAGCCGCAGATGAGCTTGGAGAGGGTGGATTTGCCCGCGCCGTTCCGGCCCACGATGCTCACCATCTCCCCCTTGCCGATCGAGAAGCTGACATCCCGCAGGGTCTGCTGGCCCTTCTGATAACCAAAGCTCAGGCCCTTTACCTCCAGCAGCGGCTCCCGTTCCGGCTGCGCGGCGGGCCGGGGCCGGGCCGTGAACCAGTCCCGGAGCTTTTGGGTGTCGGTATCGTCCAGCACAAGGCTGTCCACATGGGCGGGGTGCTTGTCCGGAGTGATCTCCACCCCGGCATAGCGCAGAGCCGTGACATACAGCGGCTCCCGGATGCCGTTTTCCGCCAGCAGGCTGCCCGAGAGCAGCTCGTCCGGGCGCAGGTCTGCCAGAATGGTTCCGCCGTTCACCAGCACGATGCGGTCCACGTTCCGCCAGAGCACATCCTCCAGCCGATGCTCGATGATGAGCACTGTGGTATCCGTCTTTTTCTGGATCTCGTCGATCAATTCAATGGCCTGCTTGCCGGTAGCGGGGTCGAGGTTGGCCAGCGGCTCATCGAAGAGCAGGATCTTGACCTGATCCACCATCACGCCCGCCAGGCTCACCCGCTGCTTCTGCCCGCCCGAAAGCTCGTGCGGTGCATAGCCGAGATGGTTCTCGATGCCCACCAGCTCGGCAGCATGGCGGGTGATGGCGTGCATCTCATCCTGCGGGGTGCAGCTGTTTTCCAGTGCAAAGGCAATGTCCTCGCCCACGGTCAGCCCGATGAACTGGCCGTCCGGGTCCTGCAGCACCGTGCCCACATGGGCCGAAAGCTCAAAGAGGCTGCTGTGGGGCGCATCCACACCGTCCACGGTCAGGGTGCCGGTGCACTCGCCGGGGTTGGAAAACGGGTTCAGCCCGTTGATGCACCCCGCCAGCGTACTCTTGCCGCTGCCGGAGGGGCCCGCAATGAGCACCCGCTCCCCCGGGTAGATCTCCAGATTGATATCGGTCAGGGTGGGGCGCTTCTGGGCGCGGTACTGGAAGGAAAAGTTGCGGAATGAGATGATGGGTTTACGTTCTGCCATGGGTATGGTACCTCAGCTGTTCATCAAAAAAGCCTTTCCAACAGGCCGAACGGCGCAGATGGAAAGGCCGGGTTTCATGCGGGGATCACTCCTGATCCAGAGAGCCCTTCTTGGCGATGGTTCTGGTGTAAGCCAGCACCAGCAGGCCGCCCACCACCACAGCGGTGATACTGTTGGACACTGCGGCAAATGCACCCTGTGCAAACACCTTCTTGACGGGCTCGGCGTAGATGGCAATATCCAGCACGGGGGCCACCAGGATCCAGGCCAGCAGATGGGCCACGATATTGGCCAGCGCAAAGAAAGCCACCTGCTTCTTGCTGAACTCGCCTTCCTGCAGGTTCAGCTTCTTGGAGAACAGGCCCACCACAACGCCCACAAAGGCGGAGGCGATGACCCAGCTCCACCAGGGGCTGCCGCCCCAGGACAGGTCGATGAGGGTGTGGCCGATAAAGCCGATCAGGCCGCCGACCACGGGGCCGTACATGGCAGCCAGCAGGGCCAGAACGGCGTACTGCAGGCTGATGTTGGTGTTGGGTACCGGGCTGGGAATGGCCACAAAACGTCCCAGAACAAAGAACAATGCCGCGCCGATACCGACAGCGACAACGGGCTTGATGCTGCTGTTGTTATTTTTCATATTCTCTCTCCTCTTTTATTCCGCGGATGCGGGGTTTCTTGCAAGGCATCGTTAGTATACGACACCCTCTTGAGCCTTGTCAATGGACAATCCGCCCGCTTTGCAGAAAAAAGGCTGCTTTCCTGCATTTGGGGGCGAATGCCTTCCCGCCCTGTACAGCAAAAAAGAGCACCCGCGCCTGCCGGAGCGGATGCCCTGTGAATGCTGATTCGGTTTTGGCCCAAACCTTAGTTCTTAGCGGTCAGGCTGAAGGTGCTCAGGGTCTGGAAGGTGGTCACGATAACATTGATGTTGTTGACGATGGAGCTGCCTGCGGAGAACACGCGGGCGATGTAGTTGAACAGCTTGCCAACGTTCAGGAACACGTCCCAAGCGGTAGCCTCGGTGGTTGCGCCACCCTGCAGGTACACCATTTCGTTCTCATCGATCGCAGCAAAGCTAGCGGGCATTTTGATCTCATTGTTCATCATAACGGGGATTCCTCTCTTTCAAATCAATCTATACTTACCGTCTGCACCAAACCAAGTGCACCGGCACCAGAACCAGACCGTGGTTCCTCCGACAGGAACGGGCAGGGGCACGAGTTCCGCATTCCCTCCGGAATTGTTCCCATATATAGGTTATACGATAAATATTCGGATTTGTCAATCGAATTTCCGGAATTTTTACCATTCTGAGCCAAAAGTGGATACCCACAACGCGGAACACCTGCCATTTCGACAGCTTTCCACAAAATATCCGCTGCCGCACGATCCCCGGGCACGAAAAGCTCCTTCGTCTGCACGGCAGCACACAGATCCGTTCCGCCCTGCGGCATTTCCCGGGCAAAAATCCGGCAAAAAATGCCCCCGCGCCCCCTACACAAACCGGAGCGGTTGTGCTATGATAAGGCTGAAAAATCGGTTTGGCAAAGCCAACCGCAAGGAGATGTCTTGGATGTCTGATCTGATGGAAACATTACGGCAGGAGGGCATCAGCCCCGACCTGCTGCGCGCTGTGGAAGAATACCGCGCCGCCCACGCTCTGCCCGAGGCCCTGCGCCCCCGCATCCCGGCTTCCGGCTTTACCTATTATGGTCGGGAGGTCTGGGAGCAGGCACTGGCGGCCCTGCTCTGCGGCGAAAACCTGCTGCTGGCCGGCGGCAAGGCCACCGGCAAAAATGTGCTGGCCGAGAATCTGGCCGCCGCCTTTGGCCGCCCCGCATGGGACATCTCGTTCCATGTGAACATGGATGCAGCCTCCCTCATCGGCATGGACACCTTTGTGGATGGGGCGGTCACCTTCCGGCCCGGGCCGGTCTACCGCTGTGCCCAGTGCGGCGGCTTCGGCGTGCTGGACGAGATCAACATGGCCAAAAACGAGGCCCTGGCCGTCCTCCACGCCGTGCTGGACTTCCGCCGCGCCATTGATGTGCCCGGCTACGAGCGCATCCCGCTGGCCGAGGAGACCCGCTTCATCGCCACCATGAACTATGGCTACGCGGGCACCCGGGAGCTGAACGAGGCCCTGACTTCCCGCTTTGCAGTCATCCAGATGCCCACCATCACGGAGGAAAACCTTGAAAAGCTGCTGCGGGCCCAGTTTGCCGACCTGACGGACAAATATGTGCACCAGTTTGCTCTGCTCTTCCTTGACCTGCAAAAGAAATGCGACAGCGCCGAAATTTCCACCAAAGCGCTGGATCTGCGCGGAATGCTGGACGCTCTGCGCCTGATGCGCCGGGGCGTGGCTGCGGGGCCTGCGCTGGACATGGGCATCACCAACAAGGCCTTTGATTCCTACGAGCAGGGGCTGATCCGGGACGTGATCGCCGCCCGCATCCCGGCCAGCCTGACGGCTGAAAAGCTGTTCCGCTGATGGATGCCCGGAGTTATACCGCCGAGGAGCGGCGGGCCGCCAATCAGGTGTGGGCGGCGGCGGGAGCCTACGGCTTTGAGCCGCTTTTCCTGGCCCGCAACACCGACGGCACGATCGATTTTTATATGAACTGTGTCGTGGGGCTGGTGCACAAATACTATGGCGACGACCTGCTCCGCGACCTTTTTGCCACATGGGACGGCGATCTCCGGGAGAGCCAGCTGGACGATCTGACATGGCTCTACCTCGAAAGTGCGGTCTATCTGCTGGAACTGCCCCGCCGCCCGGTCCTTTCCGAGCTGCGCCGGGCCCACGCGGACTATTTCTTCGGCATCCAGTACAAGCTTTCGCGGCAGGAGTGGATGGCAAAAAATCAGCTGGTCTACACCATGCAGGCTGACCGCTGGCGTACCGTACAGGGCAGGCATCCGCCTGTGATGACCCCCTACGAGAGCCGACTGGCAGAGGCACTTTCTCCCTCCCAACCGCCCCAGCCCGGCCAGCTCAAGGGTGAGCTGCTGGGCCTGTTTGCAAGGTTTGCCCTGTTTGACGGCAAGATCCGGCACAAAGTGGGGCTTCATCTGCATCTGGAGGGGCTGCTGGCCTCTCTTGCCACCAAAACGCTGCCCACCCAGATGATCAAGACCGACCGGCTGACCGTGGAGCACTCCGGTTCTGTAGAGGCGGGCGGCTCCGGCCCCACGGCAGACAAGCGGCTGGCCCACATCACCCTGCGGCAGAATGCCGCCGAGGACCGCGCCTACATTGAAAGCTGCTTTGGTCGTTCCCTCTACCCGCCCGAGCGCCTTCGCAAGGCCGAGCAGGCGCTCTGCACCGGGGCGCACCTCGGGTGCCGCCTCTGGTTTGCCTCCGGCGTGCCCAGCCCGGAACAGGCCCCCACACCGGAGGCAAAGCACCTGGCCGAGCAGGCTCAGCTGCAGGCCGACCGCAACCGCGCCTACTACGCCAAAAACCGGGCGCTTCACCGCAGTGTGGTGCTCCGGCTCACCGAGCAGATCCGCAACTGCATTCTGGTCCACCAGCAGCCCAATGCCCGGATCGCCCGCAGCGGCGCTCTGGACCCAGAGCGGGTCTGGCGCGCTCCCCTTCTGAACGACAGCCGGGTGTTCCGCTGTGCCGAGGAGGAGAATCAGCCCTCCTTCACCGTGGACCTGCTGCTGGACGCGTCGGCTTCCCGGCTCCACTGTCAGGAGGTCATTGCGGCGCAGGGCACGATCCTGGCCCAGAGCCTTACCGCCTGCGGCATCCCGGTGCGGGTCAGCAGCTTCTGCAGCCTGCGGGGCTATACGGTTCTGCGGGTGCTCAAGGGCTTTGCGGACAAAAGCCTGCAGGGGATCGACCAGTATTTTGCATCTGGCTGGAACCGTGACGGCCTTGCCCTGCGGGCGGCAGGCGATCTGGTCAGCTTTGACCCCGGCCCCGCGCCCCGGCATCTGCTCATCCTGCTGACGGATGCTTCCCCCAACGACAGCCGCCGCGTACCGCCCAGCCCGGAACAACCGCTGGGTTGTGATTACGGCGGCTCCTACGGCGTGGACGATGCCGCCGCCGAGGTGCGCACCCTGCGGCGCAATGGTCTGCGTGTTTCTGCCGTGTTCATGGGCGAGGACAGCTCCAGCCACGATGCAGAACGCATCTACGGCAAAAATCTCGCCCGCATCCGGGGCATGGATCAGCTGGCACGCGCCGCGGGGCGGCTCATCCAGAATGAGATCCGGGAGCTGGGCGATTGAATTCTGCCACCACAAAAGGCTTCTCCGACGGGAGAAGCCTTTTCCATTTACAACCAATCCGTTTGTCCGCATCCCCAGATTTCCAAAATATTTTGGTTTTTGTCAAACTTATAGTTGTATTTTGTTGTCGTATATGTTATAATGCTGGCAGAGAACAACCGATGGATGGTTTCCGACACATCATCCAAAACCAGAGAGGAGACCCGCTATGGATGCCAGCCGCTATTTTGAAGAGATGCACCGTGCCATGTCCGCACAGAAAAACAATTCTTCCCTGCTCCTGACCGTCAAGGTACAGGACCTGGGCGGTGCTGATGCCTATCTGGAGCTGCGGCAGTCTCCCAATGGCCGCGCCCGGGTGTTTTACTCCACCATGGGCCGCCGCAACCTGAACTTCCAGCTGTTCCGCAAGGGCTGGCAGCTCTGCCACAACGCATCCGGCGAGATGACAGGGCAATTCCCCACCCGGGCCGAAAACCTGTTGGACAGCGCGGACTTTTCCGCCTGCATCCGGGATGACACCCTGGACGCGGGCCGTACTGAGATCATTCTGCGGGAGCTGCGCCGCGCGGCAGGCACCTCCCGCTCCTGCCTGCCTCAATCTGCCCGGGAAGGTGCCATGATCACCGTGGAGAGCTTTGTGGGCCGGGGCGGCGAGTGGAACTACTGGTCCACCCGTGCCGCCGACTGCCTGCCCATTGCGGCCATTCTCTGCTGGCTGGGCGATTTTCTGGCCGGAACGGAGCGCCGCACCCTGCAATCCAGCCCTGAAGCCATGGCACTGGCCGCCCGCTGGCAGGCCGAACTCGCCTCCCCCTTTACGCAGCCGGCTGACTGCGTCCAGCGTCCTGCCCGCACGGTTTCACCTTCCGCGCCCCGCCGTGCCGCGCAGCAGGTGCAGAACCCCCGCTGGCAGAGCATCCTTGCCGTGCTTGCAACCGTATGAGAACAACAGGCGGTGCCGAAAATTTCCGGTACCGCCTGTTGTTTTCTGTTTTACTGTGCGGATGCGGCATCCACCACATGGCCCACCAGCACAGAGGTGGTCACTGTGCCCACACCGCCGGGCACCGGGGTAACAGCCTCCACGATGGGTTCTGCCTCATCAAAGCGCACATCGCCGCAGAGCTTGCCCTCTTCATTGACGTGGATGCCCACATCCACCACGACCTGACCTTTCCGCAGGCAATCGGCCCCGATGGCTCCCCGCCTGCCCATGGCGACCACCAGCACATCGGCCTCCCGGCAGAGGGCGGGCAGGTCCCGGGTGCGGGAATTGCAGAGGGTCACGGTGGCGTTTTCCCGGTCCAGCATCATGGCAGCGGGCTTGCCCACCACCAAGCTGCGGCCCACCACCACGGCCCGTTTGCCGGACAGCGGCACATTGTAGTGTTTCAGGATCTCAAGGCAGGCCTGCGCCGTGCAGGGCGGATAGCCGATGGGCATGTTGGTAAACACACCAGCCATCGAGCCGTCCGTGATGCCGTCCACGTCCTTTTCCGGGGCAAGCACCTCCTGGACCCTGCGGTCATCGAACCGCTTTGGCAGGGGCCGGAAGATCAGGCACCCGTGAACCGATGCATCCGCATTGATCTGCCGGATCACATCCAGCAGTTCCTCCTGCGTAACATCTTCCGCCAGATGGAACTGCCGCACCTCCACGCCAACCTTACCGCACCGGGTGACGATCCCCTTTTCATAAGAAATGTCATCCTCCCGCGCGCCGACCCGTACCACAGCCAGTGTGGGCACGATGCCCTTTTCCTTCAGCGCGGCACAGCGCGCGGCGTTTGCTTCGTTCATGGCGGCCACCACGGGCGCACCCTTCAAGATCTGAGCCATTTTCTTCTCCCCTCACTCATTTGATACAGTCTGATAGACCCTGTCAGCCTGCGGCACAAACTCGGCCAGCAGCTGTTCCGCTCTGGCCTCCAGCGCATCCGCATGGGCTTTATCTGCCATCAGGCGGGTGTTGACCTTCACGTTCAGCCCCGCCGCCTGCATGGCTGCCTTGCAGAACAGCGCCGCGCATCCGGCATCGGAACGGGCCAGCACACTGCCCTTTTCGGCGTACTCTGCGGCCAGTGCGATACCCTCACCGCAGGCAGTCATCACCTCCAGCGGCACGGCGCAGGCTCTGTCCAGTGCCTTTTCCAGCACCGCGGCCTTGTGGGCCTGCTGTTCCGGGGTCTCTTTCGGCAGCTTGTAGGCCGCCGCAACAGGCAGAAAGGCCTCCGCGTCGGCCTGCACCAGCGCTTCCAGCCGCTTGCGCAGGGCCTCGGCCCGGACATTCAGGGCAATGATGTCCGCTTCTACGGCAGCATATTTCTTTTTACCCACGGTCAGGCTGCCCACCATGCTGCCCAGCGCCACACCGGCCGCGCCCACCAGCGCCGAAGCGCCGCCGCCGCCCGGAGCCGCCGCCTTGCTGGCCAGCTCCTCCAGAAAACCTTCACAGCTCAAATTCATCAGTTCCACGATATACTTTCCTCTCTGTTACAAATCCATCCAGCTGCCGGTCCTGTTCATCTGCAGCCGCTTCCGGCACCCGCTGGGCCTCAAAGGCCACGCCCAGCGCCACGGCGTTCCGGCACCTGGGCAGATAGCGGTCATAGTAGCCCTTGCCCATGCCCACCCTGCGGCAGGCCGCATCAAAGGCAGTGCAGGGCACCAGCACCAGATCAAGCGCCTCCGGCCGGACGAGCGCCGCCCGTTCCAGAACCGGTGTGCGGATGCCGTAAGCCCCCACCTCCCAGCCGTCCGACCCCGGTACGGCGGCGGTCAGGGTAAAGTTTTCCCCACAGACCGGATAGGCCACCGTTTTGCCCAGCCGGGCCGCCTGCTCTGCCAGCACAGCAAGATCCACCTCCCCGCCAAAAGCGGCGTAGAGCAGCAGATTCTCTGCCTTTTGGAAGCAGGGCATGGCCAGAAGGCGGGCACAGATGGCTGCATTGGCCGCCGCTCTTTCTGCCTGCGGCAGACCCTTGCGGACCATGATGCCCGCCCGGCGCTGCGCTGCTTTCCGGTCCCGGATCTCCATTGACACTTCTCTCCCCTGAAATTTCATACCCACTCAATATATCTGAAATGCGGAAGAATTGCAAGAGCATGGCTGGAAAATAACCGCAAAATAGGCTATAATGGTGCAGAACAAACCAAAAAGGAGAACGATTATGCTCATTTATCTGCTGCGTCACGGCCAGACGGAGTACAACGCGCAAAAACGATATCAGGGCCAGCGGGACATCCCCCTTTCCGCCGCGGGCATCGCCCAGCTGCGGCAGGCAGATTTTGCACCGGAGGTGGTCTATGTCACCCCGCTGCAGCGCACCGCCCAGACGGCGCGGGTGTTCTTTCCCGGGGCAAAGCTCATTCCGGTGGACGGGCTGAAGGAGATGAACTTCGGCCGGTTCGAGGGCCAGACCTTCGTACAGGTGGAGCAGGACCCGGAATATCTGGCATGGGTGCAGGAAAACGAGCACGCCGCCCACCCGGATGGGGAGCGCAGGAGCGATTTCTGCAACAGGGTGTGCAAAACGCTGGCTGACCTCATTGACAAGGCCCTTGCCGAAGGGCAGGAGCGGCTGGTCATCGTGGCCCATGGCGGCACCCAGATGGCCGCACTGGAGCGGTTTGGCGTGCCCCGCCGCAGCTTTCCCGATTGGTGCGGTCCCAACGCGGGCGGCTACGTGCTGGATGCCCGGGACTGGCCGGAGCAGCACATCCTGCACCTGGTGGAGACCGTGCAGTACACCAAGGAGAACGGATGATGGAACAGGGCCTGCTGCATCTTTACTGGGGCGACGGCAAGGGGAAGACCACCGCCGCCATGGGCCTTGCCCTCCGCGCACTGGGCAGCGGCAAACGGGTTGTCATCGTGCAGTTCCTCAAGGGCGGGCAGAGCGGCGAGATCCCTCTGCTGGCCCAGCTGGGGGCAAAAATTTTCCGGGGCAAGGGCGGGCAGAAGTTCGTGTTCCAGATGAACGAAGCGGAAAAGACCGCTGCCCGGGCCGTGCAGAACGAAAACCTGACCGCCGCACTGGCCGAGCCTGCCGACCTGCTCATTTTAGATGAGGCCGGTTCGGCCTGGGAGCTGGACATGGTGGACAAAGACCTGCTCCGGCGGGCCGTTCTGGAGCGCCCCGCCGCACAGGAATGCGTGCTGACCGCCCACAAAGCCCCGCAGTGGATGCTGGATGCCGCCGACTACTCCACTGAGATGAAATGCCGCCGCCACCCCTACCAGAAGGGCATCAAGGCGCGCAAAGGCATCGAATACTAAAAATGCCCGGAGAACCGCAGCTTTCAGCGGCCCCCCGGGCGTTTTTGTGTTTACTGTTTTGCGATGATATCACGGCTGGCCGCCAGCAGGCCAAGGGCCAGCGCAGCGCTCAGGATGTCGGCCACAGCCTGAGCCATCAGCACGCCCTGATACTGGAACAGATGTACGCAGACCACCAGTGCCAACAGAAACACCACGCCCTGACGGCTGATGGAGAGCAGGAAGGACGGTATGATTTTACCAGTTGCCTGGAACAGCACCGTGAGCAGGAGCACCACGCCGCCAAAGGCTGCGGTGCAGACCTGCCAGCGGAGCATCTGCGCACCAGTGGCGATCATCCCGGCATCCTGCACGAAGAGCTGCATCAGCGCACCGGAATTCAGGCAGAGGATGAGGGACAGCACCACGGCGATGGAGACGAGGAAGGTCAGACAGAAGCGGATGAGCTTGCGCATCACGTCCCGCTTTTTTGCGCCGTACAGGTAACCGAACAGTGGGATGCCGCCGAACGAGAAGCCCACCAGAACCAGCTGGGCGATCATGCTTACCTTGCTGGCAATGCCCATGGCGGCAATTTTGTCGTTGCCGTAGGGCAAGAGAAACTGGTTCATCACAATGACAGTCAGGCTCTGCATCAGGTTGCTCAGCGCGGCAGTAACACCCACGCCCAAAATCTGCTGCAGTTCCCTGCCCGTGACGTGGCACTGGGACAGCTTGACAGACAGGCAGCGGCTCTTTTTGTGGAGCAGCCACAGGAAGTACAGGTCGCTGCACAGGTAGCCCACAATGGTGGCAATGGCCGCACCCCTTGCGCCCCAGCCCACTGTGGTGATGAGGATGGGATCGAGGATGATATTGATGACCGTGCCGCCGATGCTGCCGATCATGGACTGGGTTGCCATGCCCTCGCAGCGGACGAGGTTGGAATGGATAAAGTTCAGCACCGTGGCCGGGGCACCAATGGCCAGCACGGTGTAATAGGCATGTGCGTGCGGCATCGTCTCAGCAGTTGCACCCAGAATGCCCAGCAGCGGGACGCGGAACAGCATCATCAGGGCTGCCAACACCACGCCCGTGGTCAAGGCCACATAGAAGCAGAACGAGCTGACCCGGCCGGTGCCCTCACGGTCGTCCTGTCCTAGCAGGCGGGAAATGAGTGAGCTGCCGCCCTGGCCGTAGATGTTGCCAAAGGCCATGAGGGCTGTGAACACCGGCGCACAGAGCGAAACACCCGCAATCAGCGCCGTATCGTTGGACTGCGCAATGAAAAAGGTATCGGCAAGGTTATACACCACGCTCACCATCAGGCCGAACACCGAGGGCAGCGCCATCTTGAAATAGGTGCGGTACAGATGATCGAGATCAAAAATAGAATCCATTGGTTTTTCCTCCACTTTCGTCCCTATTATAAAGGTTTTGCTTGCATTTGTTTGTGACACATGGCACAATGAAATAAAAGAAATGAGGTGAACTCATTCAGGAAATTCGTGGCCCAGCCTGTCTGGAAACGCTGTACCGGAAGCTGGAACTTTCCTCCCGGACCAGAACAGCAAAACGCCCGCGCAGGAGCTTTCCTGTGCGGGCGCTGCATTTCTTTTTTGTGTTTTACCGCACCAACAGCAGCAGCCAGGCGGATGCCACAGCCTGCAGGATGAGCCAGCGGGCCACGACCTGCTCATCACTCCAGCCCAGACGCTTGCGCACATGGTCGTGCAGCGGGGTCAGGGTGTTCTTGAGGATGGAGATGTGCAAAAACCGCTTGAAGCTGATCTTCAGGATGCCCAGGCTGCCGTCCACGATGAACACCAGCGCGGCCAGCAGAAAGGCGAAGGGGTGGCTGCTCTTGAGGGCCAGAACGGCCAGGAAGAAGCCCATGGCGCGGCTGCCCGCGTCACCCATCAGCAGGGTGGAAGGCTTGGCGTTCTGCCACAGGTAGGCCAGCAGGGCACCAATGAACACGATGCCTGCGGTGGCGTAATCGCCCAGCTCCTCCCAGTAGGCCAGCAGGAAGGTGCCGATGCTGACCACGGCAAGGCTGGCGGAAAGGCCGTCCACGCCATCGGTGCAGTTGACCACATTGATGCTGGCCCAGATCAGGACGATGATCAGGATGAGGTAGACGGCATAGGGCAGGCTGAAGCTCCAGCTCAGGAAGTTGACCTCCGTGCCGTTGAAGTTCAGGTAGGTCACGCCCGCCACAACGGCAATGACCAGATCGATCAGGCCCTTTTTGTACTCGTTCCAGGCAGTCTCGGCGGCATCGTCAAAATAGCCGGAGAGCATGGACGCAATGAGCAGGACGGTGTAGATGACGTACTCTGCCTTAAAAGGCACCACGGCCAGCGTGACCAGTGCGATGCAGAGTACAAAGATGAGGCCGGAACCCCGGGCCTTGCCCTTGGAGAGTTCGCCGTTCACGGCAAACGCGCGGCCATGGTCGTGGGGGAGCTTATCGTGGAACACCGAGTCCATCAGCGCGGTCAGCGCAAATGCAAGCAGAAAGCCCAGCGCATCCACGGTGCGCGGGTTGCCAGAAAGCAGTTGAAGCATAGTTTTTTTCCTCTTTCCCGGAGCGGCAGAGGCCGTTCCTGTTCTTTCACGGCTGGATACAAATGAAGTGTATCACGCCCGGGCCAAAAAATCAATCTCCGGGGCAAGGTCTACCCCGGGGGTAGATGGGTTGACATTTTTCGCCCCCCTGTCTATAATGGGAGGACAAACGCCCTTTCGAGGGTATTTTTTTGTCTCACAGGAAAATCGGAGAAAAAGGAGAAGACATGAAACTTTCACTTGAACAGCTTTCGGCCCGGATGCGGCAGGGTGAGACCATCCCCTCCCGCCAGACGGCCCAGGTGGCTCTGGCGCTGAGCATCCCCTCCATTCTGGAGCAGCTGGTGGTCACTGCCATGGGATACATCGATGCTGCCATGGTGGGCCACATCGGTGCAGAAGCTACTGCTTCCATCGGCATCGTCAGCTCCAGTACCTGGCTGCTCCACGGTATTCTGGTGGGCCTGTACACTGCCCTCTCCATCCAGATCGCCCAGTATCTGGGGGCCGACCGGCAGGATGATGCCCGCAGCGTGCTGCGGCAGGCCATGCTTTTCAATGTGATCCTGGGCGTGGGTGCCGCCCTCTTCGGCCTGGGCATCAGCCCCTTTCTGCCGGGGTGGCTGGGAGCTGACCCCTCCCTGCGGGCAAACGCCACAGCCTACTTTGCCATCTGGTCAGCGGCGCTGCCCTTCACCATGGCCATGGGCATGTACGCCTCCATCCTCCGGGCGGCAGGCAACGCCCTGACCGCCAGCCTCATCAGCGTGCTGGTCTGTGTGCTGGATGCCATCTTCAACTTCTTCCTCATCAACCCCACCCGGACGCTGTGGGGCATCACCGTCTGGGGTGCCGGGCTGGGTGTGCCCGGCGCAGCCCTGGGCACCGCCCTGGCCACCGTGGTGGGCGGCCTGCTGGCTTTGGCCATCCTGCTGCTGCGGGAAGGCCCCCTCTGCATCCGGAAGCCTGCCCCCTGGAAGATCACCCGCTCCTGCCTGCGGAACCTGCTGTGGGTCGGCGGTCCTCTGGCGGGAGAACGTGCCGCCATCTCTCTGGCGCAGGTGGTGGTGGTGCGCATCGTGGCCGGCCTGGGTACCGTGGCCATTGCCGCCAACAGCCTGGCTGTCAATGCCGAGGGCTTGTGCTACATGGCGGGCTACGGCATCCAGAGCGCAGCCGTCACCCTCATCGGCCAGGCCGTGGGTGCCAACCGGAAGGATATGGCCAAGCGGTTTGCCTGGCTGTGCACCGGCCTTGGCATGGGGGTCATGGCCCTTTCCGGCGTTGGTCTGTGGATCTTTGCCCCCGCCCTGATGAGCCTTTTCACCACCGATGCGGCTGTCATCGCTCTGGGTGCTCAGGTTTTGCGCATCGAAGCCTGGGCCGAGCCCATGTTCGGTGCCTCCATCGTAGCCAGCGGTGCCATGCAGGGTGCGGGCGACAGCACCTCCTGTTTTGTGCTGAACATATTCAGCATGTGGTGCATCCGGCTGACACTGGCGTTCCTGCTGGCTTCCCGGCTGGGCCTGATGGGCGTTTGGGGTGCCATGTGCTGCGAATTAAGCATCCGGGGCCTGCTGTTCCTCATCCGCCTTGCCCGGGGCAAGTGGCTGGAAAAGGGCGCGCTGTCTTAAATCGAATCGATAAAAGCAAAAAAGAAAGGACGCTCTCGCGTCCTTTCTTTTTTGCTGTCACTCACTTCCGGCCATGCAGGATGGGAGAGAGCGGCTTATAGATCAACATGCAGAGCAGGGCATCCAGCAGGCCCTTGACCAGAGTGAAGGGCATATTGAAGATGATCAGGCACTTGATCAGGCTGTTTGCAGAGGGCAGGATGGCCTGATACATACCCAGGATGGCTTCCATCGGCATGTGGTAGAACTTGACGTAGGCCGGGTAGGTGATGAAGTAGTTGGACGGCACACTAAACAGGGCCATGGCCACGGCACCGGCCCCTGCGCCGATGATGGCGTTCTTGCGGCTCTTGTGGTGCTTGTAGAGGTAACCGGCCAGTGCGGAGAACACCGCACCCAGCATGAAGTTGCACAGCTCACCCACCAGCGCGGTAGAGGTACCCTTGATGACCACATGGAGCAGGTTCTTCATAAAGCTGATGATCACACCGTACACCGGGCCAAGGGCAAAGGCACCCAGCAGAGCGGGCAGGTCGGAGAAGTCCATCTTGACGAAGGACGGGATGAGCATCGGGAGCGGGAACTCGATGAACATCAGGATAAAGGCCACCGCGCTGAGCATGGCGGCAACGGTCAGGTTGCGGGTCGTGTTTTTCTTCATGGTAATATCCTCCCGGGGCGTTCTGGCCCCAAATCGTAGATTGGAAAGCCCCTTTCGCATGGTTCGGAACCGGGAAGACAATCAAAAACGCGCCCTGCCGCAGCAAACACTGCAACAGGGCGCGTAGACAAATCGTATTGCCTGCCGTTTCTTGCATCCGGACTATACCGTTGGCCCCGGAGTCTCACCGGGTCAGCACCCTTGCGGGTGGTCGCGGGCTGTACCGCCAGTGGGGAATCTCACCCCGCCCTGAAACGAACTTTCTGGCCAAGAGTATAACGCGGCTGCTCCGCCTTGTCAACCCCTTTTTTATTTGCCCTGCACGGGCCGGATATGGTATACTGTGGGACAGAATGTTACAATTTCTGATACAAGGAGCTTTTTGCCATGATTTTTACCGTTCGTGACCTCGGGTTCGAGATCGGGCCTTTTTTGCTGGAGGGCTGGTGGGCGCTGGCTGCCCGGGCTGTCTGCGCCGCTGTCATCGTTTTTGCGGGGCTTCTGGCCGGTTGGCTGCTGCGCCGGAAGATCTTTCCCGCTCTGCAGGCCCGCAGCTGGCACTTTGCCGCCACGCCCATCCTCCTGCGCAGCTTACAGAGCCCTTTGGCGCGGATGGCCTTTTACAGCGGCCTGTACCTGGCCCTGACCAGCCTGCCATGGGCCATTCCGGGCCTGACAAAGTTTCTGTTCACGGCCTATAAGATCGTAACGACCCTCCTGTTCTGCCAGGGCCTGTACAATGCTTCTGAGGTAGCCGACCTGCTGCTGGCCTCCTGCAGCCCGGAGATCCGGAGCAACAAGACCCTGCGCTCCCTGCTGGACACCACCTACAAAGTGCTGGTCATCATTCTGGGTGTTGCCACCTGCGCGCAGATCGTCGGCTTCCCCATCGGCAGCATCGTAGCCGGTGCCGGTCTTGTGGGCCTGACCATCTCGCTGGCCGCGCAGGAAAGCGCCAGCAACCTGTTCAGCGGCATCGTCATCCTGCTGGACAAACCCTTTTCCATCGGCGACTGGATCACCGTGGGCAATGTGGAGGGCGAGGTCATCGACATCAACTTCCGCTCCACCCGTATCCGCTCCATGGACCACAGCGTGGTCATTATCACCAACAGCCAGATCTGCGCCTCCACTGTCCAGAACGCAGCCCTGCGCACCATGCGGCCCTATAAGTTCACACTGGGTGTCACCTACGGCACCACCCGTGCCCAGCTGGAAAAGCTGATGGCTGACCTGCAGGCCATGCTGGACAACAGCCCTTACACCAACAAGGGCACCAACATCGTCCGGCTGACCAGCTTTGGCGATTCCAGCATCAACATCCTGATCTCGGCCTACCTGACTACCAACGTCTATGCCACCTTCCTGCAGCAGCAGAATGATCTGAACCTGAACATCATGGACGTGATGCAGGCAGACGGCGTGGACTTCGCCTTCCCCTCCACCAGCGTCTACATCGAAAAGAATTGAGCATACCACAACGCCCCCTGTGTGCCTGCTGCGGCGCACAGGGGGCGTTTTTATCATACGTCATTCCCGGGTCCTGATCTCGATCGTTCTGCCGCCAAGATCCTCATACACGCGGTGGGAGACGGAGAGTACCGTGCGGCCCGCGGAGGCACGGCGCAGAGCCTCCAGCACGCGGGCCTCCGTTTCGGCATCCAGATTGGCGGTGATCTCATCCAGCAGCAGCACGGCGGGGTCTGCGGCGGCGGCACGGGCAATGGACAGCAGCTGCCACTCTCCCTGCGAGAAGATGCCCTCAGTGCAGACAGTGTCATAGCCCTCCGGCAGAGCCCGGATGGCAGCATCGATCCCGGCCAGCGCGGCGGCATCCCTTGCCATTTCCCCGGTGATCTGCGGGTCTCCCAGCGTGATCTGTTCCAGCACGGTGCCCGGCACGCGGGAGAAATGCTGTTCCACACAGCCGATGCAGGTGCGGCGCTCCCGGTCGGTGATGTCCCCCACCTTCACGCCGCCGATGGTCACCGTACCGGCCTCCGGCTGATACAGGCCCAGCAGGAGCTTGAACACAGTGCTCTTGCCCGCACCGGTGCGGCCCACCAGCGTGACCCGCTCCCCCTGTTTCACGGTCATGGAAAAATCCTTCAGAACGTGCCGTTCCCCATAGCCGAAGGTGACGTGCGCAAATTCCACATCGCCCCGGGCAGCCTCCCTGCGCGCGGGAGGGATCGTGCGCTCCGGCTGGTCGAGAAAGGCATCGATGCGCCTGACACCCGCCATGGCCGACTGGATGGTCTGGATCTCCATGCCCAGGCTCTCGATGGGGGCGAAGATGCGGGAGATGTAGTTGATGACGGCCACCGAAGTGCCCACCGACATGCCGAACAGGGTCAGAAGCTGTGCGTTCCCCGAAGCGGAGAGCAGCATCACGATGCCGACCACAGCAGCATTCAGCAGCAGCACCACCGGCGAATAGACGGCATCATAAAAATTGGTGCGCTCCATGGCGGCATAGCTGTCACCGATGCACCGGTCATACCGGCGCTCCATGTAATCTTCCAGACCCAGCGCCCGGATGGTGCGGATGTTGTGCAGGGTCTCGGGCACCTGCCCGGAGACTGCGGCGACCGCGCGGCGGTTGTCCAGCTGCGCGGCCAGCATCCGCTTCTGGACATGACGGGTGAACACAGCAAACAGCGGCAGAACCAGCAGCAGGATCAGCGCAAGGCCGGTGTTTTTCACCGCAATGACCCCCATGATGGAGACGATACGGCAGGCATCTGCCGCCATGCTGATGATGCCGGAAGTGAACAGGGCTTCCACTGTGTCCACATCGCCCGAAAAGCGGGCGGCCACCTCGCCGGGATTCTGCTCTGCCAGTGTACCGGCGGGCAGGCGGCTCAGCTTCCGGGACATCTCCGAGCGCAGGGCATGGGTCATCCTCTGGCCAAAGAGCACCAGCAGGCTTTCCTGCGCCGAGGTGAGCACACCTTCCAGTGCAAGGCTGCCGAAGTAGAGCAGCACGGCCAGAAAGGACAGCGGAAGGCCCGCGGTCAGACGGGCGATGACCCGGGCCAGCAGCAGGGGCGGCAGCAGGGATGCCGCCACCGAAGCCGCCACGCACAGCACCGTCCCCACCGTGAGAAGGCGGTGCGAAGCCGCTGCCATCCGGACGGCAGCAAACACGCCGTGATCATTTTTCTTTTTCATGCGCCCTCTCCCCCTTTCAGGCCGGTCTGGCTTTCGTACAGCTGACGGTAGACCGGAACCGCTGCCATCAGCTCCTCGTGGGTGCCAACGGTGGTTCTGCCGCCCTCCATAAAGATAATCTGCTGCATCTGCGGAAAATGGTACAGCCGGTGGGAGATCAGGAACACCACCTTATCCCCGGCATACGCCTGCAGCTCGGCAAAGATCGCATCCTCGGTGCTGCGGTCCAGTGCCGAGAAGGGGTCATCCAACACCAGCACCGGGCGGGGATGGGCCAGCGTCCGGGCCAATGCCAGACGCTGTGCCTGTCCGCCGGAAAGGCGGGTGCCGCCGCTGCCGATGGCCGTCTCCGTACCCTTTTCCATGGCCAGCACTTCCTCCTTCAGGGCAGCGGCTGCAAGCCACGGCATGACATCCTGTTCGCTGCCGCAGAGGACATTATTCTGCACGGTGTCGGCACTCAGTTCCGGGTCATGGCTCAGATACCCGACCGTGGCGGCGATCTGGCGCGGGGTCAGGGTGGAAAGCTCCCTGCCGCCAAAGCAGACCGAGCCTTGATAGGGCGCTTCGCAGAGGAATACGCGGCCAAGGGTGGATTTTCCGCAGGCGACCGGGCCAGTGATGCCGATGAGATCGCCGGGGTGGGCCGTCAGGCTCAGGCCGGAAAAGACAGGCTCTTCCCCATAGGAGAAGGCGAGTTCTTTCAGCGTCACATCCTGTGCCGCCGGGATCTGCAGGGCATCCAGCTGCTCGGGCGTTTTCATCAGGGGTCTGATGCGCTTCCAGGAGACCTCTGCCTTTTGCACCGCGTTGAAGAGCTTGGCCACCTTGGAGGATTTGACCACCAGCTTGGTGAAACAGGAAAGGAAGGTGGTGAAGGCGGCGATATCCCAGTGGTTCCAGCCAGTACCCAGCACATTCTTTGCGCCGAACCACAGGATGAAGAGGGTCCCTGCCTCGGATGCCGCCAGATAAAGCGGCGGCAGAGCGGACTGCCACACGTTGCTCCGCACGGCAGTCATTTCATAAAGGCTCAGGGCCTCCTCGTATTTTTCCATCCGGGCCTCCTCGCAGCCGTAGATGCGGTAGGTCACGGCATTCCGGGCACGGTCCAGCGTGGCACTGCTCAGGGCACCGGCGGCCTTTTTATAGGCCGCACCGGCACGCTGCACCGGCTTTTTCATCCCTGCCGCGCAGACATAGGACACGGGAGTAAAAAGCAGGCCCAGGATCGCCAGCCGCCAGTCGTACACCAGCAGCATGACCGCATAGCCCGCCAGCGCCACACCGGTGTCGAACACCTCCGTGGTGAACTTTCGCATTCCCTCCACGCAGTCGTCCACATCGGCGATGGCTTTGGTCATCAGCTCACCGGCCCCCTCTTTTTCCAGCGCGGCCCGGCTCTGCCGCACCAGATTGGCGTACAGGATGCCCTTCATCCGGCGGTTGATGTTGTTGGCAAAGCGGCGCACATAAAAGCGTTTGATGAAGCGCGCCGCCTGCACCAGCAGTGTGACCGCAATGTAGGCCAGCACCAGCAGCGCCATTTGGGCAGCAGTCTCACTGCCGCCCAGGATATCCGCCAGGCACTGGGCCAACCGGCCCTCGAACCACGGCGCGGCCAGCAGACCGATGTTATAGACAAGGCCCGAAAGGGTCACAAGGAGCAGCGGGAACCACTCCACCCTGAAATAGGAGAGGACCCGGTCCGGGCGGAACAATTTATCTTTTTTCATGGGGCATTTTACCTCCTGCGGGTGTTCCATTCAGTATACCACGGTACAAAAAGCATCTGGACAGCTTTGTTCAGAAAAAAGCCATGACAGCAGGAACAAAATGCAAGATCATTGCAATGGTCACCGCTGTCATGGCGATCGGTTTTCTTTGTATGAAAAATGCTCCCGTCGGCAGGATCTGCATTGCAGTGGTGTGGGTCTGCCATCTTCTGTATTTCACCTTGCGGGTCAAGACCATCAAGCCCACAGAGCAGACTCAGGAAAGTGCAGAATAGATCCCCCCGGGATACCATCAGATTGCGGGCACCCATAGCCCGCAGGGATAACAGTTACGTTCTTATCGGTTCACGAAATTCAGCGCCAGCACAAGCAGCAGCATGTGTACCGGGTAAAAGGCGTAGCAGGCATACTGGAACGGTTTTCTGTGGCAGCCCTGCCGCCCGCGATACAGCCAGATGGGGATCAGCGCCAGCAGCGCAAGCCCCTGCTGACACAGCTCAAACTCCATGCCGAACAGCCGGATGGGGTACATCAGCCCGCCCAGAAGCACCACGTTGATCCAGTACAGGGTCAGCACCTGTCCCAGCAGGCACCACCATTTCCGGCCCCGGAAAATGTAAAAAGCGAACACGGTCAGCACACCGGCACCGTAGTAATCCGTCATGCCCAGCGTTCCCAGCAGCGCCCCTGCTGCTGCCACTGCGGCGCACACCGGCAGCGAGACCCAGAGCTTTTGCTTTTTGCGCACCGTTTCCATCAGATGCACCCCCAGAAGCCCCAGCAGCAGCGTCCAGATCACGTTCTGATGCACCGGGTAGAACCATGTCCCGCCATACATCAGATCAAAGGGCACTTCTGAAAGCAGTGCAAACAACAGCAGCCGCAGGGCATAACGCTTCAGATTCCGGGTATGAAAGTAGCCTTCCACTGTCATAAATGCAAAGATAGGGAACGCCAGCCGCCCGGCACAGGTCAGCCAGTCCTGCGCCGGCAGAAGGGTCGCCCACAGGTGATCCATCAGCATCAGCGCCATGGCAATGATATGAAGTGCTGCTGCACTCAGGTCAATGCAATTTGCGGTAGTGGAACGGATCGGTTTGGTTGACATGATCATACCTCGTCTTTGTCGAAATTCAGTTGCTTTGTCTGGAATACGAACGACTCCCTCCAAGAATTGCAGCCCCGGCAGTTTTTTACCGCCGGGGCTGCAGCACTTCATCGCTTATCCCTCCGGTTTTGCACCGGCCATTTTGGATACGGCAAGCATCCAGGGCAGCTTCTGCCATTTGCTCTGCCTGCAAAATGGGGGATGCAGTGCACCCGCCCCGCAGGCGGAAAAATGCTCCCGCAGCAGTCTGCGGGGCAAATTCAGAAAGGGTGGCTTGCCTGCCCATGGAGACGTAAGCACAAAAGCAGGAATGCGGGAAAGGGCAAAGGACGGTTTCGGCGGAAAAGCGTCTGGCGGTGGCGGAAAAGCCGAACGCAAGATTTTTTCAATGATGCTGGCTCGTAAGGTGAACCGGACCGAAACTTCCTTGCGGAACTGTGCAGCGTTATCGTTCATCTGCACCTGAACCGGCAGCCGCGTCCCCGGCGCTTGCCGCACCCAAAATGGCCGGTTGGCGGCGTGTCACCCTTTAGCGTTTTCCAGATAGGTC
>SKEF01000956.1_pt1 | contig 27224 bp, 20 predicted proteins | sample 4826691 | NCBI WGS metagenome assembly SKEF01 (sample SAMN11008816, study PRJNA524170) | human gut metagenome | biome: Human fecal sample; material: Feces; isolation source: fecal sample from pouch patient p23, p27 | host: Homo sapiens | place: Israel: Tel-Aviv | collected 2016-08-24
CATAACAGGAAATAAGATTCCTGTTATGCAAAAAAAGAAAGCCCCGTAAATCCGGGACTTTCCAAATATTTTAGTACTTTTTATACAATTCCCTGAGCTGTCATAGCATCTACAACTTTCTCAAATCCTGCAATGTTAGCTCCTGCTACGTAGTTACCTTCCATATCGTAACGCTTTGCAGCATCTACCATGTTGTGGCAGATATTTACCATGATGTTCTTCAGTTTTGCATCAACCTCCTCGAATGTCCAGCTAAGTCTCTCACTGTTCTGTGACATCTCAAGAGCAGATGTAGCAACACCACCGGCATTCGCTGCTTTTCCAGGTGCAAAGATTACACCGTTCTCCTGCAGATACTCAGTTGCCTCGTATGTAGTAGGCATGTTAGCACCCTCGCATACAGCTACACAACCGTTTGCTACTAACTGTTTTGCATCCTCTAAGTGAAGCTCGTTCTGTGTTGCACATGGAAGAGCCAGATCTACCTTTACAGACCATACGCCACGTCCCTCATGATACTCTGAGTTCGGACGATAGTTCTTGTACTCTGTCAGTCTTGCTCGTTTTACTTCTTTAATTTCTTTCAGAGCTGCAACATCAATTCCTTCTGGATCATATACCCAGCCTGTAGAATCGCTGACTGTAACAACCTTAGCTCCAAGCTCCTGAGCCTTCTCTGTTGCGTAGATTGCAACATTACCGGAACCGGATACTGCAACTGTCATACCCTTGATATCTTTTCCGTTGAGTTTCAGAAGTTCCTCTGTCAGATACAGAAGTCCATAACCTGTGGCTTCTGTTCTTGCTAAAGATCCACCGTAACTTAATCCTTTACCTGTAAGTACACCTTCGTATACTCCGCGGATTCTCTTGTACTGACCAAACATATATCCAATCTCTCTTGCGCCTGTTCCGATATCTCCGGCCGGAACGTCAGTGTCAGCACCGATATATTTGCAAAGTTCTGTCATAAAGCTCTGGCAGAATGCCATAACTTCTCTGTCGGATTTTCCCTTAGGGTCGAAATCAGAACCACCTTTTCCTCCTCCGATTGGAAGACCTGTCAGTGAGTTCTTGAATACCTGCTCAAATCCAAGGAATTTGATGATTCCAAGGTTTACGGAAGGATGAAGGCGTAAGCCTCCTTTGTATGGTCCGATTGAACTATTGAACTGTACACGGTAACCTGTATTTACCTGAACCTGTCCATTATCGTCTACCCATGGAACACGGAATTTGATCTGTCTCTCAGGCTCAACCAGTCTCTCAAGCAAAGCGTCTTTTCTGAATTTCTCCTCGTTTGCTTCGATTACCACTCTCAATGATTCCAATACTTCTTTTACTGCCTGGTGGAATTCTGGCTCAGCAGGGTTCTTTGCCACTACTTTTTCCAGTACTTCATCAACATATGACATACCTTTGTACCTCCTGAAAAAATGTTATTATGAAATTTAAAGCGCCATATTTCTTGATTTATTTGCATTCATCATTCAAAAAAGAAAGACGGCAAAACCGTTTTTCTCCTTCGACGCTTTTGTCCTTTAATATTGTAAAGTATTTTACTTTATAACACAAGATTTTTTTTGCAAAAAAATGTTATTTTTATATTTTGTGCAATTTTAATTTTCATTTCCTGCATAATTTTGTATTTTTGCCAAAATACAGAACAAGCGCCTGCAAAATTTGCAAGCGCCTGATTATTTTTATTTAAAATATTTCACTCCAGACTCAAAGATCTTCAGATCCTGTTCTCCGTAAATGTTCATTGCAACGGAACGTCCACGTCTTTCTGAATGGGCCATTTTACCAAATACTCTTCCATCCGGGCTGGTGATACCTTCGATTGCAAGATAGGAACCATTAATGTTCCATGTCTCATCCATAGATACATTTCCCTGTGGGTCGCAGTACTGAGTTGCAACCTGTCCATTTGCGATCAGCTTGTCAAGCCACTCTTTACTTGCAACAAAACGTCCCTCTCCGTGAGATGCCGGGTTTGTGTAAACTCCGCCAAGCTTTGCTCCGGAAAGCCATGGAGACTTGTTGCTGACTACTTTCGTGTACACCATCTTAGAAATGTGGCGTCCAATTGTATTGTAAGTCAGTGTCGGAGAATCCTCTGTCTGTCCTGTAATTGTTCCATTTGGAACAAGTCCCAGTTTTACAAGAGCCTGGAATCCATTACAGATACCAAGTACCAGTCCGTCACGCTCCCCAAGAAGTTTCTCAACCGCCTCTTTCATCTTCGCATTCTGGAATGCAGTTGCAAAGAATTTTGCAGAACCATCCGGTTCATCACCAGCGCTGAATCCACCTGGGAACATGATCATCTGAGACTGCGCGATTGCTTTTTCAAATACATCGACAGAATCTACAATATCAGAAGCACTCATATTGCGGAATACTTTTACGATTGTTTTTGCTCCTGCTCTCTCAAAAGCTCTCTTACTGTCATACTCACAGTTTGTTCCAGGGAATACCGGAATAAATACAGTCGGCTGAGCGATCTTGTGTTCGCAGATATGTACTTCTTTTGTATCAAAAAGACCTGTGTCAATCTTCTCGTCCTGTCCCTCTGCTTTGGAATTTGTAGCAAATACGCTCTCCAGTGTACTCTCCCATGCTTTTTGGGCATCTGCAAGGGCAATCTTTGTATCTTTGTATTCAAAATTCTGCTCTTCTGTCACTTCACCGATGACTGTGTAATCAATCGTCAGTCCATCCAGCTTGTCAGCCGGAACTTCAGCAATCAGATCTCCAAATGCAGGTGCGAACAAGTCTTTTGCCTCTACGCTCGCATCTAATGTTACACCCATGCGATTACCAAATGCCATCTTGCTGACAGCCGGAACGATTCCGTGTCTGTCAAGTGCATAAGCTGCCACAATCTTGCCGTCATGGATATCAGCAGTAAATTTACCATACTGGTCCATAACTTTTTCATAAACCGGAACATCATACTCGTCTGTCGGGATCTGAAGCCATACAAGCTTATCTCCTGCTTTCTTAAGCTCCGGTGTAATAATATCTTTTTCTGTTGCCACATCCACTGCAAAAGAAACCAGTGTCGGTGGTACATCAATATGCTCAAATGTTCCGGACATACTGTCTTTTCCACCGATAGAAGGAAGACCAAATCCAAGCTGTGCACTGTAAGCACCAAGAAGTGCTGCGAATGGCTGGCTCCATCTATGTGGATCCTCTGTCATACGGCGGAAGTACTCCTGGAATGTGAAACGGATCTTACTGTAATCTCCTCCTGCTGCCACAATTTTTGCTACAGACTCTGTCACTGCGTAAATAGCTCCGTGGTACGGACTCCATGTTGACAGATACGGGTCGAATCCGAAACTCATCATTGTAACCGTATCGCAGTCTCCTGTCAGTACAGGAAGCTTTGCAACCATAGCCTGTGTCTCTGTCATCTGATACTGTCCGCCATGCGGCATAAATACAGAAGATGCTCCAATGGAACCATCAAACATTTCCACAAGACCTTTCTGTGAGCACACATTCAGATCTTTTAATGTCTCCATCCACTTTTCTTTGACATCTGTCACTTCTTCTCTTACGAGGATACTGTCTTTGCGGCTTGGAATATCTACAGCTACTTTTGTCTCCTGATGAGCACCGTTAGTATCTAAAAATGCTCTGGATAAGTCTACGATTTTCTTACCTCTCCAGGATAATACAAGTCTTGGCTCCTCTGTTACGACAGCTACCTTTGTTGCCTCTAAGTTCTCTTCTGCTGCATATCCCATAAATTCATCTACATCCTTCGGGTCTACAACAACAGCCATACGCTCCTGAGACTCAGAAATTGCAATTTCTGTTCCATCAAGTCCTGCGTATTTCTTCGGTACTTTGTCCAGATCTACCTGAAGTCCGTCTGCAAGTTCTCCGATTGCAACAGAAACTCCTCCGGCTCCAAAGTCGTTACATTTCTTAATTAATTTGCTGACTTCCTCTCTGCGGAACAGTCTCTGGATCTTACGCTCTGTCGGCGGATTACCTTTCTGTACCTCTGCTCCACAAGTCTCGATAGACTCCTCTGTATGTACTTTAGAAGATCCGGTTGCTCCACCGCAGCCGTCACGTCCGGTACGTCCACCGAGCAGGATAATGATATCACCAGGATCTGAAGTCTCACGGATTACTGCACGTCTTGGTGCTGCTCCGAGAACAGCTCCGATTTCCATACGTTTTGCCACATAATTCGGGTGATAGATTTCCTTAACTGCACCAGTTGCAAGTCCGATCTGGTTACCATAAGAACTATATCCATGAGCTGCCTCACGAACCAGTTTCTTCTGAGGAAGCTTTCCTTTCATTGTATCTTTGATAGATACAGTCGGATCTGCTGCTCCGGTCACACGCATTGCCTGGTATACATAAGTACGTCCTGATAATGGATCTCGGATTGCTCCGCCAAGACATGTAGCAGCTCCACCAAAAGGCTCAATCTCTGTCGGGTGGTTGTGTGTTTCATTTTTAAAGTTCACAAGCCACTCTTCTTCCACGCCATCTACCTTGATCGGTACAACGATACTGCAGGCATTGATCTCATCTGACTCTTCCTGATCCTGAAGCTTGCCTTCTTTTTTCAGCTTTCTCATAGCCATCAATGCAAGATCCATCAGACATACAAATTTGTCCTCACGCCCTTTAAAAATCTCGCTGTGATCGCGAAGGTACTGCTTGTAAGTATCTTCCATCGGTTTTCTATAATCTCCGTCTCCAAAGGAAACTTCTGTAAGTTCTGTTGAAAATGTTGTATGACGGCAATGGTCTGACCAGTAAGTATCCAGTACGCGGATCTCTGTCATGGAAGGATCGCGGTGCTCTTCCCCTTTGAAATGATTCTGGATATGCTGGAAGTCACGGAATGTCATTGCAAGTCCAAGAGAATCATATAATTTCTTAAGCTCTTCCTCTTCCATATCCTTAAATCCGTCAAATACAATAACATCAGCAGGCTCGTCAAATTTTGTCACTAGTGTCTCCGGCTTCTCCTCTGCTGCTTCTCTTGAGTCTACCGGGTTGATGCAGTGTTCCTTAATCTTCTGAAGTTCTTCTTCTGTAATAGCTCCATTCTTACCATGAATAATATAAGTCGTTGCAGTACGGATGACCGGCTGCTCGTCCTCTTTTACGAACTGGATACACTGAACAGCAGAATCTGCTCTCTGATCGAACTGACCCGGAAGAAATTCTACGGAAAACAGACTGTCTCCGGAACCAACAGGAGCCTCCTCTTTCCAAAGGACATCTACCGGCGGTTCAGCAAAGATACCATTGCATGCTCTTTCAAATGTCTCATCAGATACATTCTCCACATCATAACGATTCAGGATACGCACATACTCTACGTCTTTGATTCCAAGATAATTGCGAATCTCATGTGCAAGTGCCTTCTGCTGGACGTCATAGCTGCCCTTTTTCTCAACATACACTCTTCTTACATTACTCATTCGTCTTCCTCCATTGTGTTTATATTTTTATTTGGTAATAGTTCTGTTACTTTAAATCTTCATTATTTATTTCATTGTAACATACCCACCATTATTATTAAAATTAATATATTTAAATCCTTTTATAAGTTTTACTAATTTCTTTCTTTTTTCCATTTCCAGTTGTACACGACCGCTGCAACTCCCGGCACGGCAAGTAATACGATAAATATCACGCCGACCCGGATTACCATGTCTGAGAAAAATCCTTCTGGCAGCATGCGGATCATATAATCTGTCTCCGGGTCAAAGATCCAGAGATTATTTGTAAAAAACAATTTATGAAACAGCGTAAAACAGCTTGTAAAATCAATGCTCATGGCAACTCCCAGAATTGCCGTCAAAATAAGATAAACAAACAGCGCCTGCAAATATCCTATCGGAACCAGTCTTCGGAAATCTGCTTTTTTTGCCCTAAGAACAATCATTAAAATAGTTGCAAGAATCACCGCATAATTCCGAAGCTTCAAACCTCCCAGAAACAAATTCCTCACATCTGCCAGGTGAAGCCTGTCCTGTTCATTGAAGAAATCCTGATGCTCACCGTCCACATCTGTGACAATTGACAGCTTTTCTTCCTTTCCAATCAGATAAGCCATCATATGTTCTGTCACTGCCATCACATTGTCAATCTTCATATTCAGATCGTCCGTGACCCGGTACTTTTCATATTCCTTTTTATAAAATCCGTAATGGCTGTCTCCATAAACTGCAAGCTGAAATCCAGTGATCAGCAATGCAAAGATTACCAGGAGCATCGTAAATGTAATGGTAACTCTGTACCAGATCTTCATGTTATCTTCCTTTTCTTTCCTAAACTACCTGCGCATTTTTTTCGGTCCAGGTTTTTATCTCTAGTATTATACCAAGATATCTCATATCTGTATAGAAAAATCACTACAAAACAAATTCTGCCATTGCATTTTGCATTAATTTACCTTATAATCAAATTAGTATTTATTAGGGAGTCTTATTATGGATATTAATTACGAATTATATAAAGTGTTTTACCACGTAGCAACTACACTAAGTTTTTCGGAAGCTGCGAATAAATTATTTATCTCTCAGTCAGCCGTAAGCCAGTCTATCAAAGCGTTGGAAAAAAAATTAAATCAAAAGCTTTTTATCAGGAGTACCAAAAAGGTACGCCTGACACCGGAAGGCGAACTGCTTCTTCGTCATGTGGAACCAGCTATGAATCTGATTCACCGTGGGGAAATCCAGCTTTTAGAAGCTTCTGAAGGTGTAGGACAACTTCGCATCGGTGCCAGTGACACTATCTGCCGTTATTTTCTTGTTCCTTACCTGGAGCGTTTCCATAAGGAATTTCCGGGAGCTCACATCAAAGTAACGAATGCAACTTCTATCCACTGTGTAGAACTATTAGAAAATGGACAGGTTGACCTGATTGTTGTCAATTCTCCAAATCCATATCTCGGAAACTGTGAAACAAAACATATCCGCTCTTTCCAGGACGTGTTTGTTGCAAATCATTCTTTTGATAAACTTGTTGGAAGATGCTTAAGCTATAAAGAACTTTTAGAACATCCGATTCTGATGCTGGATAAAAAAAGTACAACCAGCGAATTCCTGCATAATCTCTTTTTACAGCACCAGTTAGATCTCGTGCCGGAAATTGAGCTGAGCAGTAATGATCTTCTCATTGACCTTGCAAAAATCGGGCTCGGCATTGCATGTATACCCGATTACTGTATTACCGGAAAAGATTTGGAAAAATTATTTATTGTTGAGACAAAAGAAAAACTGCCGGTGAGAGAACTGGTCATTGCTTACAATGACCGCGTTCCCATCACCAAGGCAGCTACAGAATTTCTGAAATATTTTTAGCAGTTCCTTTTAAGGATCCCTGCACCATCTGAGGTTTTCCACCGCCACGGCCCTGGAAAGCCTCATTTAATTTTTTGCTGATCACTCTTACATCTTCAGAATGGCTTCCGATAACATAACGATATCCTTCTTCATCATTTCCTGCAAAAATTGCACAAATCTTTGCACCTCTTTCTAATAGAAGGTTCATTAGTTCTCTCGGTTCATTTCCACTAAGTTCACTGTCAAATACCTTTACCAGTTCCGGAGTAACGTCAATCTCCTTTGCCTGATAAGCCAGTAATTTTTGTTTGAGAGCAGATACCTGATTTTTCAAGTCAAGCTGCTCTTCTTTTAATTTTTCTACAGCTTCGGCAACTTCTGTATCCTTTGCACAGAGCAGTGCGGAAATCTTCTTCACGCTCTCCTCTTTCTGCTGATGATCTGCAAGTGCACGGCTTCCACTTAACATAGTGATGCGTTCGCCGCCTTTGTATGACACCATATCCACCAGTTTGATATTTCCAATCTCCCCAGTTCTATCTACGTGTGGTGCACAGCATGCACAGATATCCACGCCCGGAATATTCACAATACGGACCTGTCCTTCAATTTCAATCTTACTTCTATAAGTCAGATCTTTCAACTCTTCCTTTGTCGGGTAAAGAATCTCTATATTCAAATTCTTGTAAACGATGCGATTCGCCTCTTCTTCGATTTCTTTCAACTGCTCCTTTGTAATCGGTCCGTCAAAATCCATCGTACAGTAATCAGCTCCAAGATGGAATCCTACATTGTTGTATCCGAATCTTCCATGTACAATTCCTGAAATGATATGCTCACCGCTATGTTGCTGCATACTTTCGAATCTCTTTTCCCAGTCAATTTCGCCTTTCACGATCTCGCCCGGTGTCAGTGCTCCATCTGTGTAATGATAGATAATTCCATCCTTCTCCTGCGCGTCCAGCACATGAACCCCTCCAAGAATTCCTGTATCTGCATACTGTCCGCCGCCTTCCGGGAAAAATACTGTCTTATCCAAAACTACTTTGTATCCTTCTCCTTCCGGCTCACATGAAATTACCTGTGCCTCAAAATCTTTTCTATGACTACTTTCGTAGTACAACTTGTCTGTCATGTTACCTATAAATCCTTCCTGTAATATATACTACTCTTCATGATACCTTCAGATTGCTCCGTGCTATGCACAACGTCAGCAATGACTTTTCGACCTTGTTATCATTACATTCTCTCTGGTGCTTCGAATCCAAGAACATCAATGCAGGACTCCAATACTTTCTTTGTCAGTATAAGCAGTGCAATGTATCCCTGTTTCTTTGCTTCGTTTTCCTCCGCCAGAATTTTGGTTTCATGATAAAAATGATTGAATGCATTTGCAAGATCATAAATATACGCACAGATTTTATGTGGTGCAAGTTCTTCGTAAGCATTTTCCATCATCTCGTTATATTTTACCAGCGCAAGCATCAATGCTTTCTCGCTCTCGCCGGACTGCTGATTTACCTTAAGTCCTGTGACCGCTTTTCCTTCTTCCTGGTATTTGTTCAGGATAGATTTGATACGCACGATGGTGTACAGAATATACGGTCCTGTGTTTCCCTCAAAGGAAGTAAATCTGTCTACATCGAAGACATAATCTTTGGAAGCCTGATTAGACAGATCCCCGTACTTGATTGCAGCCATACCTACCGTTTTCGCAGTGTTCTTCGCTTCCTCTTCCTCTACAGTACGGTTGTCCGTGATCTTCTTGTACATTTCCTCCTGAATCTCAGCGATCAGATTCTCCAGACGCATAACACCACCTTCTCTTGTCTTAAATGGTTTGCCGTCTTTTCCATTCATGGTACCGAAACCTAAGAATTTCAGTTCTGTCTCAGAAGGAACGATTCCTGTCTTCTTTGCTGCACGGAATACCTGTACAAAATGTAACTCCTGACGCTTATCTACAACATAAATGACTTTGTCCGGATGGTAATCTTCCACTCGTTGAACCAGCGTTGCAAGGTCTGTCGTTCCGTAGAGAGATGCTCCATCTGACTTTTGGATCATGCATGGTGGAATTTCCTTTGTGTCTGACTCTTCCTGTACATCAATCACAAGAGCTCCATCATCGACATGTGCAAATCCTTCTTTTTTCAGCCGCTCAATCATATCCGGAATGTAAGCCTGTGCATCAGACTCACCTTTCCACAGATCAAAGTCCACATTCAGGTTCGCATAGTTCTTCTTCAAATCATTTACAGATACATGCATAATGTGGTTCCAGATTGCTGTATAACCTTTATGTCCGTTCTGGAGTAAATATGTGGCATGCAATGCACGCTCTCTGTACTCCTCATCCTCTTTTGCTTTTCCACTTGCTGTCGGATAGATCTCCTCCAACTCAGATATGGTAAATGGAGCCTCTGCCGGATATTCTCCTTTAAAATTCTCATCAAAATATGGAAGTTCTGGTTTTCTTTCCTTTAATTCCGTAATGATCAGTCCCATCTGATATCCCCAGTCTCCCAAATGGATATCTCCAAGAACATTATGTCCCATTTTTCTTGCAATTCGTTTTACGCTCTCACCAATAATTGCAGAACGAAGATGTCCTACATGAAGCGGTTTTGCCACGTTCGGTCCGCCGTAGTCGATCACGATCATCTTAGGATTGTCAGTCTTATTCAGTCCGAGGTCTTCATCCGTCTCCATCTCATCCAGATAATCTGCTACAAATCTTTCGTCTAATTTCAGATTGATAAATCCCGGATTTACTGCCTGAACATCGCAGAAGCAACCACTTCCTTCTAATTTTGCCACAACATCCTGCGCAATCATGATCGGTGCTTTATGATAAGCTTTTGCTCCTGCCATAGCACCATTACACTGATACTCGCAAAGATCCGGGCGGTTCGACAATGTTACTTTTGCATAATTCCTGTCATATCCTGCTGCTTCGAAAGCTGCTGCCAGTTCTTCCGCTATAAAATCTGATATTCTCTTCATGCTCTCTACCTCTTATTTATCGTAATTTTTCATTTACATAATATGTCACATTGTATTTTAGCACAAGAAAATAAAGCCAACAACCTTAATTCTTTTCACACACAAGATTTTCAACGCTTTTTTAGAAAGTCTGGTTGCTATTCCAGTAAATCCATGCTATTATAATAGTAATAATTACTGTTATTATGCAATTTAATAGATGGGAGGTTACCTATGAACAAAAAAGTACTTCGAAATTTATCTTATGGTGTATATGCCGTTTCGGCACTTGGGGAGAATCGTATGTCCGGCTGCATTGCCAACAGTATTATGCAGATTACTTCTTCCCCTGCAACTTTAGCTGTCAGTATGAATCATGATAATTATACGCATGAATGCATTGAAAAAAGTGGAATGTTCGCAATTTCCATACTTTCTGAAAAGACTGACCCCAATATCATCAGCCAGCTTGGATTTCAGTCTTCCAGAGATGTGGACAAATTTATGAATGTTCCTTTTATTACAAAGCATAATATTGCCGTTGTCAATGATGCATGCGGTTATCTCGTCTGTAAGGTCATCGATAAAATGGAAACAAATACCCACACAGTCTTTCTTGGGGAAATCATTGACTGTGATATGTTGAATCAGGAAACACCTATGACCTATGCATACTATCACAATATCATCAAAGGCAAGAGTCCGAAAAATGCACCGACTTACCAGCCGGAAGATCTGGATACGGTAAATTCTGCTTCTTCTGATTCTTCAATCACCTCCAGTAATTCCTCCGGAAATGGCAAATGGGTGTGTAGTATCTGCGGATATGTCTATGATGGTGATATTCCATTTGAAGAACTTCCAGACACATTTGTCTGTCCAATCTGTAAACAGGGCAAGGATAAATTTAAGCAGCGATAACCTGTCTGACAGACACATTTTATATTAAATTAAAGGTTAGGTTACATCTATGAATTTAAAACTTGGATCTCATGTCAGCATGAGCGGAAAAAGCATGCTCCTTGGTTCTGCAAAAGAAGCTGAATCCTATGGAGCAAATACATTTATGTTCTATACCGGAGCACCACAAAACACCAAAAGAAAAGAGATTTCTGAACTCAATATTGATGCCGCCTGGAACTATATGAACGAAAAAAATATTTCAGATATCGTCGTTCACGCTCCTTATATTATCAATCTTGGTAATACCGTAAAACCTGAGACATATGAACTGGCCGTGGAATTTCTGGCAAAAGAAATTGACCGCGCGGCCGCCTGCAAAAGCCAGACTCTGATTCTGCATCCTGGTGCCCACGTCGGTGCCGGAGTTGAAACCGGACTTCAACAGGTCATAAAGGGGCTCAATGAAGTCTTGACAAAAGACACGCCTCTTCATATTGCACTGGAAACCATGGCGGGAAAAGGATCGGAACTTGGCCGGTCTTTTGAAGAACTTGCAGCAATCTATGACGGCGTAGTCTACAGCGACAAACTGCGTGTCTGTTTTGATACCTGCCACACTCACGACAGTGGTTATGATATCCGTGGTAATTTTGACGGTGTGATCGACGAGTTTGATCATTTGATCGGTAAAGATCAGATTGCGGTCTTTCATATTAACGACAGTAAAAATGTGCGTGGTGCAAAGAAAGACAGGCATGCCAATCTCGGCACTGGAGAAATTGGATTCGATGCCCTCTCCTATATCGTACACCACCCGGATTTTGAACAAATTCCGAAAATCCTTGAAACTCCATATATTCCTTCTCCAACAAAAGAGAAGAAATCTTACGCACCATACAAATATGAGATTGCAATGTTAAGAGCCAGCCAGTTCGATAAGAATTTTCCGGATAATATTATTGCAGAAAATGAACATTAAGTTACTATTACAATCAGTCAGTACTACTTTAAATTTAAACAAATAGCTATCTGAGCAGTAAATCTTTAAAGGTTTGCTGCTTTTTTGTTACTCATTTCCAACAAACTCTACTGCCAGATTCTTGTAAAATGCCCCCTGATATTTAAATGAATCATTTTTTCACAATTGTGCTTGACACTTGCGAACATCTGTATTATTGTATTACTCAGATAGTACAATAATACAAAATGAAAGGAGTACATAATATGCCATGGAATTTAGATAGTGACCGTCCCATTTATCTTCAGCTCATGGAACGAATTCAGCATGATATTATCTCCGGCACCTATAAATCCGGGGACAAACTTCCTTCTGTTCGCGAACTTGCTATGGAAGCATCCGTAAATCCTAACACAATGCAAAAAGCACTTTCCGAACTGGAGAGAATTGGTCTGGTACACTCCCGCCGTACAAGCGGACGATTTATTACGGAGGACGAAACAATGATAAAACAATTAAAAACAGAGACTGCCACCGAGCATATCCGTGAATTTTTAAAATCAATGGAACATCTTGGATTTACCAGACCGGAAATCCTGGAACTGGTTCAAGATACAATGAAGGAGGAAAAATAATATGAAACCTATTTTAGAATGTAAAGGGCTTTCCAAAAAGTACAATAAAAGTGTCTACGCTCTCCACAATCTGAACCTGACACTGAACCATGGTCAGATCATCGGACTGCTTGGTCCAAACGGTAGCGGGAAAACTACACTGATCAAACTGATCAACGACCTCTTAACACCGACAGAAGGGACTGTTCTTATCGACGGAGAACTTTCTGGTGTCCACAGTAAGAATATCGTATCCTATCTCCCAGACCACAGTTATCTGGACAGTTCCATGAAAATCCAAGATCTGGTTTCTTACTTTGCTGACTTTTATGAAGATTTTTCCAAAATCCGAGCCACTTCGATGCTGAAGGACCTGAACATAGATCAGACAGCACGTTTGAAAACTCTTTCCAAAGGGAATCAGGAAAAAGTAGCACTGATTCTTGTTATGAGCCGTGACGCCAAACTATATATACTTGATGAACCGATCGGAGGTGTTGACCCTGCTGCCAGAGATTACATCTTACACACGATTTTAAGTAATTACAATGAACATGCAACGATTTTGATCTCAACACATCTGATTTCCGATATTGAAAATATTTTAGACCGCGTACTCTTTATCCAGAACGGTGAACTTGTATTAAATGCAACCGTCGATGATATCCGGTCAGAACAAAAGAAATCTGTTGACGCATTATTCCGGGAGGTATTCAAATGTTAGGAAAAATCATCAAATACGATATGAAAGCCATGAATCGTTTTTTAATCATCATTCATGCATTCCTGCTTATATACGCATTTTTTATCCGTATACTAATCACAGGCAGACTTACAGCCAACAATGTTCATAACTTGGGTAATACTTACTTCTTAATTCTTGGATTGACTGTTTCTTTTGGTATTATCCTGCTTACCTGTGTTGCTTTTGCAACCTCAATTATCATTGCTGTGCATTTTTATAAGAGTACATACTCTGACGAAGGATATCTGACCCACACCCTGCCGGTCAAAAAGGGAACTCTCCTGATTGCAAAAGTCATTGCAGGAACAATCTGGTGCATAATCGACATAATTGGACTCTTTGCCGCTATATACATTGCTGCCTGGGTGCCATATGTAAAAGATTCTCTCTCCGGCAATAAAGCTCTCCTAATGGAAATTTTCGGTTTGGGATCCCATCTTGGAGTCTTTGGATCAATTGCCTTTTACATCTTTTTCATGATAGCCGGAATAGTTGCAAATGTTATATTATATTACGCCTGCATCTCTCTGGGACAGATATTTACCGGTCATCGCGTCTTTGGCGCTGTTGCCATGTACTTTATCGTTACATTTGTAGAAAGCATTAGCTGTTTTTTGATTTTTATCCCACTTGGACTGTTAAACACCCAGGCTGTAACGATTGGGACAAGTACAACACTTTATATGTCTACACCATCTCAGTATATGCTCGGCCTTTTGGGAATCTCTCTGGCTTTGATGGTTATATGGAGTGTGATTCTTTATATTATTACTTATTATCGTCTGAACCGTAAATTAAATCTGGCATAATCGTTATACAGCAACAGCATTATTCACAACATAGACCAGATATATTTGAATCTGAAAAATCACAGACCGCCTGACGCAAGAAAAACAATGCATCAATATTTATTCTTTTCTCCGGACGGTCTGTGCTTCTTCCTTTTCTTTTTTCCAGAACTCTTCTATCTGCTCTGCCATATTTCCAAGGCTGCAGCTTCTTTGGTTTTCCCATTCTCTTGGAAAAGTCTCCTGATACCGCCTGTCGAAAAAGCGATCATCCAGCAACAATATCACTCCTCTGTCCTCGTCTGTTCTTATGACACGTCCGGCTGCCTGAAGTACCTTATTCATTCCCGGATACAGATAAGCATAGTCAAATCCCCTCTGCCCGTGCTGATCAAAATAATCCTTTAAAATCTCCCGTTCTCGACAAACCTGTGGCAGTCCTGTGCCTACAATCACGGCCCCGATCAGCTTATCCTCCGTCAAATCAATTCCTTCTGAAAAGATACCACCCATGACACAAAATCCAAGCAGGCTTTCCTTTCTTTCCTCTTCAAATGTATTCAAAAATTCCTCCCTGTCCTTTTCTGACATAGACTGGGATTGTGTTACACAAGTAATTCGATGACCCAAAGCCGGGAAGGCTTCTAACTCTTCCTTTTCCTGAATCTTTTCAAAAGCTTCATAGACATCTTCCAGAAAACGATAAGACGGAAAGAATACCAGATAGTTCCCTTTCTTTCCATTTGAAAGCTTCCACAGATACCTGGCATATCTCTGATACATCTCTTCATTTCTCCGTGTGTACTTTGTACTTACATCTCCTCCAACCATTAGCAGGCGATGCTCTACATCAAATGGGGATTCTGCATAGATTGCATAATCTTCTTTTCCCGTGGAAAGCAGTTTTTTATAATATGTAATTGGCAATAATGTAGCTGAAAAGAAAATTGTGCTGTTTCCCTTTTGCAGAAATTCTCCCAAATTTCCCGCTGGATTGACACAGAACAGATGTACCCGGAATTTCCCTTCCCCATCCAGTTCACTATAAATCACATAATTCTCATCTAACCGCTCATGTATATCCATAAAGCTTCGAATGTGAAAATAAAACTCCAGAACTTCTTCCCGGATATCTTCCTTCTCACATTCTTCCAGAAAACGTTCCAGTTCTGTCATCAGATTTAAAAGCTTGAGGTAAATATGCGATACACTATTTAGAACTTTATATTCTTCGCATTCCCGTTTCATTGCCAGAAGCCCCCGGTTACAATCTTCCAGTCTCTCTGTTAGCTTCTCATCCTCATACCGGACCTTTTTCTTGATTCCAAGAAAATCTTCTTTGCAGATACTGGCACTGTACATCTGCCTGCCCCGTTCCACCAGATTATGTGCTTCATCAATTAAAAACAGATAATCGCCTTTATTTCCTTCTCCGAAAAATCTGCGCAAATGCGCCTGTGGGTCAAATACATAATTATAATCGCAGATAATTGCATCAACCCAGACCGCCACATCCAGACTCATCTCATACGGACACACCTTCCATTTTCTTGCCTGTTCCTCTAGTATCTCCCGGTTCAGTTCATCGGAAGATGTCAGAAGTTCATAGACTGCATCGTTCACCCGGTCAAAATGTCCTTTCGCATAAGGGCAATAATCTGGATTACAATTTGTCTCTTCACAAAAGCAAATTTTATCTTTTGCTGTCAGAACAATTACTTTCATGCGAAGCGCCTGTTCCCTTAATGTCTCAAATGCCTGCCAGGCTACTGTTCTTGTGATCGTCTTCGCTGTCAGATAAAATATCTTATCACCCAATCCCTCTCCTACTGCTTTCACTGCCGGAAATAATGTTGCGATCGTCTTTCCAACTCCGGTCGGTGCCTGAATAAACAGCTTCTTTTTTCTAAGTATCGTCCGATATACCGATGTTACCAGGTTCTTCTGCCCTTCTCTGTATGCAAATGGAAATTCCACATCCTTGATCGACTTATCTCTCTTTTTCTTCCACTGAATCTGATATCTCGCCCACTTTTCATACTTTCCGATCAGCTCATAAAACCACCGTTCCAAATCTTCGAATATGTAACCACTCTGAAAACGCTTTATCTCCTCTGTCTCCATATTACAGTAAGTCATCTGCACACCAATTTCCGGCAAATTATGAGATGCCGCATAAATATACGCATAACACATTGCCTGTGCAAGATGTACCGGTACCGGCTCTTTAATCTGATTCAGTTCTCTTAACACACCTTTAATTTCATCAATGACAATTCCTTCCGGAAGCTCAATAATTCCATCTGCTCTTCCTTCCAGTTTCAGCGTAAAATCTTTACATGGAATCTCATATTTTAGTGAAATCTCTGCATGATAATCCGGACCCATCTGCTTTTGAATCTTCCTGTGGATTCTGCTTCCAAGCTGCATAGTATCTTTATCTGTCGACGCTATTCGATTGTCTATATCTCCCGCACGAAGTATAAATTCCACCAGATTTCGCACAGAAATGCGAATCACAGGCTGTTCAAGATCCATTGTGTTTCTTCCTTTCCCTGACACTTCTTGTAAACGCCCATATTATAACACATAAATATAAAATATTTTAAAGTAATTTTACACCTCGTCTGCCATCTCAGTCATCTCCGGCCGATATCTGAGTGGAAGATGCTGCATCTGACTTCTTGGATTCTCCCTGGATTCAATAGATATTGTCCTGCAAAAAGCAGTCCACAGACTTGCATACATCTGTTCATTTTCCGATATCTGTCCCAGCCTCTCCTCCTGAATCCGTTCATTTTCTACCAATACCCATTCCTTTCCCGCCTCATGCACTGCATACATATGATGTGTCTTATCATGGATCAGCCAGTTTTCCTGTGGAAGCCGGTTAGCAAAATGTGGAGCAATACAAGTCAGTATCCTGTTCTTTGGTGCAATCCCTCCATACAAAATCCCGCCAGACAACTCCCGAAATCTCAAAAATCCTTTATAATTATGGGCTTCACTTCCTACCTTCCTGCTCAGTTCAAATACACGTTCCACTTGTGGGTGGCTCAAATGTTCCATAACCTTTTTACTGTCACGAAGCCTTCTTGCAGCCAGCATTGTCCCATAAATTGCATCTGCCTTATCCTTATCCGAAGCAAGAGATGCATGCCAGATATCAGCATAAGCCTGTCCTCCCAGATGTTTTCGGATCAAGCATTCTACTGCCTGTTCCTTGTGAAGATTCTCCTCCACCAACATGTACTCACAAAAAAGCTCCTGTTCTAACATTCCCTTTATTGCAATCCCACACTCTTTTTCTTCTCTTCCTTCTTTCCATGCATCATAAATTGCAGAAAATATTCCTGTGATCGTATCATTACACACATAAATCTTTTTCATAGAAATTCTCCCGGAACCTGACATCATCAAATAATGAAAGCTGTCTGTAACCAAGATTTCTCACCTCCTGTGGCAATTTTTCTCTGGAATCCAGAAGATTTCTGGCTATGGATTCCTCTTCTATCCTGAGCGGATACATTGTCTTCCCATTACAGGTAATAAAATACACCGCCCGTTTCAGTACTACTCCAAGTTTCTTAAGATCTGCAAAATCCAGCGTTCCAAGTCTTCTCGCTTTCACAATTCTTGTTGCTGATTTATACCCAAGACCCGGTACACGGAGCAGCGTCTCATAGTCTGCCCTGTTGATCTCCACAGGAAAATACTCCAGATGCTTCAGCGCCCAGTTACACTTCGGATCAAACAGAACATTAAAATTAGGTTCCTCCTCCGACAGTAATTCATCTGCCTGAAAATGATAATAACGAAGCAGCCAGTCTGCCTGATATAGTCGGTGTTCTCTAAGAAGCGGTGGTCCATCATCTGTTCTTGCCGGAAGTGCTTTATCTTCATTCACATGTACAAATGCAGAATAAAACACTCGTTTCAATTCAAACTTCTTATACAGACTCTCTGTCACCTTCATAATCTGATAATCCGATTCCAAAGTTGCTCCGATAATCATCTGCGTACTCTGCCCTGCCGGTACAAATCTCGGTGCCTGACGGTATAATGACAGTTCACGGCTATTTTCATTCCTCCCTTCTTGGATGAGCCTCATCGGTGCGAGGATATTCTTTCTGGATTTATGCGGTGCCAATAGTTTCAATCCTTCTGCTGTCGGAAGTTCCAGATTCACACTCATTCTGTCCGCCAGAAATCCTGCTTTTTGGATCAGTTCCTGACTTGCTCCCGGAATGGCTTTCACATGGATATATCCCTGAAAATTACACTCTTTTCTCAGCTTATAAAGTGTTGCACAGATTAACTCCATCGTATAATCCGGACTTACCAGAATGCCGGAACTTAAAAATAGTCCTTCAATATAATTTCTCCGATAAAATTCCATTGTAAGCGTACAAACTTCATCAGGTGTAAAAGAAGTCCTCACTACATCATTACTTCTTCTGTTCACGCAGTACTTACAGTCAAAAATGCATTCATTCGTAAACAGGATTTTTAAAAGTGAAATACATCTGCCATCTGCAGAAAAACTGTGGCAGATTCCACACTGTGTACAGTTTCCCATTCCGGAACCATCACCTTTTCTCTTCGTTCCACTGGAAGTACACGCCACATCATACTTTGCTGCATCCGATAAAATATTTAATTTTTCATAGATAGACATGGGATTCTGTATCTTCATATTCTTTCCTGCTTTCCTAATATCATAGTGCAAACATCTGTTCTGTTTTTATTATAAGAACATTTGTTCGATTTGTCAATTTATATTTTAACGATGCCAGGGTCAAAAGGTCTTTCATCCACATGAGCTTGCTCATAAGTGGATGAAAGACCTTGGGACCCGCCCCAATATGAGCCTAAAAGTGGGATGACAATCCCACGATATGCGAATAATTGGGAGGATTGTGGGAGTGCAAAGCACGGAACAATCCGTAGGCATCATAGTTGGATCTTTTGGTACCAACATCATTTTAATTACATGGAATTAGGATAAAAAAAGAATAACCAACTGATATCTTTCTTCTCACATATCAGCCGGTTACTCTTTCTTTTATTGTTACATGAAGTACATCTCTGCACTCTTATTAGCAAATATTTTTCAAAATATTCCTTGTAATCTTCTTATATTTTATTTACTGCATCTGCCAGGTACTCATTCGAAACTTCATAGAACTTCTCATTCTCTACCATCTCAGAAAGAGCCGGATCGATCGGCATCTTACCAAGAACCGGAATACCTAACTCAGCTGCCACTTCATCAATATGGCTTTCTCCAAATACGGAAATCTTCTTTCCACAATCCGGGCAAGTCAGATAACTGTAATTCTCTACGATTCCGAGCACTGGAATATTCATCTGTCTTACCATCTTGTAAGCTTTCTCTACAATCATACGCACAAGATCCTGTGGAGATGTTACGATCACTGCTCCATTCACCGGAAGTGACTGGAATACTGTAAGTGGAACATCACCAGTTCCAGGCGGCATATCCACAAAGAGATAATCCAGATCTCCCCAGATAACATCTGTCCAGAACTGCGTCACAACACTTGTAATAATCGGTGCTCTCCAGATTACCGGATCCGATTCATTCGGTAAAAGCAGGTTGACAGACATAATCTTTGTTCCGTCTTTTGCAATCTCCGGAAAGATTCCATCATCGCTTCCTTTTGCTGTATCATGGATTCCATACATCTTCGGAATAGACGGTCCTGTAATATCTGCATCCAGAATTCCTACAGAAAATCCTTGTTCTCTCATCATTCTTGCCAATGATGCAGTTACCATCGATTTTCCGACTCCGCCCTTTCCACTGACAACTGCGATCACATTACGAATGTGTGATTTTGCATTCGCCGGTTTATGAAAATCCTGCGGTTTACTATTACAAGTCCCTGCATGTGCACACCCCTGGCAATCGGATGGTGAGCATCCTTTCTGATTCTCTGACATAACTAAAACTTCCTTTCTGGCCTCTTTTACTCTTCTACTGCTGCGATTACTTCGATCTCGCAGAGTGCTCCCTTAGGGAGATCTTTCACTGCAAAACAGCTTCTTGCCGGTTTAGATGTGAAATATTTTGCATAAACTTCATTGAATGCTCCGAAATCAGCAATATCAGCCAGGAAACATGTTGTTTTAAGTACATGCTCGTAATCTGTACCTGCTGCTTTTAAAATCTCTCCTACATTCTTGCAAGACCACTCAGCCTGCTCTTCGATTGTATCTCCGCCAAGATTTCCTGTCTCAGGATTAATTCCAAGCTGTCCGGATGTATAAAGAACTCCGTTATTAACATATGCCTGTGAATATGGTCCGATTGCTGCCGGTGCTTTTTCTGTTGCGATTACTTTCATAATCCTATACCTCTCTTTCATTATTCTGAAACTGCTCTGTATTTCTGAGCTCTGAATCTATTGTACTACCTTTTCAGGTAATTTATCAACCTTGAATTACCTTTAATCTTTGCTTTTACTCCCTTTTTCACAGCTTTAAATTTCCAGGTTATTCCTCGTGACATCTTTGAGCCATTTGTAACTGCGGTACCGCTTTAGCGTAAGCGGTAATTTCACCAGCTCATCACTCATCAGAAGTATATAAACGACCGGTACACTTGCGTGTAAGAAAAATGCTGCGACTGCACCCAGTAATATAGAAAATCCCCACATCGTAGACACATCCAGAATTAATCCGAATCTCGTATCTCCTCCTGAGCGAAATACACCTACTACCAATGTTGTATTGACTGCCTGTGCAATGACAAAATAAGACATGACGCCAAACATCATATAAAGATATTCTTTTGCCTCAGGCGATAATACAAGAAATGTATTTGCAATCGGAGCACAGATTAAAATTACACATGCACCACAACAGCCCATAATAAGTGCCAGCCGAATAAATCTTTTTGCATAAGCCTTCGCATAATCGAATTTACGCTCCCCGATCGTCTTACCCAGATAGACGGCTGTCGCATTTGCAATTCCAAATACAACGACCTGGGCAAGCTGTCTCGCTACTTGTGCAACTGAATTTGATGCAACCGCCGCACTCCCAAGATGACCGATGACAGCAGTATTCGCAGAAACTCCAAGTCCCCACATCATTTCATTTAACACAACCGGCATGGCATAGATTAGATAATCTTTTGCAAGTACCCTGTCAATCTGTATCATAAATCGAGGACGAATTTTCACATCCTGATTCATGAAATGTGCATAAATAAGCACGATCAATGTCTCTGTCATTCTGGCACATAATGTGCCGATTGCAGCTCCTTGTATTCCAAGTGCCGGAAATCCAAGAAGTCCAAAAATCAAAATCGCATTGATGACTGCATTGACAATCAATGATATCAGATACACAAATGTAGCGATCACCACTCGCTCGATACTTCTCATAATATTCAGATACACCTGTGTCACAGCAATAAACAGGTACGAAATACCTACAATCCGCAGATATTTCACACCCTCTCCAATAACTTCCGGATCCGATGTAAAAATACGCATCAAAGGACCCGGAATAGTCAAGGCCAATGTCATAAAAATTACCGCAATTGCAAGTGAGATTGTAAGTCCCATACCAAGAATCTTCTCAATAGTTCTGATATCTTTCTTTCCCCAGTACTGCGCTGTCAGTACTGTTGCTCCAGATGTGATGCCGAAAAAAATCAGCATCATAATAAACTGGATTTGTCCTGCCAGCGAAGAACCGGACAACACTTTTTCTCCCACTCTTCCAAGCATCATAACATCAACTGCAGTCACTCCGACGTTGATCAGATTCTGGAGCGCCATTGGAATAATTAAGGCAAATACATTTCTGTAAAATGCATGCCAGTCAATATTTAGATTATCTGTGGTTTGCCTTTTTATAAATCTCATATAACTCTTTTTCCCCCATTTTCTGGAAAGCGCCCACTTTCATGGTATCCCCTGCAGTCGCCTTGCCAGCCATTTCTTTTAATACTTCATCCGGCTGTACACCCATTTTCATATCTCCCAGACAAGTCGACATATGCAAAGACCGGAAGAATTCTTCGGTTTTCTCAATCGCTGCCACAGCCGTTTTTTCATCATTTTCCTCATCCATGTTCCATACTTTTCTTCCGTAATTTGCAAATCTTGCTTCGTCCAGATGATAGACATATCTCGCCCAGCTTCCCCAGACTGCAGATAATGTTGCACCGTGGGCTTCGTCAAATTTTGCACCAAGCTGATGTCCCAGCTTATGGCACAGAAAATCCTTTGGTCTTCCAAGTCCGGTAATTCCGTTATGGGAAATACTTCCGCACCACATGATTTCACTCATAGCATCATAATCTTCTTGATTCTCATATGCCTTTGCTGCATTCCGAATCAATGTACGCATCAGTCCTTCTGCAATCTCATCTGTCAGTTCATTTCCATGTACCGGTGTGAAATAACGTTCAATTGTATGCATAAAAATATCTACAATTCCGCAAGTAAGCTGATATTTCGGAAGTGTGTATGTCAGCTTTGGATTCATAATTGCAAATTTCGGACGAATCAGATCGCTTCCGATTCCAGATTTATCCTGCGTCTCTTCATCTGTCAGTACCGCAGAATTACTCATCTCACTTCCGGCTGCTGAAATTGTCAAAACGGTTCCTACCGGAAGTGCTTTCTTTAATTCTTTTTTATTCTTCCAGAACTCCCAGATATCTGTTCCCGGATTTGCAGCACCTATCGCAATTCCTTTTGCTGTATCGATTGCACTTCCACCGCCTACTGCAAGAATCAGCTCTGCTCCAAAAGCAATCGCTTTTTCAACTCCTTTTCTTGCAAAGGACAGACGCGGATTCGGTTTTACACCGCCAAATTCCTCATAAGAAATGTGTTCTTCATCAAGAGATTTCTTAATTTCATCGAGAAGCCCACTTCTTATAACACTTCCACCGCCATATACAAGAAATACCTTCGTTATCCCCAATTCACTGACCAGCTTTCCAGCTTCTTTTTGCGTGTCTTTTCCAAATACAACTTTCGTCGGGATATACTGTACAAAACTCTGCATCATCAATTTCTCCTTCTTTTTTATATTTTTCATCCACAGCTACAATTCTGATATTTAGAACAAAGAATGTGCCTTGGCACATTCTGGCGCCTGCCAATAATTTTATGTGCAATTTCTGAGATAAAAAACTGCAAGCTGTGTACGGTCTCTTAAATTCAATTTATCCAAAATCCCACTGATATAATTTCGGATCGTTCCCTCGCTTAAAAACATATCCCCTGCAATTTCTTTATTGCTCTTTCCGTCTGCCACAAGCTTCATAACAGCGCGTTCTTTTTCTGTAATCTCATAAGTCTCATAATCAAAAGCACTCTTTCGCTCTAAAAGTTCCGGCAGTCTGGATATGATCTGAGTTCCGAACACCGTCTGCCCCGTACACACTGCCCGGATTGCCGGCAGAATACTTGCATAATCCTGTTTTAAAAGATATCCTTTCACACCACATTTCAACGCTTTTACAATATACTCGTCATCAGAAAATGTTGTAAGGAGCAATATCTTTGCCTCTGGTTTTTCTTTTAAAATCTCTTCCGATGCCTCCAGACCGCTCATTGGACTCATGCGGATATCCATCAGCAACACATCCGGCTCATATTTCCGGTAAAGTTCTATAGCTTCCTTCCCATTTGAGGCAATACCCTGAACTTCTATATCCTGATCTTTTTCCAGAATCGTCCTAAGTGCTCCTGATACAAGCATATCATCATCTGCAATCACGATTCTCATTTTAAGATACCTCCTTGGGAATCGTAATAAAAATACGAAATCCCTCTTTTCTTACAATTTGCATCATGCCTCCAAGCATCCGGACGCGGTCGCTCATATTGCGAAGTCCAATACCCTGCCCAGACTGATATTCTCTGGATACAGCTTTTACTCCGCCACTTTGTATTGGTTCTTTCACAGTCCCATTATCCTCCACGATCAACTGATAAAGCGCTGGGTGCTCCCGCATGACTATCTTCACTTTACTTGCATCACTGTGCCTTACAATATTGTGAAGTGCCTCTTTTACAATTGCGATAAAGCCGTATTTAATCTCTCTTGGAACATCATATCCCATATCATAAGATAAATCTACCGGGCAAAATGTAAACTCTCCCACCAGTTCTTCTGTCACTTCTCTCAGATTCACAGAATCATCATGAAGGTCATGGACACTCTCCCGCACACTGGTCATGGCTGTATTCAACGACTCCTCTAATTGTTCAATGGAAGAGGACAGTTTTTTGTCTTCATTTACAATCTTCATTGCACCCACTATAAGGATGCATCTTGAAAGCAAATGTCCCACATTGTCATGAATTTCTCTTGCAATGCGATTTCGCTCCTGAAGTGTTGCCGTATAAATTTCATAGTCCTGCTTCTCAATCAGGCTGCGATTCTTTTCTTGTAAAAGCAGATTCCTTTCCTTACTGTCATCACGGGTTTTCCGGTATTCCTGTTCCAACTCCTCATAAGCCTCTTCTTTTAACTTCAACACAAGCGACAGTAAAATTCCAACTATCAAAAGATACATTTGCCCATGACTTAGATTCGTATTCCCTGACGCACCTGTAAATATCCCTCCTGCCACAGCGAGTATCATGATACCCCGGTTCTCTTTCGTCCAGAATCCATAAAAAAGGACCGGCAGGAATTCACAGATTCCCACACAGTACCAACTTCCGGCTAAAATACATATTAACAGAACATACCTTTCCCAGTCATCTTTTAAGAACATCTGCATGCCAATACAGATCAATGACACCAGAAAGCCCACCACAAAATTCAGGTCAGCCGGCGAAAGCAACAAAAAAAGAAAACTATATAAAATTAACAGAAGCTGCCCTGTCATTCTTCTCATATTTGTTCTCTCCTAACTTTTCTAAAAAGCAAAACATGACATTTGTCACATCGTTTTATGACGTCTGCCACTAACATTATAAGCATAAGACATTTATAATTACAAGTAAGAAATATGCAAGTCTCAAAACTAAGAACTGGAGGAATTTCCTATGATCCATATTGAAAATCTTGTAAAAAGATATGGTGATCTGATCGCACTAGATCACCTGAACCTGGACATTAAAGAAGGGGAGATTTTTGGACTTCTGGGACCAAACGGCTCCGGAAAATCCACCGCGATCGGCTGTATGCTGGCGCTATTGAAATATGACAAAGGTACGATTCAGATTTTTGGCAAAAACATGACCCCGGACAGTTACGATATCAAAAAAGAGATTGGTGTTGTCATGCAAAATGTGGCTGTGTTTCATCAGATGAGTGTCCGTGAAAATGTAGACTATTTCTGTGGTCTGTATGTAACTGACAAACAAAAGCGTAAAAAGCTGGTGGACGAAGCACTGGATTTTGTGGGACTTACGGAATATGCAAAAAAACGTCCCGGAAAATTGTCCGGCGGTCTTCTTAGAAGACTCAACATTGCCTGCGGTATTGCCCACAAGCCAAAGCTTATCATCATGGACGAACCAACGGTAGCTGTCGATCCACAGAGCCGGAACCGGATCCTGGAAGGAATCTTAGAACTGAACCGTCAGGGATCTACAATCATTTATACTTCCCATTATATGGAAGAAGTTGAACAGATCTGCAGCCGTATTGCAATCATTGATCATGGCCATGTACTTGCGACCGGAACATGTGAAGAGCTGAAAAATATGATCAAAACCGGTGAGACGATCACCATCGAAGCTATAAACCTAAATCCGGAAACACTCTCTGAAATCCGTACGATGCCAAATGTATTTGAACTGACCTATGAAGAACAGGTATTAAAAATCCGCCTAAGTGGAGGAAAACACAATCTGATCAGCCTCTTAAAATACCTGGGTGATCACAACATTTCTTTCGGGCGTGTATTTTCAGAACTTCCAACACTCAATGATGTCTTCTTGGAAATCACGGGAAAAGAACTTCGGGACTAAGGAGGAATTTTTATGTGTCATTTAATAAAATATCGTTTTCTACAGATTACAAGGAATCGGCCTATGATGTTCTGGGCACTTGCATTCCCAATGATTCTCGGCACACTGTTCTACATTTCCTTTGGAAATATCGGCATATCTGCCACCGGAGACTCCGACTGGGATCCGGTACCCGTTGCTGTTATCAATAAGCTTGAAACGAAGTCATCCGGTACATTTTTTGCAGATTTCCTTGACGCCATGAACGGTAGCATTCTAGATATTCAAGACGTAAAGAATGAAAAAGACGCGAAGAAGAAACTGGAAAATGATGAGATTCTTGGAATCTACTATGTAAAAGAGATCCCGTCTCTTACAATCACAAGAAATGGAGTCAGCCAAAGTATTCTGACTTCTCTTTTAAACACTTATAACCAGAATGCTTATCTGTTCAAAGAGATTGCCAGAACTCATCCGGAGCGTCTGACTGATGCTGTTGCTTCCTTGCAGACGAATGGCAGTTTCATCACGGAAAAAAGTGTCAGTGGAAAAACATTAAATCCGACTGTATTGTATTTCTTCGCCCTGATTGCCTATGCTTGTATGTCCGGTGCATATCTAAGTATCGAAGCAGTACGTGATACCCAGGCGAACTTAAGTCCCTTAGGAGCCAGACGAAGTATCACCCCTTACCGAAAACAATTTCTTATTTTTATTGATATGTTGGTGCTGATTTTTATACATTTCATAAATGTAATGATTCTGACTTTTTATGTGAACTGTATTCTTGACATTGACCTGGGAAATAATTATCTGGCTATCCTTGCCACGAATTTTATGGGAAGTCTCATCGGAATCTGCCTGGGACTCATGATCGGCTGCATCGGAAAACTTACATTTTCAGCAAAAATCGGCATCTGTATCTCCACAA
>SKEF01000973.1_pt1 | contig 26959 bp, 18 predicted proteins | sample 4826691 | NCBI WGS metagenome assembly SKEF01 (sample SAMN11008816, study PRJNA524170) | human gut metagenome | biome: Human fecal sample; material: Feces; isolation source: fecal sample from pouch patient p23, p27 | host: Homo sapiens | place: Israel: Tel-Aviv | collected 2016-08-24
CCGCAGGTTTGAGTCCCAGAATCGAACGGATCGACGAGAACGAGGCGATCAGCACGGTAAGCGTCAGCAGCACAAACACCAGCACAAACACCATCGGACGCATCGTAATGCCGGAACCGAATACCACGTGTCCCACAATCTGCGCAACACAGGAACCCAACAGCGCACCAACAATCGCACCAACCAACGAAATCACAGCCGTCTCAGCGAGCATCAGGCGGGAAACCGCACCATCGGTGGCACCAATCGCCTTCAGCAAAGCCAATTCGGAACCGCGCTCACCAATCGAGGCGGCCATCAGATTCGCCACTGCAATAGCGGCCGCAACCAACGAAAGCACGGTCATCAGCACCATCACCGCCTGCGTTTTCTGCAGCACATCGCCCTGCAATGCGGCCACCTGACGCACCTGCTTGGCTACGGAACCGGGAATAACCTCTTCGATCTGGTAGGCGATGGACGAAGGGTATGCGGTGCAATACCACGTTTCCCACTCGTCTTGCGTGAGCGCGTTCGGATTCTTCGACGCCTTTCGCGCCAAATCATTGTCTGGCGTGGTCAGCGCTTTGACTTCGATCTTGTCAATGGAATCAGGCAGATTCGCAAGCACCTGCGCGGTGGATGACGGAATGTACATCGCGTTGTTGTCGCTATCGCCGGAATCGTAAATGCCAGTGATAGTGATCTGCTGCTTGTTGAGGCTACCGTCGGCGGTGGTTTTGTAGAGGGTTACGGTGTCTCCCGTAGCCACGCCGAGCTTGGATGCGAGCGTGGTGCCGATCAGACCTTGCGCGCTATCGTCTTTCGGCCAAGAGCCGTCAAGCTTCCACCACGAACGCATGCCGTTCATGCCCGCCACCGTGGATTCGCCGGAATCCATGTGCAGGGTCTTCGCGAACCATGTGCCCACGATCGGCACGCTGGAAGCCTTGCAGGAGCTGGAATCCGCCGATTTAGACTCGCAGTTCACGTCAGCATGAATATTAAGTTCGGGGGCAAAATTCGTGATGTTGAACGCCCAGAAGATGGTTTTGATCTTCGACACATCCGATTCCTTCAAAAATGTGGTCGGGTCGGATTCGGAAGTACCGGAAGCGCTGCTGTCAGCGTCACCACCCGTGTTGTACAGGTCGTTGACGACGGCATCAGCCTTGGGCTGCACGATGATGTTGGAACCGTACGTCGACAGTTCGGCGTTCAGCTTGTCTCCAACGTCGAACACCACGCCCAGCATGGCCACGCTGACCGTGGCCGACAAGCATACGGTGACCGCGATCAGCAGCCTGCGTTTGAACTGCCTGCTGAACGAGCGGAAAATCATTCGAAGAAAGAACATGACTACCTCTTTCCGCTCACTGGAAATGCGTCGACAATGCGTCGAGCGTTGAAGTTTGAATTACGATTTTGCCGGATTCAACCTGATAATCGAACGGCACGGGATTGCAGCCGCCCTTGAACCCGATAGTGGCGAGGTTGATGGCGACATCGCACTTCTTACAGATGATCTTGCCATCTTTCTCGTAATAGCCCGCGTCACCGCAGTTATCACAAGCATCAAGACCGACACCGTACGCTCCACCATTCTTCTTGATGATGATGAAACGCATCATCGTGCCGTCTTTCGCCTTGTATTGGAAGCGATGCAGATGACCGTCGTTGATTTGGCTGAATTTGATGGTGGCCACGCCGTCGCTCAGCGAATAATCCTCGGGCGGAGACAGCGTAATAACCTTCTTCGTTTGCGCCACACCATACGTGAGTGCGAACGTGATGCCGATCATCGCAACAAGGCTCCATGCGCCGGCCGCCTTCGCACGACGACGGAACGCGATATGCGATCGCACAATGGCCTCATTGGCGCCTTCCGGCTTGATTTTGAAGCCCATCACAATGCTGGCGGCCACCGGAATAATGAACACCAACACCATGGCAATGACCATATGACGCTGATGATTAATGCACCACACCAACGCCAGGAACGCTTCCGTAGGGAAATGAACGATGCGCTTGGCCTGCAGAATCTGCGCAAGATCAGTGAAATGCGAAACAAACAGCAGCGCAATCAGCAGCAGCACGGCCGTAGTGAACGACCAACGAATCGCAGTGGAACGCATCGTACGGAAAATCAACGCCGCAACAATCGCAGTGGCCGCACCCAATGCGAAACCAAGCGCACGAAGCAGCATATCCGAAGTGAAGATCGGATCTCCCGGCTCCACGAAAATCGTCAAACGCAAAATAACATCAGGCAACGCACGGAAGGTGGTGGCGGCAATCGCAAGAGCGCCAATCGCATTCGCAATATCAAGCAACGCGCGATGATCATGCCAATTCGTAGTGATGCGACGCGCGAACAGCACAACAACGAACACTGCGACATCGAAAATCACACAACACCACAACGTGGGGTAATTGACGAACGTACGCTGATTGATCACCGCGGCCGCACGCAACGCAGCGAACACAATGGCACCCGCGAATCCGATAATGAAGCCCGCAAGACGCCAGTACGCGCTCAACGGCTTGTCACGCCCCTCACCGACCGTGAGCATCACGTTCAGCGTCATAATCAGCAAAGCCGGTGCCAGCGTTCCCTGCAACACCGTGACGTACTGCGTCAGCATCTCACACCTTTCGTCGTATATCCCTGTCAAAGCCTAGTGAATTCAGCACGCAAAAGGAACCCCCTTACCAAGATTCCCAAAAAAGCGCGTTATCTCCCAAACGCGCATCCCCTAAAACGCAAGAGAGCGGTTGCTTGGATGGTTGTTCGCCCGTAGACTCGGCCAAACGGCCTTAAGTACGTCAAACGACTATCCAAGTAACCGCGAACGCCGTACCCATATTCGCGCTACTTGCATACGTTTCGCGATATGTGAACGGCGTTAATCACGAGTTGAATCCCAACATGAATTCAAGCTTATATCCAAACCGTTTCGCTTGGCATGTGCCGGAATTCACGTTCCAGATCACCACTCCTGCGGGGTGTAGTTCCACTCCGGGAAAGTGACCTCGAGCGGCTCGGTCCAGAAGCGGCCCTTAACGCCGGTCTCCGGATCAACGTGCAGCATCCAACCCTTCTTCTCCGGGGATTCGATCTTCAGCACGAGCTTGTAGGAACCCGCCTTGTCGAGCTTGACGTTGGCGCCGTAATGCGGGCCATCAGAGGCGTTCATCTGCATGAAGGTGCCGGAGCCTACGGACTCGTTGGACGTCTTGTCGATAATGTCGTAGTTCACGGTGAGGTCCGGCACGAAATCGCCCTTGCCGTAACCGAGCTCAGTGCCCTTCTTGTTGGCGTGGATGTCGGCTTCGAGGTGGAAGCTCGCGTCGGCGGCCTTCAGGCCCATGCCGGACGGTTCCATGTCGATCGGCTGGAAGTACACGGCGTTGACGGTCAGCGGGCCGACTTCCTGGTCGGAATGGTTCTCATCGACCTGGATCTCCTCGAAGCCCGCGCCGGAATCGCTGGAGCTGGAGTCGTCGGCGCCCTTGGTCTCCGACGTGGAGGTGCTGGACTTGCCGCTGGATGCGGCATTGTCGGAATTGCCGCATGCGGACAGGGAGAAGGCCATGGAGCCTGCCAACAGGATGCCGAGCAGGGCGGCGATCTTCTTATTCTTCATTGTGTTCTCTTCCTTTTCTTTGGTTCCTTGAGGAACGTTGGAAACTTATGGAAATCTCTAAATCTTTACTTGTGATTATTGATTGGCGCTTACTTAGCCTGTTCCGCCTGCGCGGCCAACTTCATCCTGTGTTTCTTGATGAAACCGACCACGAACAGCACAATCACCGCGATCGCGGCAATCACCTGCGCCGTAATCGTTTCGACGTACGGATACAAGCCGATCCAATCGTTAGTTGGCACAGTGCTCAAGTAGGTGCCTTCAATAAGATCACCCTCGATGAGCGCGTGGATGCCGCCACCCGCGAAAATGACAACCAATGCGGCCATCAAAATCGAAGTTACGAGGAAGAACGGGCCGATCGGAATCTTCACCGAAGTAAATCGCAGAATCAGGAAGATGACGATCAGCACCGCAGCGGCGGTCAGACCGCCAACCCACATGCCGTGCGCATCCTGGCTCATGGAGTAGATGGACTCGTAGAAGATCACCGTTTCGGCACCCTCACGGAACACGGCGAGGAAGCTCAGCATGGCAAGCGAGGTGATCATGCCCAAGCCCAGGCTCTGACCGGATTCGACCTTGCTTTGCGCGCCGGCCACAGCCGTTTCGGTCTTATTCCTGATGTAGTTGTTCCACGCTTCCACGGAGCTCTTGTTGAGCATCCAGTTGCTGGTCCACAGCAGCATGAGGGTGGCGATAAGCGCGCACACGCCTTCGGAAATCTCCTGAATCGGGCCGGAACCGCCGAACAGGAACGTGAAGAGCACGGCAACCAGACCGGAGCCGGCCAGACCGGCGACCACACCAAGGTAGATCCACTTGGTGAAACGCTTATTGCCGGACTTCACCAGGTAGGCGATCACTGCGGCCACTACCAGCAGTGCTTCGAGGCCCTCACGGATCAGAATAAGGAACGCCTGTCCGGCGGAACTGGTGACGAGCTTGGTGAAGCCGTTGACATTGCCGGACGCACCACCGTCAAGGACGGCCGCGTCTTTCACGAGCCAGCTCTTCAAATCGTCGACGAGCTGCTTGATTTCCTTGTCGGAACCGCCGTCGCGCATGGTCTTACGAGTCATCTTGAACTGGTATTCGACCTGCGAAACACGGTCGCCGGAAATCGCGTTCATCACGTTCTTTTCGAAGCCGAGTTTCTCGTAGTACTGGTAGTAGGCATTGTTGACCAGCGTGGAGCCTTCGTCGCCCTTGCCGGCAGCGGCAGCCTCGTATGCCTGGTCGAGAATGACGGTCATTTCGTTGGCAACCTCACTCCACGTGCGGTCGCCTTTGCCTTTGGATGAATTCTTCTTGGCCGCGTCGAGCTTCTTGCGCTCTTCCGCGGTTTGCGTGGCACGCTGCTTCGCGTATTCCTTAGGATTGGCGAGGTCTGCGTTCGCATCGAGCGTTTGCGCGGTTGCGTTGATTTCGGCGGTCAGCGCGTCGATTTTGGTTGCGATGGCGTCACCTTGGTCCTGCTGGTAGGCAAGCCCTTCAAGATCGGTGAATTGCTGTAGCAGTTCCTTCTGCTTATCGGCGCTGATGGTGTCGTTGACGACTTTCGAGAAGTTGGATGCGTCGTAACCGATCCAATGCGCGGTCTGAAAATCGGTGCCAGCCTGACCGTAATTGCCGTCATTATAGTCTTTTTCGGCGGTTGCAAGTTGGTCTTCGATATTCTTTGCAGCGGCAGTCCAGGAATCAAAATTCGTTTGACCGTCATCGGCGGCGATTGCCGACTGCGGAACCGCGGTAGTCGCGAAAAGCGTGGCGAGCGCAATCATCAGCGCGGCGACGAGCGTGACGAGACGTCCGGAAGCCGAGACTCGCGGATCGCACGGATCGTAGGAACCGGTTGCGTGGCGCTGCGCAACGCGAGATGACATGTTCCGAACCTTCCTTCTCAAAACTTTTCAGTGTGCGATGTGCGCACCGAAAGCTAAGATAAAACGAAAGTTTTTTAAAGAACAGTCTTGATTTTTAATTTGTTCTGATGTATTGAGTATGGAGAATTGGCGGAATTCCGCCATTCCTGTTTTTACCATCTTCGGCGTGTCATCTCACATAGTGGCACACTCGCAGCATGCTTGTTGAATCCGACGCGCCGGAATCCGCCACCTCCGGCAAAGCCTGTTGCATCCACCGCCATCTGTATGGGACCAGTAGAAACGGAGCGTCATACGATAATCGAGATACGCTATATGTGGCAGATTTCTGGTCTCACGAAAAACAATATGCGCTATATGTGGCACTTACCCTCACCCAACCATACCTAAGGGGGTGCAAATGACACCCTCCAAAACCGGTTGCCCAAGGAAATCTGCCACATATAGCGCAGATCACTTTTTCAAGACCGGAAAAACTGCCACATATAGCGCAAATCAAACAGGTCAACAGGCATCCCACCTCTACAAGGGGCCGCCACCCATAAGCGAGATACACGCGTCAGACGTTCCGCAGCCAAGCACCAGCATCGACGAAACGGGCACATAAGGCCTCACTCTCAACGAATGAACGCGCTAGCATCAGGATTATGGATGCTTCCGTTTCGCTTGTGCAGCGCATGCCTTACACCACCGCGTTCCCCAAGGCGCTCGGCACCGGTTTGCTGGTTTCGACCGCCCGCCCGGTTTCCACGGACCTGCGTGCCAAAATGGAACGACTCATCGACGGATACGAGCATGTGCTTTCGCGATTCCGCGCCGATTCGCTGGTTACGCGCATCGGAAACGCGGAACATGGCGGGCATTTCGATTTTCCCAATTGGGCCGGCCCACTGTTTGATTTGTACGACACACTATACGACGTCACACGCGGCGCGATCGACCCGTGCGTGGGCGAGGATCTGATTCGTCTCGGTTACGATCCCATGCTGAGCTTCACCGTCGCAACCGACGCCGTCGAGCGCTTGGGCGCTTTGCGCGGACGCCCTGTATGGGGGCACGACGTAGTACGTTCAGATGGTACGACGTTGGTCACGCATGGCTCGGTTCATTTGGATTTCGGCGCGTGTGGCAAAGGCTATCTGGTTGATTTGTTGGGGGGTTTACTCGGCTCCTTCCCGGAATTTGTGATCGATGCCGGTGGCGACCTGCTGGCACACACGTCCAATCCGATTCGTGTGGCGCTTGAGGATCCGGACGATTCGTCCCGTGCGGTGGGTGTGGCAGAGTTTCGTGATGGCGCGTTTTGCGCGAGCGCGCCCAGTCGCCGCCATTGGGAGGTGGCGGTTGGAGAACGGACACATCTGGCTATTCATCATCTGCTCAACGCCGTCGACGGGCTGCCCGCGCAGCAGACGGAAGCCACATGGACGGTTGTGCGCGTGGACCCGTCATCGTCGCGCCCACAACCGCAAGTTTCAGCCCAGACCGTCCAGCGCTCCAGTCTGGCGACCGGTACGGATTCCACAAACGTCGATTCTGGTTCCTCCGCCGCTTTCACTGATTTCTCTACCGCGTTGGCGGATGGCTTGGCTACCGCGTTGTTTGTTGCTGATCCGAACGGGCTAAGTCGCGTCTTCGCTTTCGATTGCGCCGTTTTGGACGCCGACCGTCACGCCACCATCAGCGCCGGCTTTCCCGGTCATTTCTTCTGACCACCGCGCAAACCACCGTCCGGCCAGCGATGCCTGTCTTCTGGTCGATTGCGCCCATCGCGCTGCCCATACGCATTCGCGCACTTTCACCGACACAATACCGTTCACCCAACACAAGCGCCAAACACGCGGATTACCCCCGGTAGAGTCCGGTTAGGTTCTGCGTGTCTGGCATAAGGATGGTTCCAAAGCCTTCACGGTTTTGGAGCCAAGACCCATTCAGTCAGCAGCTTCGTCTGCCCACGGAACGAGAACTCACGGAATGAGGTTTCCGGCGGCCACGTACAAGTCCCACCAGTCCTGCTTGTCGAGGTCGATGTCCGCGCCGTCGAGCATCTCGCCCAGACGGGTGGGGTTCATAGAACCGAGCACGATCTGGATCTTGGCCGGATGTCTGAGCACCCATGCGGTGGCGATGGCGTTGGCGCTCACGCCGTACTTGGCGGCCTTCTCATCCAGTGCCTTGTTGAGTTCCGGGAAGTGTTCGTTGCCCACAAACGGGCCGTATTCCGTGCCGGACTGGAACGGGCTCCACGCCTGAATGGTCATGTGGCGCAGTCGCGAATACGACAGCAGTCCGTCGGAATGGTTTTCCACAACCATGCCTTCGGCGCCGGAATTGGTCATCAGCTCGTCGCTGACCATCTGCGCGTGCATCAGACCGAACTGCAGCTGGTTGGCCTCAAGCCTCATGGCGGGGTCGCTGCCGAGCCAGGACTGCAGCAGCTCCGCCTGCCACGGGTTCACGTTGCTCACGCCGAAATGGCGCACTTTACCGGCTTCGTGCAGGGTGGTGAATGCTTCAACGATTTCCTCGGCCTCCATCAGCGTGTCCGGCCTGTGCAGCAACGCGAAGTCCACGTAGTCGGTGCCGAGCGCTTCCAGCTCTTCGTCCAGCCGCGTGATGAGGTGCTTCACGGAGAAGTCGTAACGGGTTGCGTGCACGTTGTTTGGATCATTGAAATCGATGTTGATGCCGAACTTCGTCTGCAGGAAGATGTCCTCTCGCTTAAGGCCTGCATCCTGCCATGCGCGGCCAAGCACACGCGAGCTGGCATGGTCGCGATTGACGTTGAACCCGTAGATGTCCGCAGTGTCGAAGAAGTTGACGCCGTGGTCGGCGGCCGTACGCACGACTTTTGCCGCCGCGTCCGGTTCCAGCGCGTCCATGCGCATTACGCCGAGCGCCACTTGCGATGCGGCTACCGCGGATTTGCCGATTTCGATTTCTTTCATGATTGCCCCATTTTCCTACGCGATTTTCCAGTGCGTCAAACGATTGACGTACGTATTACCAGAATACCTTTCGAAACGATTTGAACACGCATGGCCTCGCGCAGATGCACCGCAAAAACAAACACGCCAAACATGCGGATCGTCCCGTAAGATTCGGGCGGATGCCGCTTGTTTGTCGTGTTGGGTGAGATTTTCCGGCGATTGAGGGCGCATTCGGCAAATCAACGTCAGCCGATCAGTCCTCCGCTCAGTCGATCAGCGTGAACTGGCTGTTATAGATGTCGGCGTAGAAGCCGTTTCTAGCGAGCAGTTCCTCGTGGGTGCCGCGTTCCACAATGTCGCCGCCGTTCATCACCAAAATCATGTCGGCGTCGCGGATGGTGGACAGTCGGTGCGCGATCACGAAGCTCGTGCGTCCCACCGTCAGTGCGTCCATGGCCTTCTGAATCAACTCCTCGGTACGGGTATCCACGGAGGACGTGGCCTCGTCTAGAATCAGAATCGGCGCGTCCTCAACCATGGCGCGGGCAATTGTCAGCAGCTGCTTCTGACCTTGCGAAAGCGACGCCTTGTCGTCGAGCACAGTGTCGTAGCCATTCGGCAGAGACATGATGTAGCGGTGCAGACCGACGGCTTTGCAGGCGGCCACAATCTGCTCGTCAGTGACGCCCGGCTTCGAGTATGCGATGTTTTCACGCACCGTTCCACGAAACACCCACGTGTCCTGCAATACCATCGAAAACTGGTCGTGCACATTCCAGCGCGGAACCGACTTGGTGTCGACGCCGTCGATCGAAATCGTGCCGCCGGAAATCTCGTAGAACCGCATCAGCAGATTGACCATCGTGGTCTTGCCGGCACCGGTCGGGCCGACGATGGCCACCTTCTGGCCGGCCTTCACCGACGCGGAGAAGTCGTGGATGATCGTCTTGTCCGGGTCGTAGCCGAACCGCACGTGACTGAATTCCACATCGCCACGCACCGGCTGCGGCTTGCCATCCACACCGACACCCAGCAGTGCTTTCTTGCTGGTCTCGTCGGCCAGTTCCGGCTCTTCCAGGAAGCCGAAGACACGCTCGGAGGCGGCAGCGCAGCGCTGCAGGTTCTGGAACGCCTGCGCGAACTGGGCAAGCGGTTGCGTGAACAGGCGAATGTACATCATGAACGCCACGATCACGCCGAATTCGATCTTGCCGTCCATGGCCAGCACCGCGCCGACCACGCACACGACCACGTAACCGAAGTTGCCGATGAAGTTCATGAGCGGCATCATCAGGCCGGAGAGGAACTGACTCTTCCAGCCGGAGACGTACAGATCATCGTTGTATTTCTCGAACTGTTCGATGGAGTCCTCTTCGCCGCAGTATGCCTTGACCACGGTGTGGCCGGTGTACATTTCCTCAACGTGCCCGTTCACATCTCCCAACGCGATCTGCTGTCGGGTGAAGTACTTCTGCGAGGCGACCATGATCACGCCCATGACCACCAGGCCAAGCAACGCGGAACCGATGGCGCACAGCGTCATGATCACGTTGTTGTAAAACATCATGATAAGCGCGCCGACGAACAGCGTGATTGAAGTGATCAGCGAGCCGACCGACTGGCCGAGCGTCTGGCCGATCGCGTCCACATCGTTGGTGATGCGGCTGAGCACATCGCCGTAGCTGACCTTGTCGAAATATTTGAGCGGCAGGCGATTAATCTTCTTGCTGATCGCCTCACGCAGCTCCTGCGCGGTGCGCTGCGTAACGTTGGCCATCAACCAGCTCTGCAGGTAGCTCAGCAGCGCGTACCCAACATACAGCGCGACAAGTAGCCATGCGATGCGCGAGACAGCATCCATATCGATCGAGTTCATGACCGGCCTGCCATGCACCATGGCCGGCAGCCCCTTCGTGATCTCGTTGGTCATGTCTTTGAGCTTGTCCGGTCCGACAATCTGGCAGATCGTGCCGGCTGCACCCAGAATCAGGGCGAAAATCATCACAGGAATGTAGTGACGGCAGAATTTCGCCAGTTTGCTCATCACACCGCCGAAATCCTTCGGCTTTTCCACGGGTCCGCGAGAGCGTCCCATCGGTCCTCTTGCCATGTTGGTCCTCCCCTTCAGCGATTCAACTCGTCTTCGCTCAACTGCGATTCGGCGATCTGCCGGTATACTTCGCAGTTGTCGAGCAGTTCGTGGTGCGTGCCTTGACCAACGACTTTGCCGTCGTCGAGCACGATGATGCGGTCGGCGTTCATAATGGTGCCGATGCGCTGCGCGACGATGAGTTTCGTGGAATCCTTCGCTTCCCGTTCGAGCGCGTCGCGTACGGCGCGATCGGTCTTGAAATCAAGCGCGGAGAAGGAGTCGTCGAAAATCAGGATTTCCGGATGGCGGTAGACGGCGCGTGCGATCGACAGGCGCTGTTTCTGCCCGCCCGACACGTTGGAGCCGCCCTGCGAAATGCTGGAATCGTATTTCTTGTCCTTCTTGTCGATGAATTCCGTGGCCTGCGCGACTTCGCATGCCGTCTTCACGTCGGCATCGTTGCGTTCCGTATCTCCGTAGGCGACGTTGCTGGCGATCGTGCCCTTGAACAGGAACGACTGCTGCGGCACATAGCCGATCTTGTCACGCAACGCCTTGAGCGTGTAGTCGCGCACGTTGACGCCGTCGACGAGCACCTCGCCTTGCGTCGCGTCATAGAAGCGCGGCACGAGGTTGATGAGAGACGATTTTCCGGAGCCGGTCGAGCCGATGAATGCGACCGTTTCGCCCTTCTTGGCTGTGAAATTGACGCCTTCCAACATGGCTTGACGCGAATCGGGGTAGGCGAAGCTCACGTTGCGGAATTCGATTTCGCCTTCCACGCCAGGCTTGCCGGCGGTCTTCACACCGTCGGCGACCATCGGATCGGTGTCGATGACTTCGAGCACGCGCTGCGCGGACACGTCGGCGCGCGGCCAAAGCACGAACACCATGCTCAGCAGCAGGAAGCTCATGATCACCTGGATGGAGTAGCTGGAGAACACCACCATGTTGGAGAAGGTGGTGAGCTTGTCGAGCGCTTCGGCGGCGTCGATGAGGTAGGCGCCGATCCAGTAGACGGCCAGCATCAGACCGTTCATGACGGTGTTCATCAACGGCATCATGATGGCCATGGAACGGTTGGTGAACAGCTGGGTCTCGGTAAGTTCCTTGTTGGCCTCGGTGAACTTGTCTTCCTGGTACTCCTCGGCGTTGTATGCGCGCACCACGCGCAGGCCGGTGAGGTTCTCGCGCGCCACGAGGTTGATATTGTCGGTCAGGCGCTGCATGGCCTTGAACTTCGGCATGACGAAGCTCATGATCACGCTGATCACCGCCAACAGCACGGCTACTGCAATGCCGGTGGCGAACGTCCATTCAAGGCCTTTGTTCGCGATTTTGCACACGGCCCACACGGCCATGATCGGCGCTTTGATCAGCATCATCAGACCCATGGTCACGAACATCTGGATCTGCGTGATGTCGTTCGTGGAGCGGGTGATGAGCGATGCGGTGGAGAAACGGTTCATTTCCGCCGGTCCGAAGCTTTCCACCTTCTTGAATTCGAGCGAGCGCAGACGTTGGCTGAACGACGCGCCGACACGCGCGGCGATGAAGCCGGTGACGACCGCGCACGCCACCGATCCGAGCGAGACGAGCAGCATTTTGCCGCCCGCTATCCAGATATCACTCATTTCACTACCCGGCGTTTCCACGAGCTGCGTGATGTCGGCCATGTAATCCGGTAGCGTCAGATCGAACCAGATCTGACCGACGATGCTGACCAGTGCAATGAGCATCTGGACTATCTCCGCTTTGGAGAGGTATCGCACAATGCGAAGCATGCTTGGTTCCTTCTCTTACGTTTTGTTGGCTTGGTTAATTCGGTTAGCTGATTTGCGATTATCAAATCCAATTGTTTACACTGTAAATTTCTTGCAGCGTGAAGTATTATGCAACTTCCTGTGTGTTTTCTGAGAATGCCTTGGCGACCTCTTCTGGGGTCGGACGCGGCTTGCCGGGCATGCACAAGGTCATGTACGTGGTGAACTCCTTGCTGAGTTCCACGAATTCGCGCGCGCGCCGCTCCCCCATTTGCGAGAAGATCCAGCAGACCGCATCACGCATGTCATCACGCTGCTTTTCGGCGCGCTCCTTACCCGTTTGGGTAAGACTCACATGCACGATTCGACGATCATCAGGATCGGGCTCACGTGCTATCTGGCCTTTTTTCTCCAGTCCGGCCAGCAACGTGGACACGCGACCAGCCGTGGCTTTCATAGCGGATGCGAGCTGGGAGGGCGTGAGCGGTCCTCTTCGGTATAGTTCCTGAACCGCGAACGACTCGCCTCTCGCACCTTTGACCATTTCCTGCTGCATGAGGGATTTTTTGTTCCAGATATTGCCCATCAAATCACGGAACAGTTCCTGCTCGAATCCCAATGCACACCTCCTTACGTTGCAATCGCCATCATAATATCTTACAGTGTAAACAATTTATATCGTAAGTTATTTTCGGGCGATCTGCGGTGCGCAGAAGGCTGAGATGGTACGAAAGCCGCGGAAATTACGAAAGAGACGAAAATGGCCGCGGCCCGAATCGCAATTATTGTGCGGAATCGGGCGCGGCCAACCGTACGGGCTGCTTGAAACTCAGCCGCGACGGTCGTCGACTGACGCGTTCAACATCGCCAGTTCGTCCGGTGTAAGCGTCAATTCGGTGGCGGCGAAGGAATCGTTGATCTCCTGAGGATTGCGGGCGCTAGGAATGGTGAACAGACGTTCGTAACGAGTCAATTCCCATGCCAGCACCACGCGCTGGTAGGAGCAGCCATGATTGCCTGCGACTTCACGGAACGGGTCGTACGCGCGCTGGTCGAACGCGTCAAGAAAGCCGCCGAGCGGACTCCAACAAACGAATGCAAGCCCCAACTCCTTGCAGTGCTCCATCGTACGCTCAGGATCAGGGTGCGATGGCGAGAACTGGTTCTGCACGGCGATCAATCCGTTGCCGATAATGCTGCGCGCAAGATCGATCTGCTCGTTATTCACACGGGAGATGCCCGCATATTTGATCACGCCTTCGTCGAGCAGCTGTTTCAACGCGCCGCATTGGTCTTCGTAAGGAACCGCGGGATCGGGACCGTGCGAATACAACAGGTCGAGCGTATCGACGCCCAAGTGCAGCGCGGATTCCTTGGCGTCACGAATCATGGTTTCGGGGCGCGAATCCGCCATCCACCCGTATTGGCTGCCCGCCGCCTGCAAATGCTGGCGTTCCTCGCCAGGCCGACGGCTGTATCCCTTAGAATCCCGCCCCTGAGTGTCCGATTCTGGTGAATCGGACATCTGTACCCCAAATCCGGCACTCTGTTTGTCCGATTCTCCAGAATCGGACACAGGAGCAACAAAAGCGGGGACCTCCATGGTGCGTCGATAGCCAGTTTTCGTGGCGACCAGCACTTCATCTCGGGGGCCATTCCACGAAGCGAGCGCATCACGCACCAGCTTTTCGCCGTAGCCAAGGTCTTCCGCAGTGCCGGTGCCGGGCTCGCTCGGCAGATAATACGACCAAGCCGTATCCAAATAGCGAACACCCGCGTCCAAACCGGCATGAATCGTACGAATCGCAGTATCGCGATCCGGACGCCCCTCAATCGCCAAAGCCATCGTTCCCATGCCGAGCCGAGGAATCGTAAATCCTGCCAACTCACCGTTCATCATCATCTTCCCCTTCCTTGCAAGCACGCAGCCGATTCGCACATGTTCACATCAAGACTAACCCAACGTGAACCGGCGCAAGCTTGTCGGGCGCGTGCGCGAAGATGAAGGCACAACCGAACGGGAGCCGAAAGGCTGAGAGGGAGCTCATAAAGCTTCGACCGAGGACTTGATGCGGGTAATGCCGCCGTAAGGAGACGGGTTGTTCGCGCCGCCAGGCGTATCTCATCTTCCGTTCGCGATAACCGAATATCGCGTGATTAGGGTCACGGAGGGGCGCACCACCTCATAGGGTACGGTTCCTTCGGCGACCCTTTTTTCGTACCAGCATTGAGTGTCCGATTCTGCAGAAACGGACATTTAGAGACCAAAAATGAACCTCCGGATGTCCGATTCTGCAGAAACGGACATTTGGAGCGCAGGAAGCACGTGTCACGACAGACACAGAAGGGAACCGCAATGATCATCAACGGTAAGGAAGAGAACATCGCCACGCCAATCACCGTGGCCGAACTCATCGAAAGCAAGGGATTGCGCGCCGACCGCGTGGCTGTCGAGCTCAACGGCGAGATCGTGCCTCGCACCCAGCGTGCGCAGACGCAGCTCAAGGGTACCGATACGTTGGAAATCGTCACGTTCGTGCAGGGCGGCTGAAGCACTTTCAAAATTTCTTGCGATTACGACCGGCGCAATATACGCGTAACAATCGCAAGAACATGCAAAACACAACCAACCCGGCAAAAACAACACACGAATGGAAAACGAGAATACGAGAACAACCATGACTTTTGAACCATCCGCATCGCAGGCGCAGATCGACGCCCGCCAGTACGCTTTCGACAACCAGCCCGACCAGACCACGCTCGTCAGCCGCGAAGAAATCCGCGCGGCCCTGCTCGACCGTCACACCGCGGCCACGCAAGACAAGCTCGACGCGGCACACGTGGCCATTTGCGGCTGCGGTGGCCTCGGATCGACGATTGCAGTGGCGTTGACCCGCATTGGCGTCGGTCACCTGCATTTGATTGATTTTGACCGCGTGGATATGACGAATCTGAATCGTCAGCAGTATTTTTTGAAGGATCTTGGGCAGTACAAGACGGAAGCATTGCGCAGTAACTTGCGTCAGATCAATCCTTTTATCGATATCACCATTGATACCGTGAAAGTGACCGACGAGAACGTGCCGATGCTGTTCGACAATGAAGATATTATTTGCGAAGCGTTCGACGTGCCGGAAAACAAGACGATGCTGGTGAATGCCGTACTTGAGAATCTGCCGAACAAGAAGCTGGTGAGTGCTTCCGGAATGGCGGGATTCCGCAGTTCCAATTTGGTGAATACTCGTCGCGTTTCGAAAAATTTCTACTTCTGCGGCGACGGCGAAACCGCTCCGGTGCCAGGCGCTGGTCTGATGGCACCGCGCGTGGGTGTGGTCGCCTGCCACGAAGCCAATATGATCACTCGCTTGATTCTCGGCGAAGAAGACGCCTGACAGCGAAACGCACCCACAAACGCAAGTTGCAATCGCAAATCGTAACGAATGACACGACACTAATCGCATAGTAAGGATTAACCATGAGCACCGAAAACACGATCACCACCGCGGAAAAAGACTTCGCGGCAGCACCGAACGCCACGCTCGACGAACTGGTCGGCACCACCACAAACACCGCACTGCTGCCAGAACCGGATGCGCACGCGTATGACGAAATCGCCACCGGCGACGCCGATCCGTTGGTCCTCGGCGGACACAAGTTCACGAGCCGATTCATTCTCGGTTCCGGCCGCTACGATCTGAACCTCATCAAGGCGACCATTGAGAACGCGGGTACGCAAATCGTCACCATGGCGTTGCGCCGCTGCCGTACCACCGAAAACAATCTGCTCGACTACATTCCGAAGGGCATCACCATGCTGCCGAACACGTCCGGCGCACGCAATGCCGAGGAAGCGGTGCGCATTGCACGTCTCGCCCGCGAAGTGTGCCAGACGGACTTCGTGAAGGTGGAGATCGAGCATGAGGCGAAGTATCTGCTGCCCGACAATGAGGAAACCATCAAAGCCACGAAACAGCTGGCAAAAGAAGGCTTCGTGGTCATGCCGTACATGTTCCCCGATCCGATTGCGGCGAAGCGTCTTGAAGACGCTGGTGCGGCTTGCGTAATGCCGCTTGGCGCGATGATCGGCTCGAATAAGGGTCTGCGTGCACGCGATTTCATTGAAGTGATTATTAAGAATTCCAATGTTCCGGTGATTATCGACGCTGGTATTGGCCGTCCGAGCCAGGCTGCGGAAGCCATGGAAATGGGCGCGGACGCGGTGATGGCATATACCGCCATCGCTTCCGCCGGCAATATTCCGCTGATGGCACGCGCGTTCAAGAAGGCGATCGAAGCTGGTCGTGAAGCGTATTTGTCTGGCTTGGGCAAGGTTACGGAAGATCATGCCGTGCCGTCCAGCCCGACGAACGAGGCCGACTACATCGGCTAAAGTGCGCTGAATCCCATAATGGGGATTCGCGCAAAGACCATACTGAAAAGGGGCGTTTGCCGAACGTACGTGATGCACTCACGTTCGGCAAACGCCCCTTACTTGTAGCCTGCGTTACCCGCAAACGCTACTGCTGCAAAGCTTCCTTAAGATCGCGATTCTGGAATCGTTCATGCAGCAGGCAATATCCGCCGAACGCAACCAGCCAAATCAGACCGGCGATCGCAGAACCAATCGTGTCCGTCGACAGGAACAATGTGACATACACGAGCACAAAGAACACGATCGCAATCCAATCAAACACCTGCCAAGCAGGCATGACGAAACCGTCTGGCAGAAAATCGCTGCTCTGACGATACCTGTGATGGGCGAGCATCGTCAGCACGTAAATGAAAATCACCACAGCGCTGGCGGCCGAAGCGAACAGCACGAACGCGCCGGAAATGCCTGGAATCGCGTTGATAATCGGGGAGAACAGAATCATGCAACCCGAAGCGACAATCGCCTTCGCAGGCACCTTGTGATCGGAAACTTCAGCCAAACGAGCCATCGCAGGCGACTCAGAATCCGAAGCGAGCTGATACAAGTGGCGACCGGCCGAATAAATCAGCGAATTCAACGCCGACGCGGCAGCCGTAATCACCACGAAGAACACCAGTGCGGCAGCCCAATCAAGACCCGCATATTTGAATACCATGATGAACGGCGAACCGAACGAGCCGTCGGAATTCTCGTGGAAATTACGCCACGGCACAATAGCCATGATCGCGATCAGCGCGCCCACGTAGAAGATCAGAATACGCATGATCAGCTCGTTCACGGCCTTCGGCAACACCTCGCGCGGATTCTGCGTTTCCGACACCGTGACACCCACGAATTCAATGAGCTGGTAGGCGAAAAACACCATTTGGAAGCTCATGAAGAAGTTCATCCAGCCGTTCGGCGCGAGCTGGAAGCCGTCGGTGATGTTCGTGAGGCTCACCGTGGCGCCCGACACCGTGCCGTCCACGCCCTCGATATGCGTGGCGGGGTAGCTGAAGCCGATGATTAGCATCACGATGGCGGTGACGATCAGGCCGACGATCAGCGTGATCTTGATCATGGAGAACCAGAATTCCGCCTCGCCGAACACTTTCACCGCAATCAGATTGATGCCAGTGAGCGCCATGAGGAAGCATAATTCGATCAGCCACTTCCACGAGTTCAGGTTTATGCCGAATGTGCCGAAGAACGTTACGAAATACGTGCTTACGGCGGTGATTTCGGTCATGCCGGTCAGAATGAGCACGATCCAATATGTCCAGCCGGCGAACTTGCCCCACCCGCGGCCGAGATAGCGCGTGATGAAATTGATGAACGTGTGCTGGCTGGGGTCGCTGTACATCATTTCGCCGATGGCACGCATCAGCAGGAACATGATCAGGCCGACGCCGATGTACACGAAAATGATGCTCGGGCCGGTCAGCGCAATCGACTTGCCGGAGCCTAGGAACAGGCCGGTGCCTATGGTGCCTCCGATGGCGATGAACTGGACGTGGCGGTTTTTCAGGCCTCGCTCCATTTCATTGCTTTGGTCGAGGCTTTCGACGGATTTGATGTGCGCGGTTTCCGTCGCGTCGGACGTGCTTGTACCGGTTTTTTCGGTTTTCGTATTCCCAAAAGTCATAATGTTCACACCCTACCGCGGGAGCCGCACAATCTCCGCCATTGTTCGCACCGCGAAACACACCCATATGCCTTATATGTGGCAGATTCGCATCTTTTCCAAAACTGATTTTCACTATATGTGGCAGACCATCCTGAATGCAAGGTAGTTAGAGGGGATAAATCATACCCTCTAACCTCTTTTTTTCCGCGGGACTCTGCCACATATAGCGCAAATCACATTTGCCGCATGCCAGATGGGGGCATTCTATGCAAATCGCGGGGTGGTCTGCCCGAAAAACCCACATGTCAATCAAGCAGACAAATGGTTTTAGTTGTCAACAGTCGAGGACGGGATCGCCTTATCGAGCTTGTCGAGCAAGGAAGCGTTGGCGCGTTCCAGCTCGTCGATACGCCTGGCCTGCTGCTTGATGATGATGCCAGCGGTATCACCGTCGAGCGCGCCAATCGAAACATACGCGCCGACAGCGCCTTCGGACATAACGGGAACGCTCGAATCCGGAACATCGGACGCTATATTGTCAAGATTCCGCCTCGTCACCAAAGTACGCTTGTACCGTTCAACGAGCTGCGCAATGATCTCGCTGTCATCCAGGTGATCGTTGCCGCTCACTGATTTGATGGCGTCGGCCTTCCAACGAGCCACGCTGCGTTCGATGCGCTTGTACCCGACCAGATCCGGTGGCAATCCCGCCTCACGGAAGATTTTGGTCGGAGATTCCCCCGCAAGATATCGGATGGTGCACACCTGCTTGAAAGCGTCGGAATAGGTGATACGATTACGCGTCACATTCGCCACCGCCGGTAATCTCCGCAACAACTGAATCTCCTCGTCGCTGAATGCTCCGCCGCCACGCACGGCAATACCTCCCGTCCCGTGCCTCCATTGCCCACTTCTCGTGGATATGCTTTGTGATTCTATGGCCCGCTTGCCGTACGATGCCCTCGTTTTACCCCTCTCTCTGCGGAGACCGAATGCGGCCGCCCTGCACCCACGGTTCAGCTTGTTGCAACACGTCGAACCGACCCGCACTATCCCCTCGAAAAACATCTTCATCTGATGCGGATGACGTCCCACAGACATTCCCGCGGGGCCGGGTCGGACCGTAGGACAGTCGGGTCGCGGGCGTACGCAAAAGGGCCAACCCGGTTGGATTGGCCCCTGCATGATTTTTGGCGTTACCGCCTTATGTGTTTAGTGCGTGCGCTGACGGCTCTTAACCGCAACGGTCACGCCGGCACCTGCCACGAGCAGAGCCACGACGGTGAAGAGGGTCGTGCCCGCAGCACCGGTAAGCGGCAGCTGGGTGACGTTCTTCACGTTCTTCACGGTGGCGGTGGCCTCCGCCGTGTCGTTCTCCGACGGGGTGACCTGCTTGAGGGCATCCGGGCTGAAGGTGACCTTGCCGTCATTATTGATGGTCACGTCGAAGGTGACCTTGAAGTTCTGGGCGTAGCCGGTCGGAGCAACGGTTTCCATGACCGTGTAGGTTCCGGCTGCGAGGCCCTTGAGCTGCACCAGACCATCAGTGCCGGAGGTGAACGTCGTGGCGTCATTCTGGGTTTCAACGAGCGACCATGCGCCGTTCTCGGCCTGCTTGAGGTACTTGCCGTCCTTCTTCACGACGAACTTCGCGCCGGCCAGAGCGTTGGCGTCCTTGTCGACGCCGATCTTCGTGAACTGGAAGCCGTAGGTCTTTGCGTTGGTCTCGCCTGCCTCGCTGGTACCGCCGTTGGTGGTGAGCGTGGCCTTGTTGTCCACGCTGCCACCCAAGTCGGTCGTCAGCGCATCCTTGGTTACGACACCGGTGTACGACACGACGATGGTCTTGCCGGCCAGGGAATTCGCGTTGGCGAACTTGATGGTCGTGGTGGTGCCGGTCTCCTCAGTAGCAGTACCAGTCTGTGTCACCGTGTACAGCTTGCTGTCCACAGCCTCGAGCGCATCATTCTGGCCGGCCTTCTTCTGAACCGTGAAAGCGGTCGGCTGGGCGACCTGCAGGCCCTTGGACGCGGTATCGGTGATGGTGAAGGGGTAGGAGTCGTAGTTGGCTGCGGAAGTAGGAACGGTTGCGGACACGGTGAAGTTCACGGTGTCGCCGACGTTCACGGTCTTGCCGTTCACATCCACTGTGCCGACCTTGGCGGTCTTCTTCGGCGGGGTGAGCGGGTTCTCGTTCTTCGCGTTGAACTGGCCCACGGAAGTGATGTTGCCCTGGCCGGTCGTCGTGTCGGCAACAATCTTCAGATTGGTCAGTCCGCTGACGGTGGTGGCCACAACGGCCGGAGTGCCGGTCGTGACTTTGGTCTCACCGGTCTTGGTGTATATATCGGTCACCAGATACCAGCCCTCGCCGTTCACCGCGACCGGCTGGGACGTGCCCGCCTGGGACGCGGCCACGGTCAGACCATTGCCATCGGCAGACGGCAGCGGGTTGGCCTTGGCCAGTTCCATGGCGAACTTACGGATCTGCTCCGCATCGAACGTCGCCACATATGCGGCCGGATTCTCAGCGTATTCCGCCGGAATCGAACCATCACCATTGGCAGCGTCAGCAGCCGTGGTCACGGCGGTCTTCCACGCATCGACCGTGTTCACCTCAACAGTACCGTTGCCGGCGTTCGCGAACGTGGCGAACTTGTACGGCGTGTACGTGTGGCCAGCCTGCGCGTTGTTGACCTGCAGCAACGGCGTGGTCATCTGCGGTCCATCAGCCTGTGCGCTGGCTGCGCCCAGGGCCATGCCGCCCAGCAGCGTCACAGCGGCGGCGATACCGGCGAAAAGTTTCCTCATCTTCATGAGAATCCTCTCTTCCTTATTGTTTGATTACTTGTTTCTGCAATCGCGGGAGGCGGGAACCCAACTTGCTCCCGCGATCCGCAAATCTTGAATTACCGGCCGGAACGCCCTCGAGTTGGCAGACGTTCCGCCCATGCACAGCGATTCAGACGAGTCGCTTCTTGCCGTTCCACACACCGGCCGCGCCGATGAGCAGCACCGCAAGCCCGCCGACCGCACCGCCGACGAACAGCCACTGACGATCCGTCGTTCCGCCCGTCAACGGCAACGCCGACACCGCCACATATGTATTGGTGAATTTGGCGACATTCGCAGACTGATTATCAACAGTCGTGCCGTTGTCGTCCTTGACTTGCTTGATGCTCACTGTTGGCGTGCCCATATCGGCAGGAACCTTCACGGTTACCGTGTATTCCGCCTGGGAATAGTGCAGGCCGACAATGGCGTTGGTGGGCTTGGTTTCCTTCACCGTGTAGGTGTAGGTGCCATCGGTCTTGTATACGATCTTGCCGAAGCTCGCCTCGTGATTTGCGGTATTCGTGCCGATCGCGACGGAAGCTGGATCAGGCAATGGAGCGTTCGGAGTTGAATCCGTGCCGGCAATGGTGAAGTTGAAGGAGTCACCATTCTTCCATTCACGACCGCTGATGCTCTTGGACACCTTGATCGAACCCTCAGCCAGAGTCGACTTCTTGTGAGTGTTGGTGACAGTGACCGTCCACTTCTTCACATTGTCAGCCGTATTCGCGTCGGGATTGGCTTTCCATAGCTCGTCGGCAGTGATTGCCACGTCTTGGCTCTCGTAAGAAGTTTCGTAGCCTTCAACAGCCTTTTCAATCACCTTATAAGTGTGACCGGGAGCTAGGTTTTCGAAGGATGCCTTCCACTCCGTATCAGCCGTTGCCGTAGCTTCGCGTCCCGAATCTTTTTCGTCGATCTGCAGTGTAAACGTCACCGATTCAGGATTGCCTTCTGCGATTTCCTTGCCATCGGCGCCGTACCACTTCTTCTGCACTGTGATAGCACCGGTCTTGACTTGATCGACAGGCTGTTCCGCATAAAGCGTATCACTGCAGTCGTGCGTTTTGCCGTCACCCGAGTAGGCCAAGCATGCGCTGTCGTTGGTGTAGAAACCAGGCTTACCTGCAGACGTGGCATTACCGGCAGCGTCGGAATCTGCACTACCAATCACGTTGTTATAGCCATCCTGATTGGTGTTCTTGTTCGCCGCATAATCGTCATACGCCTTCTGCGTAGGCTGAATGTCGAACTGCAGCGTGTAGGTCACGCCATCAGGAAGCGGATCCGTGCTCTTCTGCGATGCGGTAATCGTCTTACCATTCACCTGGATATTCCATTGCGCAGTTACGTCAGTGCCATAATTGGTAACCACTTTTGCGGTTTCTGCAGGATAGGCATCAGCAAATTCAGCATATTCCGACAGCGTATCCTGAATGGTCACGCCGGTATATCCGTTGGTGCTCGTAATGGTTTGCTGAATATTGTCAAAAACCTTCGACAGTCCTTCTGAGTCCGACGCAATCATGTAGTAGTTGCCACCGTCAACCCTTGTGCCAAGGTTCTTGTACGTCGTGGCATTCGGATAGTTGCTGGAAACAGCGTTCATATACGCATTGAATTTTTCAGAAGTATCCGAAGGATTAGCTTTTGAGAATACGCCGACGCTGTAGATGGTAGTTCCCGAATCCTTCAGCGTTTTCGCATTCGCCACTGCCGCATCAGCGACCTTATCGTCAAATCCATTGGAAGAGTTCGGTTCTCCATCGGTGAAGAACACCACTACTTTTTTAGCATTTGCACGAGCACTAGCCAGCACAGCACTAGCCTTTTCCAAACCGTAATTGGCCTGCGTAGCACCGCCTGCCTGTAACTTATCAACACTTGCACTCAGCGCGTTCATATCGTCAGTTAAATTATTGACAATCTGCGTATAGTTGTGCGTATACGTCCCGTGCCAAGTATGCTCTTGGTACGTATTGTTACCGACACTATCGCTCTTATTCGAAGCAAACTTAACCAGCGAGACTCTAATCTTGTTGCCATTATCGGCAATAGCTGCGTTCTTATTAGCGGTATTCGTCAAGAATTCCTTCGCAGCCTTCTTCAATGCAGCAAGTTTTGTTGTCTCGCCCATTGCGTCACTCATCGAACCAGACACGTCGAGCACTAGTGCAATGTCGACTGGCTGGGAGACGGTTTGCGAAGTGCTGGATCGCTTGCCCGTCACGTTGAGGTTCAACGTGTACGTATCGTTGGCACCATTCTTCTTGGCGATGGTCTTATGATGTTCCGGAGTTCGCAAAGGATCCGGATGGGCAGTCACCGTGAAGTGGCCCTGCACCGTATGATCAGCCGCAACAGTCATGTCAACGTAACGACGTTTATTTTCATCTGTCTGAATCGCAGAGCTGGGAACAACCTTGCCATTGTCAGTGCCTTCAAATGTCACGTCATACTTAGACCAGTCATCTGGATTACCTTCCAAGTAGAAGCGAACCGTCTTCTCTTCGCCTGCGCTAGCGAGAATCGGCAAAGTAGCGCTCTCTGCTGTATTCGACGAAATCGAAACCGATTCAAGACTTCCGGCCTCATCATTCGAAACACCAGCCTTAAACGTTGTGTCCGCATCGTCACTTGCCAAACCATTGACGGTGATCTTCGCAACAGCCTGCGAGAAAATAACGCCGAACGCTGCGCCCTGCCTAGAGACATAATTACTGTTCTTCATCTCAATAGAAACCTGAGTTGGAGTGGACGTTGTATACAGACGAATGCCTTGAGGCACGCCGTCCCCATCCTCACCCGTGCAAGTTATGGTTTTATTGTCATTCGAAGGTTGCGGATCACAGAAATGGTAATTGCTATCGCTTGTTGGATAAGATCCCAGTTGCGTAATCGTGGAACTGGAGGTGTACACCATTTGCTCTTTGTAATTAGTGCTTTCCGCATCCGCCATAACGAACGAATACTGCAGATTATCTACGTTCTGACCGTTTTTAGTAATGGTGATATCTGAAAGCCGTATCGTCGAATCGTTCTGACGTCCTTTTCCTTTCCCTTGATACAGCGCGGGCTTGCTTCCGATTGGGAAATCAGAATATCCCTCAACACCGAAGATTGCGTGATGTCCAGCTTCACCTGGGTATGTACGATTATCCCACGTTGGCACTCCACTGGCGACGACCGTACGTTTGCCGGAATAATGCGCGATAAATGACATGGTCAGGCCGCCGCCGAGATTCACGGTCATTTTTTGACCGGCGCTTGTTTTGGCGGTCGTTGAGTTGAACTCGGACATATCAAGCCAGCACACGCGCTGCAAAGCATTCGTTCCAGCGTAAATACAGTTGGAATCAGTAGCATCCGCCACTACGGAAGGGTTATTTTGCTCGGCGTTGACAGTTTGCGGATTGGACTGTGCGGTGGTATCAGTCTGCGAGTTCGCATCCGAAGATGCAGCATCTCCGACATTTGCCGCATTCGCCGTGTTCACGTCGGCATCCGCACCAGTGTTGGTATCGGATTCAGTGTCTGCGGTACCGGTGGCAGCATCGCCCGCATTATCTGCATCCGTACCGTCCGCAGCATTCTTGCCATCAGTCGACTCGTTAGCAGTAGTCGCGCTTTGATCCGTGGTGTTTTCCACAGTGGCCGGCATATCTTCCGCAAGAGCGGCGGAGGTGGTGGCGTAGCCCATGCCGCCGAGCATGGCGATCGTAACGATGACAGCCACGATTCGTTCGACAAAACTCCTCTCAGGCTTCGCCTGCCGTATTCGCGCATGTCCCATCCGCTATTCCCCCTTACGCACCGTGCGCATGTGCACGATTCACATCTTCATCACCGGTCACGCATCCAGCCGACGCGGATACACTTCCGGCGCTCCAATTTTGAACAGTAAAAGAAAAGGGGAATGGATACATACACCCTAAGCGCGGGAGATTCGGGGTATGAAATAGCCTCGAAACCAAGTGATAGCAACGTTTCCAGCTATCTGCGCCACCCGAAATTCATATAAGTCCGACGTCCGACGGGGCAACATTATTCACATGTCCGCAACCGTACGGATGTCGCCGCAGAATGCCACCGCAACGACTAGCCACGTTTCGGCCACCACGCCACATGTCTGCGAATATGCCACGGCCGTCTGCACAGCCAGGCAAGCAGCATCCCCGACACGAGCACGCTAGCCGACACCGCAATCGCAATCGTTCGCGCGTCCTTTGCCGCATTCCGTTCCTCGGGAACCACTCCAGGAATCGGCGCACGCACCGCCGAAACCAGTAATCGGTGAGTATTCACACCATACGGCGTGCAGGTCATCAACGTCACCCGGTCCTCATCGGGCACGATCTTCAACTTCGAAGTGTCATTCGGTTCGATCACCGAAATGCGATCCACCTTATAACCGAGCGTACGCCCCATCACTTCGATGTAGAAATAGTCTCCGACACGCATCTCGTCCAAGCGCGTGAACATCATCGCCTCAACCAGCCCACGGTGGCCGGTGATCACCGCATGCGTGCTCCGCCCGCCTACTGGCAGGCTGCTCCCATACAGATGTCCGGATCCGGATGCGAGCGCCGACTGCGACGTGCCATGGTAGATCGGCAGACGTACGGAAATCTTCGGAATGCGGATGGTGCCCATCACGCCACTGCCCGAATCGAGCAGACTTTGATATTCCTTATCTTTGGCGCTGGCGCTATTTGATTCTGCGGCACCGGATTCACTGGACTGCGAGCCGCCCTGCACTTGGGAGAACGGGTCTTGAGCCTCGCCAAGAATCGGCTGCCCCGAAGCCGCAAGCCGCCTGTTATATGCTTTGGCCGCGGCAAACGCCTCATCGACCTGGGGGTAAGGCCAGCCGGCAACCGCCTGCGCGGACCGGTCCGACGTATTCTGCAGCTCCTGCGCCGACTGATACTGCAGAAATGTAGGGAACCCGCCGATGCCTATCGCAAGAATGATCAGCAGCACCGCAACCACCCGCATGGCAATGACTTTCCTAAGATCCCTGCGCCACTGCCGCACCTCATCGGCAATGTCGACCGCTTCTTCGAAAGATGGCTTCCGGCCGCGCTCCTGCTGCTGCCGCATGTCCATCACTGGATGAACTTCCGCAGCACGCGTTCAAGCTCGTCGATGCGCAACGCCTGCTTGGCGATGAGCATGTCGCATTTGTTGATGGTCAGTTGCGCCTGAGCAAGCTTCGCCACCATATTCTGCGATTCGCCGGCTTCAGTTGGGTCATTCGTCTCCTCTTCGCGCGTGGCCCCTTGCAGTTCAGCGATCAATAAATCGTCTTCAACATCCTGCAGATAATGATTCATGGCCCCTTTCCCCTTTCGACGCTCATCACGTTCCTGCTGCTTCCAGCGCGCGATGCACCGCTCCACACGCTTGTAACCGATCAGTTTCGGATCAAGCCCCGCTTCACGGAAAATGGCTGACGGTGATTCGCCGGCGTTATAACGGCACATCACTTCCACCCGGAAACGGTCTGAATAGCGGATGTGCGACGCACTCACGCTTTTGACCGCCGACAGGCTGGACAGATACGCACGCTCCTTTGCGGTAAATTTGCCATCAATCATTTTTTCTGCCCCTTATACTGCTACTGCCTGAACAGCTTGGTTCAGAATCATATCGGAGCTTTCCCCATTGGCACCCTCGTTAAAACCCTCGAATAAAAAGGCCTATTCCCTCCAATAAAAAGGAGTTCCATCTTAAAAACAAAACAGTTCCGCCATTTTGCATAGATGGTAACGCTCATAGAATTACCC
>SKEF01000978.1_pt1 | contig 26881 bp, 30 predicted proteins | sample 4826691 | NCBI WGS metagenome assembly SKEF01 (sample SAMN11008816, study PRJNA524170) | human gut metagenome | biome: Human fecal sample; material: Feces; isolation source: fecal sample from pouch patient p23, p27 | host: Homo sapiens | place: Israel: Tel-Aviv | collected 2016-08-24
GCGGCATCTATAAGGGATGCATCAACTGGAGCCTTGCGCTGGAAAAACTCGGAAGAAAACCGGCTTACGTTTACTACTTCACCCGTGCCCTGTTAGGTGACGACGCCGGAGCGTTCCATTCTTCCGAACTCTGGTACATGTTCGGAACTCTGGGCCGAAGCTGGCGCCCGAAAACTGAAGGCGACTATGCCCTAAGCAAAGAAATGATGGACGACTGGACCAATTTCATGAAAACCGGAAACCCGAACGCAGAGGGAAAAGACGACTGGAAACCATGCACAAAGGACGACCCGTATGTGCAGGTGCTGGATGTGAGAAAATAAGCAGAAGGAAATAAAAATGGCAATCGAATATAAAAGACTTACCCAAAAGGAACTGGATTTTTTCATTCAGATGAGAATCCATCAGCTTCGCGAAGAGGGGGCAAAAGAAGAAATTGATTTAGCACCTGCGTTAAAAGATTACTATGAACGTCATATGGCGGATGGTACTTTTGTATCTTGGATTGCTGTTGACGGAGAGAGCATCATCGCAACAAGTGGAATGTCATTTGTAGAAAAACCTCCATACTTTGGATGCCCGAGCGGCAGAATTGGATTACTGTCCAGTATGTTTACAGATCCGGCGTATCGAAGAAGAGGTATTGCAAAAGAATTGCTGTCCCGTGTGATAGAAGATGCAAAAGAATATGGATGCGGAACAATACAGATTACGGCATCGGATATGGGCGTTAAGTTGTATACAGATTTTGGATTTGTGCACAATGGGAATTTTATGCAGTATAAATTGTAATGTCCCTCAGAAAGAGATATTCTCTCCACTGGCTGTGATATTGGAAAAATATTCAACAAATAATAGCAAGGATTCTCTCACCTCTATAGGTGGTGAGATGAATTGCAAATAAGAAAGTTAACGGCAGTGGCGGGCGGAGAGAAATCGGTATCCCCCACTGACATGAGGCAAACCACAGTCAGCATTTTGCTGACATGTCAGACTCTGTGAAATTACCGACTGTGGATTGAAACAAAGAAAGAGGAAAAATTAGAATAAAGAAAGAGCAGCATTTTACCGGCGTGTGAAAGGTAAAAATGCTGCTCTTTTTGCGTGGCAGAATCAGTCGTCCAGATCGTTGCGCTCGCGGAAGATCTGATAAATGGTGTCGATCAGTTCATCGTCATCGAGGCCTTCGAACTCGGCTTCGTTGACATCGAGATTCTCGGAAATGATGCGCAGAATGTGTACCGGTTCGTCATCGCCGCCGTCGGCCGGATAGAGAACTGCGTACTCATCCTCCTTGTATTCTACGATATCCAGAAGCTCAAAACGGACAGAATTTCCGTCCTGATCGGTAAGGACAATAAGATTGGAATCCATAATTGCAATATCCTCCTTGGTGTGTTATTTGCCGCTCAAAAACATGCAAATTTAAAATTATTATACTATGAGGAAGTGAATTTGAAAAGAAAAAAGTGACTGGCGTGATACGCTTGATATTTTGCGCTGATACGGTATAATGACAACAGAGTAAAAATTGGCGGCTGTGGCCGTGCCCATGCCCGGAAAAATTGGGGGAAAGGAAGAATTTATGAATTATCAGGTATTAGATGTCGAAGTAAAAGATACAGAAGAAACTGCAAAATTATATACGTATTTTCTGGACAACTCGCGTGAGATTGCTCCGGAACGCGTGCGTCCGGTCATCGTGATCTGCCCGGGCGGCGGTTATGAATGGGTGTCCGAGCGTGAGGCAGAGCCGATTGCGCTGAAGTTTGTCGGAGCCGGTTACCACGCTGTTGTTCTGCATTACAGTGTTGCTCCGGCAGCTCACTATCCGACGGCACTCCGCCAGCTTGCCTGGACCGTTGCACATCTGCGGGAGCATGCGGCAGAATATCATATTGATCCGAACAAAGTAGTAGTAGCGGGATTTTCCGCAGGCGGCCATCTGGCAGCATCGTACGGTGTGTTCTGGAAAAAGAAAACATTCCTTGCAGAAGAACTTGGCGTAGACGCAGAGCAGCTTCGTCCGAACGGTCTGCTGTTATCCTACCCGGTTATCACATCCGGTCCGAAAGCGCACCGCGGATCCTTCACCAATCTGCTGGGAGACCGGTATGATGAGCTGGTAGACGAGATGTCTCTCGAGAATCAGGTCAGCCTCGATACGCCGAAGACCTTCCTGTGGCATACCGCGCCGGACGACTGCGTGCCGGTAGAAAACTCCATTCTGTTCTTTACTGCACTGCATGCACTGGAGATTCCGGTAGAAATGCATATTTATCCGGTCGGCGGCCACGGCCTTGGCCTTGCAAGCGAGGAGACACAGAGCTATGAATACCAGAACGCAGTACGCGAAGAGTGCCAGAGCTGGATTTCACTGGCACTGAGCTGGATGCAGCATTTATAAAAAATGTCCCAGAAGGGAGAACAAAGATGAAAGTATTAATTGTAGTAGATATGCAGAATGATTTTATCGACGGAAGTCTCGGCACGAAAGAGGCGGTCGGGATTGTTGACCGCGTTGCAGAGGTGATGGATTCGTTTGACGGAGCTGTTATCTGCACCAGAGATACCCATTTTGCGGATTATCTGGAAACGTCCGAGGGCAGAAAACTTCCGGTAGAGCATTGTATCGAAGGAACGAAGGGTCATGCACTGCAGGATACAATTCAGAAAATGGCGGAGAAAAAACAGGCCGTGGTGATGAATAAAATCACCTTCGGTGCAAAAAATCTGCCGGAGGAGATCGAAAAACTGGCAGGCGGCGTGCCGGAATTCATTGAACTCGTGGGACTCTGCACCGACATCTGCGTGATTTCCAATGCCATGCTGCTGAAAGCATTTTATCCGGAAGTGCCGATTTCGGTCGATGCATCCGCGTGCGCGGGCGTAACGCCGCAGAGTCATAAAAATGCATTGGAAGCTATGAAAATGTGCCAGATTGACATTGTAAACGAATAGACGGAAAAGAGGAAAAATTATGAGCACAACAAGATTATTTGATCAGGATGCGTACCTGGGTGAATTTGAGGCAACCGTAGAACGGAGCGTCTGCGAGGGCGGCATGTACCGCGTGCTGCTGGATCAGACCGCATTTTTCCCGGAGGGCGGCGGCCAGCCGGCAGATGAGGGAACACTGGATGGAATTTTTGTAACGGATGTACAGGAAATCGACGGCGAAATCTGGCATACCGTGGAAGCACCGCTCGAGCCGGGCAAAACGGTAGTTGGAAAACTTGACTTTGAAAAACGTTTTTCCAATATGCAGAATCATTGCGGAGAGCATATCGTGTCAGGTATCGTGCATCGGATTTACGGTTTCAACAACGTTGGATTCCATATGGGAAGTGATGTCATTACCGTTGATTTTGACGGCGTTCTGACCGAGGAGCAGCTCTACGATGTGGAGCAGGAGGCAAACGAAGCCGTGCTTCGAAATGTTCCGGTTACGATCAGTTATCCGTCAAAGGAAGAGCTGGAAACCATGGATTACCGGAGCAAAAAAGAGATCGAGGGCCAGGTGCGGATTGTGACGATCGAAGGCTACGACAGCTGTGCGTGCTGCGGAACCCACGTTGCAAAAACAGGGGAAATCCGTCTGATCAAAATCTTAAGTGCCCAGAAATACAAAGGCGGCGTCCGCGTGACCATGCTTTCCGGTGAAAAAGCGTATGCGGATTACTGCTTAAAACACATCAATACCCTCGGCATTGCACGTTTACTTTCTGTAAAACCGGAAGAAGCCGGGGATGCTGTCGTACGGCTGAAACAGAAAAATATTGAGATGAAAAAAGAAATCAAACAGCTCAAAAAAGAACTGTATGCACTGCAGGGAGCACCGGAGAGAAAATAATGGCAAAAGAAAAAGAAATCAAAACAAATGCAATGCGGATTCTGGACCGCCAGAAAATCAAATACGAAGTTCTTCAATATGAATGCGATGAATTTATCGACGGGCTTCACACAGCAGAGAAAACCGGCGCGCCGGTCGAGCAGTCGTTTAAAACGCTTGTGGCACAGGGAAAAAGCAAGCAGTATTATGTGCTGGTGCTTCCGATTGCAGAGGAAGTGGATCTGAAAAAAGCGGCGAAAGCGGTGGGGGAGAAATCCATCGAGATGATCCATGTCAAAGATATCACTGCAGTCAGCGGATACGTCCGCGGCGGATGCAGCCCGATCGGAATGAAAAAACAGTATCCGACCGTGATTCAGGAATGTGCGGCGAATTTTGACAAGGTTTACGTGAGCGGGGGAAGAATCGGAACCACGCTGTGCATGGCGCCGGAGGATCTGAAGAAGGTCAGCAGAGCGGAGTATGCGGATTTTATTCAGTAAAAACAGAAAAAACTGTATGGAAGCAGACCAGAACGAAGAAAAAAGTTCTGGTCTGTTTCTTTTTGCTGTGATGCGGCTGGAAAATTTCTTGCAAAAAAGGATCATAAAATAATAGCCAAAAAGCAGCGGTGAAATTGCGATACGATTCTACGAATCCGCGAAAAACGGAAAACCTTTCACACGATTTTTCTTTTTGGTGTGAGAAATTTTCATCCCGTTTTTGGAGGCAATTCACAAACCGGAAAAAATTGCCGAAAACCGCTGGACAAATCGAAAAGAGGCAACTATAATGACCTCACAATCAAGTTGACCCAAACGAAACGGGAGGTGAGAGACAAAATGTCTTTGCAGCACTGTCTGGTACTGACAGTTGCGACAGGGGCGGTATGGATGGATTTAAGAACACGCAGAATTGCAAATGAATGGATTATCACCGCATGGATCGCCGGGCTGGTTACACAGCTCATCCGCTATGGCGCTGCGGGAGCGGGTATTTTTCTTTTTGGGATGCTTTTCCCGATACTCGCACTTTACATTCTGTTCTATTTTCATATGCTGGGCGCGGGAGATATCAAACTCCTATCCGCTGTTGGAGGCTTTCTCGGTGTGCCAGCGATCCTGAAATGTATGATTGTGTCGTTCCTGTCTGGAGCGGTCTTATCTATCGGAATTATTCTCGTCTGCGGAAATTTACCGCAGCGTCTTACCAAATTTTTCAATTATTTCCAAACTTATTTTACCAAAAGAAAATACCAGAAAAAAACAGAGCCGGTTCCCTATTACGATGGGAAGTGGGGCATGGAGTGCATCCATTTTTCCGTTCCCGTGCTGATGGGAGTGCTGCTCTGGATTGGGGGATTTTATTGAATACTGCAAAGAAAAAGAGTGTTTTTGCAGTCTGTGACACGGAAATGGAATATGCACGCAATTTTATGGAATATCTGAACCAGAAGAGAAATATTCCGTTCGAAGTGCATGCATTTTCCAGTGCGGAGATGTTTCTGGAGTTCGCAAAGAATAACGAAACAGAGATTCTTCTGATTTCGGATAAAGCGATGAAAGAAGAGATCCGCCGGTATCCGATCCGTCAGATTATCATTCTGTCTGAGGGCGTACACAGTCCGGTGCTGGATCAGTATCCGGCGGTCTACAAATACCAGTCGTCGGAAAAGGTGATCCGCGAGGTCATGGCGTGCTACGGCGTAGAAAACGGTGTCGATACATCGCCTGCACTGCTGCCGAAAAAGGAAATGCGCATCATCGGCATTTATTCGCCGGTCGGACGGACGCAGAAGACCTCGTTTGCCCTGACGATGGGGCAGATTCTGGCGAAGGAGCGGGCGGTTCTGTATCTCAATATGGAGAGCTATTCCGGATTTGAACGGCTGCTGGAATGCAGTTACGACAGGGGGATGAGCGATATTCTGTATTATGCGAGACAGGAAAATCAGGGCATCATCTACAAACTGGGCGGAATGGTCCAGTCGATGCAGAACCTGGATTATCTGCCGCCCGCCGCATCGCCGATGGACATTCAGACTGCAAAATATGAAGAATGGAAATGGCTGTTTCAGGAGATTGAGAAGAACAGCAGTTATGAAGTGCTGATTCTCGACCTCGGGGATGGCGTGGCGGATTTGTATCAGATCCTGGATTTTTGCAATGAAATTTACGTTCCGATAAGGAATGATGTGATTTCTGCGGCCAAAATGGAGCAGTTTGAAAATTTGCTGCGCCGGTGGGACTGCCAGTCGGTGTTGGACAAGATGCGGAAAATCCACGTTCCGTTCCACACGGCAAACCGGACGGGAAAAGCCTACTTTGAGGAGCTTGTCTGGAGCGAGCTGGGCGACTATGTGCGTCAGATTCTGCGGGACGGCAGAAGAGGAGAACAAACATGACAATGCCGGAAATTCTGCGGAGAAAACTGATGGAGCGGATCGATATCGCATCCGAACCGGATGACGGAGAGGTTCTCGAAGAGATTGACCGTCTGATTTTAGGGGAAGAAGAAACACGGTATCTTCCGGTGACACAGAAGGCGGAGCTGCGCAGACAGCTGTTCTACAGTGTGCGGAGGCTCGATGTCCTGCAGGAGCTGCTGGAAGATGCGGGAATTACCGAAATTATGGTAAATGGTTATCAGCATATCTTCGTGGAACGGAACGGCAGAATCGAGAGATACGGCAAAAGCTTTACCTCCGCGGAAAAGCTGGAGGATGTGATTCAGCAGATTGTAGGCCGGTGCAACCGCGTGGTGAATGAACAGAATCCGATTGTGGATGCACGGCTGGAAAATGGAGACCGCGTCAACGTTGTCATGAAACCGGTCGCATTAAACGGACCGATTCTGACCATCCGCCGCTTTCCGGAGCAGGCGGTGACGATGGAATTTCTGGTCTCCATCGGGAGTATTACAAAAGAGGCGGCAGAGTTTCTGCAGGCTCTCGTCCGGACCCGCTACAGCATGATGATCGGCGGGGCGACCGGATCTGGCAAAACGACATTTCTGAATGCGCTTTCCGCCTACATTCCAAAGGGCGAGCGCATCATAACCATCGAAGACAATGCAGAGCTGCAGATCCAGGGTGTGGAGAATCTGGTGCGGCTGGAAGCAAAAGAGGCAAATCTGGAATCAGGAACAGAAATTACGATCCGCGATCTGATCCGCGCAGCTTTGCGTATGCGGCCGAACCGCGTAATTATCGGCGAAGTGCGCGGAGCGGAAACGTTTGAATTATTATCCGCACTCAATACTGGGCATGCGGGATCTTTGAGCACGGCACATGCAAACAGCGTGAAAGATATGATTTCCCGTCTGGAAACGATGGTGCTGATGGGAGTGCAGCTCCCGTTGGAAGCAATCCGCCGCCAGATTGCATCGGGAATCGAAATTCTCGTGCATTTAGGACGCGGGGAGGATGGAAGCCGTCGGGTGGAGGAGATCGCAGAGATCACAGGGATGGAGGAGGACGAAATCAAAACGGTTTCTTTGTTTCGAAGAGAATATGGGAGAGGCCTGCAAAAGACAGGCGAACTGGTACACAGAGAAAAACTGGAGGGGAAAACAGGATGAGAATACGTGCGGGAAGCCAGGCAAAGACGGGCATGGCAGAGGAGAAGGAGACGAAAGGGATCGACTATCAGACCTGGGAATTTACCGGTCGGGAATATCTCGAAATAGCGGGAATCAGTCTTGGGATTGCCGCCGCTGTGAACCTACTCTGTTACCGGGCGTGGTGGGCATGCATTGCTGTGGTTCCGGTTGGAATCGTATGTTTTCACACGTATCGGAAAAACCGGATTCAGAGACGGAAAGAGGAGCTGTACGACAGCTTCCGGGATCTGATTGCGTGGATGCACACGGCACTGCGTTCAGGCTATTCCATGGAAAATGCAGTGCTGGAGGCGGCAGGACAGCTGGAACAGTCGCTGGGAAAAGAAAACATTCTGGTACAGGAACTGCGCCGGATGCGTCATAAAATGATGATTTCCGTGCCGGTGGAACAACTGTTTCAGGATCTTGCGGTGCGAAGCCGCATTGACGATATTGCGACGTTTGCAAGTGTACTGGTGATTGCGAAGCGGACAGGAGGAAATGTCTGCGAGATCTTTCAGAATACGTGGGATATTTTCTGTACGAGAATTGACACGATGCGGGAAATCCGTGCGGGCGTTTCTTCCCGGCGGTTCGAGCAGAATATTATGAGTGTTGTGCCGTTTGGAATTCTGGGATATGTACAGCTTTCCTTTCCGGAATTCTTAAGTGTGATGTATGGGAATGTAATCGGGGTTTTCTTCATGAGCGGATGCCTTGCCGTGTATCTGGCGGCATGGGTGCTTGGAAAGAAGATTCTGGACATTGAGTTTTAAGAAGCAATTGAAGTTTAAAAAGTAAGACTGCGAATCATAACGATTCGTCCGCAAAAAAGGGGAGGAATCAAATGTTGTGGATTTGTCTGACCGCATGGGCGGGGCTGTTCATCTGGTATTTCCGGATGAGAAAAAAGGCGGAAGATCACAAATTGGTGAGACGGATTTTCTGCCTTGCAGCGACAGGGTTTATAGCGGGCACTGCACTCTGCCTTCCGATCGGAGTGCGAAAAGTTTCAGGAGATGAAAAAGCGGAACTTCAACTGGAACGGGGTGCCTTAGGCAGCCAACCGACAGAGGAAAAACTTGAGGTTTCTGTTGGAAATCAGAAACCGGAAAGAATTACACTGTCTGTACCTGCAAGAGCTTACAGCGCAGAAGAGATAGAAGAGGCGTTCAGTGCGGCGATAGAGGCGCTGGATGAAATCATCTTAGGTGAGAATCTGTCTTTTCATACGGTAAACAGAAACATGGATCTGGTTACGGAAATACCGGGAAGCCCGGTGGCGCTTAGCTGGGAAACAGACAGGCCGTTGTTGATTGACAGCCGGGGTTTGCTGTCAGACGAGATTCCCGAAGAAGGAGTGGAGGTTACGCTGAAAGCGGAACTGGAACTTCAGGGGGAAACAACAGAATATATACGGAAGGTTCAGGTCTATCCACCGGAGATAAAAGGGCGGGATGCGGTTTTTAGGGCACTGAAAAAAGCAGTGGAAAAAGAAAACGAAGCGCATCCCGAAGAAACAGCCTATTATCTGCCGGAGACACTGAACGGAGAAACTGTAACATGGTCAAAAGTGCCGGATCTGACAGGTCTGGAACTTATGGCACTTGCCGCGGCGGCAGGAGCAGTCTGCTGGGCGGCAAAAGGAAGGGAACAAGAAAAAGCAAGGCAGAAAAGAGAAGAACAGATGCTGCGGGATTATCCCGAAATTGTCAGCAAAATGGTTCTTCTTCTGGGTGCCGGGCTTGGGATGCGGAAAGTACTCGAGCGGATTGCAGTGGATTACCGGAAAAATCTGGCGCTTGGCGGGCAGAAACGTTTTGCCTATGAAGAGATTGTATTTACCTGCCAGGAGATGGAAAACGGTGTTTCCGAGCAGGAAGCGTACCAGCGCATGGGAATGCGTATGGGAACCGGAGCGTATCGTTCCCTTGCTGTTCTGCTGACGCAGAATCTGAAAAAAGGCAGTAAAGGACTGCTGGAATTATTGAAACAGGAATCGCAGGAGGCCTTTGAGGAGAGAAGAAGGCAGGCGAAAACAACAGGAGAAAAGGCATCGACAAAGCTTCTTCTTCCGATGGGCATGATGCTTGCGGTTGTATTGGTCATACTCACGGTTCCGGCATTTTTGTCCTTTTATGCATAGGGGATGTTTTTATCCCCACAACAGCTGGTAAAGAGAGGGAGGTGGGAATTATGAAGCTGATATCGGAGTTCTGGAAAGAGGAAGATGCGGTGGGGGTTGTGGAAGTGATTCTGATTCTCGTTGTGCTGATCGGACTCGTACTAATCTTTAAAAAGCAGCTTGTGAGTCTGGTCAACAGTCTGATGGAGAAGGTCACAAACCAGAGCAACACCGTATAAACGGGAAAATGTCCAATACGGAACTCCAAAGAAAAATTTAGAAGCCGGTACGGACCTATATGTCATTTGCATATCTGTGTCTCGGTATATCCTTTATCCGATCCACGGCATCTAAAGTTCGAAAAAGTAAAAGTAAAGTGGAAGGAGCTGTATCCCATGAGGGAAACAGAAAGACAGAAAAGATGGGCAGCCGGAAGCATAACAGCATATTTGTGTCTCGTTCTGATACTGATGCTTTCCCTGATTTCCGGGACAATTGCGTCGGTGCGAAATGCCCATGCACGGGTGATGACGGCCTGCGCAATGGAACAGGGACTGTATTCTCTGTTTGCCGGGTATGACAGAACACTGCTGGGACAGTACGAGCTGTTTTTTTATAACGGCGGGGATAAGAGCGGTGTCTGGAAACCTGAAACCATGAGCAGAAAAGTCGCAGAAACTGCGGGAGAAGTTCTGTCCCCCACTGCATCGGGGATGGGAATTCTATCAGGCAGTTTATCTGGCGGACAGGTTACAGAAGTTTATCTCGGCGGCTATCGTCTTGCGACAGACGAGGAGGGAAGTGCTTTCTCCCGTCAGATCTGTGAGGCAATGAAAGCCAGCCTTGGAACTTATGGAATACAGCAGCTTTCCCAGAAATTAAGAGGAGAACAGGAAACCGTGAAACGTCAGGAGGACGGACAGAGCGGTTACGAGGAAGAGGAGGTTTTAAAACAGTATGAAGAATCCAAACAGCCAGAAGAGGGAACAGAAAAAACAGAAGGTGAAGGAGAATCTGGAAACGGCACGCCTTCGGAACCGGATCAGAAGCAGCCGGTACCGGAAGATTTTGTGAATCCGATTGAGGTCATTCAAAAAGTAATGAAAATGGGAATTTTAGGACTGGTCCTCCCGGAAGGGCAGGCACTGTCGCAGGGGGAAACGGATGTATCGTTTCTTGCATCAAAACGGGAGCTGCAGAGCGGGTTTGGCATGGCAGAGTGTGGAAAAGAACTGAGCTTTGTGGATAAGATGATTTCGTCCGAATATATTCTGTGGAAATTTCCGTGCTATACCAGCAAGGAGAAGAAGGAAGGGCTACAGTGCCAGGTGGAATATGTGCTCTGCGGAAAAAACAGTGATCAGGATAATCTGGCGGGAACCGTGAACCGTCTGCTGGCGCTGCGGGAGGCGGCAAATCTGGTGTATCTGGCGAAAGATGCGCAGAAGCAGGGCGAGATGGAAGCAATGGCGGGGGTAATTGCCGCGTCATTTGGAGTTCCGGCGGCGATGCCGGTTGTGAAAATGGCACTTGCCGTGTGCTGGGCATTTGCAGAAAGCATTCTGGATCTGCGGGAACTGCTGGATGGTGGAAAAGTAGCACTGTTCAAAACGGCAGAATCGTGGCAGCTTTCTCTGGAACAGCTTCCGAAACTGCTGGAAACAGGGGATCAGAGCAGAAAAAATGCACCGGGCGGCATGGAGTATTCCGATTATCTGCGGTTGCTTTTGATGCAGAAATCGGGAAAAACGGTAACGTTTGGAGCGATGGATCTGGTGGAATACAATATGCGGACAGAACAGCAGCAGCCGGGTTTCCGACTGGATTGCTGTGTCGATGAACTGGAAGCCGGTTTTACGGCGGTAATTGGGAAACGAGAGTATGAGATTACGAGAAATTATGGATATGAGATGCAGGGAGCAGCCTGAAAAATGGGATGACTCCGGCAGGGATACAAAAGGGTGTTCTTCTGAACGGCACATTTATTTCTGGAACCTTATCAAAAAACTTATCCACTCTTCCGGGAATTTTTATAAATCCGGATCAGGAGAGCAGCCTTTTGTAAAACGAAAATGGAACAGGGCAAGCCTGACGGTGGAAGCTTCACTGGCACTTCCTGTTTTTCTGATCGCGGTTCTTGTGTTATTAAAAATCGTGGATCTTTACCGGCTGCATGGAATGCTGACGGTATCTCTGCAGGAGTCCGCGCGGTATCTTTCCGTCTGCGCCTACGCGGTGGATGAGACGGGAAAAGAAACGTATGAAATACCGGAAACGGCCGCGTGCATTGCTTATGCAGAAGCAAAGATTCCAAAAGAAATCCGCGAAAATGGAATGGTGACACTGGCAGGAAGCCGTGTGAAAAATGGATGGCTGGAACTGAAAGCGATTTACTGGCCGAAAATGGGAAACCGCCTCGTTCCGGTGCGGAACCGGGGAATTGCAGCGTGTGCGAAAGTGCATCTGTTCTGCGGAAAGACAGAAGAGGAGGCGGATGAAGAAGAGGGCGAAGCAAAACAGATGGTGTGGGTGACTGAGAACGGCAGTGTGTATCATACCGATTCGTCGTGCAGTCATATCAATCTTTCGATCCAGGTTTCCTCACCGGGTGCGCTTGCGTGGAAACGGAATCAGGATGGAGAAAAATATAAGGAATGCGAACAGTGCGTGGGAAATGGCGCTGCGGGGGCAGAAGTTTACTATACGAAATACGGAAACCGGTATCATAACAGTCTTTCCTGCAAAGGGCTGAAACGTAAAGTAAAACTTGTAGCACTGGAACAGACGGATGGACTGCCGCAGTGCTCGAAATGCGCGAAAAAGGCGGCGTAAGAAAGCCGGATATGAGCAGAGCAGGTGTCTTCTTTCCGGGTGAGACTGGAAAGAAGGACGGTAAACAGAAACTCGGGTTTGCGGAAAGGAGGCCGCGGCTGTGTATCAGGAAGAAGTAAAGAGTGCAATTATATTGCTGTATCTGGGGATTCTTGCCGGAATGGATGTGAGGAAACGGCAGATCAGCCTTGTCCTGACCGGTGTTTTATTCCTTGCAGGCATTGGATGGCAGATTCTGGTGGAACAGACATCGTGGCTGGAATGGCTGCTGTCCCTGCTGCCGGGAGCGGGATTTCTGACGCTCAGTTATATATCACGGGAACAGGTGGGATACGGGGACGGCCTTCTGCTTCTGACGGTTGGAATCTGGCTGGGATTTGGGCAGACATTCGGCGTTCTGACGCTGGGACTCATTCTCTGTTCGGTACTCTGCGGAGTCCTTCTGATGCGGAAGAAAATACGGAAACAGGATTCCATACCGCTGGTGCCGTTTCTGCTGCTTGGATTTGTGGGGAGGTGCGGAATGCTTTGAAAGTGAAAATGAGAAAAGCAAGTATTACGGTAGAGGCAGTTCTGGTCGTGCCGCTTGTTCTGATGGTGATTTTTCTTCTGCTGTCGCTGACATTTTTTGTGCACGCACGGAGCTGGTATACATTTGCGGCATATGAAAGCACAATGCTTGCCGCCAGTGAAGGCCGCCTGTCTGTGGAAAAAGGAGAGGCAGCCGCCCAAAGCCGGATGGAATGGTGGATTTCCCAGATACCGCTTCCGGCTGAACCGGTGACCGTACAGACGGTGTGCAGAGAAAAAGAGATTCAGATAAAAGCAGAAGGAAACATTCTGCCAATCTGGAGCCGGAACGAGTGGGAATATTCGGTTTTGAGTGAAAGCAGGAGAAACAATCCGGTGAAAACGATCCGGAAGATACGGGCAGTAAAACAGATCTGGAACCAGAAGTAAGGACGGAAGCGGAGAAATGCAGATTGATTATAAAAGAGATTTGAATCATACATATGTTATTTTACAGGAGGAAAAAGAGCCGGACACGGCGTCGTATCAGATCCGTATGCTGCTGACAAATGCAATCCCAGGGCTTTTGGACTGCAAAATCGGGAAAATGGATGATAAAACATTGTTTTACTATGAGGTGACATCAAGGCAGTCACTTCAGAGTGTGTTTGAACAGCGCTCGATTGGGGCGGAGGCGCTGCGGAAACTGTTTGAACAGCTGCTGGATCTTCTCGAAGAACTGGGGCAGTACCTGCTTGCACCGGACGGCCTCGTTCTGCAGCCGGAGTTGGTTTTTGCAGATGCAAATCTGGAGAACTTTTCCTTCTGTTATCTGCCGGGAAAGCAGAGACACACAGGCTGTTTTCAGAAGCAGATCCGGGAGCTGATGGAATATCTGCTGCCGAAGCTGGATCACCAGGAGCAGGATGCGGTGGTACTCGGGTATGGACTGTATCGGGAGATTTCGGCGGAAATCTTTTCGGTTGAGATGATTCAGGCACTTTTATATCAGACAGGGAAAGAGAAGAAAGAAACGACGGAGCAGGAGGGAAAAGAGCGTCCCAGGGAAGAAAATCCGCCTGTACAGATGGAGGAAACACTTTGGGAAGAACAAGAAGCGGAAGCGGCGGAAAATTTTTTTGTGGAAGCGGAGGAAGAAAAGGATGAGGGACGCTGGAAAAATATTGTGGAAGCAGTGATCTGCATCGGATTTCTGGGAGGTGTGCTGGCACTGCGGTGGACACAGGCCGAAACTGTTTGGTATCTGGTGCTGGGAGGAGCGGCGGCTGTTGTGGGAATTGTAAGTCTGGCATTGGAACTTGTCAGTCGATGGAAAAAGCGGCAGTCGGGAACAGAAACAGGAAGCTATGGGAAGGCCGCAGGAATCCGGAAACAAGGAGAAACAGGAGATGTATTTTCGGAATATCAGAATCGGAAGGGCTTAAAACAGAAAGATGGAACATGGAATCCGCAAAGCGATACAGAACAGCAGGGATGGAGAAGGGATTCCTCAGTCGAAAAAGAGAAAACATGGGAAAAGAATGAAGAACAGGAAAACAGAAAGATGCACAGCCTGATGGAATTGGAGGGGCATGAAGAGGATCTGTTTGGAAAAACGGAACTGCTGACCAGCCCGGAGGATGAGGGAAGGGCATATCTGATTCCGATAGATCCGATTGATCTTCCGCTGATTCCGATTGAACGCGGAAGCACATTGATTGGAAAACTGTCAGCGGCGGCAGATGTAATTCTGCCATACCGTACGGTAAGCCGCCTTCACGCAAAGCTGGTCAGTACAGAAGAGGGAGATTATCTGCTGGATCTGAATTCGCGGAACGGAACAACGGTGAATGGCGTTCCATTGATGGGCGAGACAAAAAAGAAGCTGGAGGATGGAGACGATATCTCATTTGCCGGGAAGAAATACCGGTATAAGGCGGGAGAGAAAAACAGAAATTAGAGAAAAATGACGCATTACACTTTTTCGATTTGGAGAAAGCGCTGGATGCGTTATTTTTAATATGGCAGAATGATCGAAGAAAAAAGTTATGCGAATGAAACAAAAATATTATAGAAAAGAAAATTATGCATAAAATTAAAAAAAGAAATAATGTAAAAAATAATGTCATAAAACGTCGAAAGCCGTCGTGAAGCGTCAATAATTGTCGAAAAACGTTTATCAAAAAAGAAAAAAAATTGACGATTTCTTGCATTTACAAGTGAATTAAATTATAATAAAAAAATAGCACAGATAAGGAAATGATGTAATGGAAGAACAAAGGAAAAACAGTTACGATCCGAACGAAGATATCGTGGACCGTATGTGGAAGAGGTCAAAAAACAGCATCAATCTGGTCATCGTTGTATGCAATATTCTGGTATTCCTTGCAGTCACACTGACCGGAGGGACAGAGAGCTCCAGACATATGATGGACTGCGGTGCGGCGTATGCGCCGCTGATTGAGAGCGGAGAATACTATCGCCTGTTTACGAGTATGTTTCTTCACTTTGGCATCCAGCATCTGATCAACAACATGCTGCTTCTTTTGTTCCTTGGGGATTACCTGGAACGCGCAGCTGGAAAGATCCGTTATCTGGTCATCTATCTGGGCGGCGGACTCGTCGGAAATCTGTGCTCGTATCTGCATGAACTGTCCCTGATGAAAACAGGGGAAGCACCGGCAGTTTCCGCCGGCGCTTCGGGAGCGATTTTTTCTGCTGTCGGAGCGATGCTTGTTCTTCTGGCATTTCGGAAAGGAAGGCTGGAGGATCTCACCTTCCGGCGGATGGCCGTCATGGCTGTCCTTTCGCTGCTGGTCGGATTCCAGTCTTCAAATGTGGACAACTTCGCACACATCGGCGGTTTTCTGGCAGGTGCAGTCCTGATGGCGGTTCTCTATCCGGGAATGGCAAGGATCAGGAAAAGGGGAAAACGACCGTAAAGGTGCTTCCTTCCCCGGGCACGGAAGAAACAGAAATCGTGCCGTCGTGTGCAGTTACAATTTCCTTGCAGATGGCAAGTCCAAGGCCGGTTCCGTTTTTCTTATGTGTGACAAAAAGGTCAAAGAGAGTCGGCAGATCCTCGGCGGGGATTCCGCAGCCAGTGTCCTGCACACGGATGGTCAGAAAGTCACCGTCGAAACAGAGAGAGATTTTGATCGTTCCGCCGGAAGGCATTGCTTCCGCCGCATTTCGGATCAGGTTCAGAAAAAGCTGACGAAATTGCGTGGTATCAAGGGCAAAGCGCGGAATGGCAGATTCCTTGACAAGTTCAATGGAAACCTGTTGTTTTTCGAGGAGAACGCCGGTATCGGCACAGAGATTCTGGAGCAGAAGATAAGGATTCACGTAAGCGCGTACCGCCCGATATGAATGATTATAGCAGGAGAGCTCATCGAGCAGGGAGTTCAGAAAAGCCATATTTTCCTGGATTTTCTGAAAATAGAGATCGTTGGAAAGCTCCGGATGCGCTAAAAGAAGAAGCTGATGAAAGCTGTGGATAACCGCAACAGGATTTCGAACCTCATGTGAAATCCGGGAAATCATAGCGTGACATTCTTCCGATAAGCCCTGTGAATTGGTTGTTGGTTCTTTTGACATAGCCGTATCCTCCTTATGATGCGTAGGTAATGATTTTTGATTAGGCAAAAGTTTAGCATTGAAAAGGGGGAGCGCGCAACAAAAAGCGTTCTGCATTATTTGACATTTTTCGACAAATAGTGAGAAAATAGAGTTGTTCGGAACCGTGCAGAACGGGATTCGGAACAACAGAAGAATTAAAAAAAGTAAAGGAGAAAAAGATCATGGATTGTATTTTTTGTAAATTAGCAAACGGAGAAATTCCAACCGCGACATTGTATGAGGACGATGAGTTCCGTGTCATTCTGGATCAGGGACCGGCAACGAAAGGACATGCGCTGATTCTTCCAAAACAGCATTTTGCAAACATTTATGAAATTCCGGATGAAACCGCAGCGAAAGCAATGATTCTCGGCAAAAAAATGGCGACGGCCATGACGAAAGCGCTTCATTCCGATGGCTTCAATCTGGTACAGAACAATGGTGAGGCAGCAGGACAGACGGTATTCCACTTCCATATGCATCTGATTCCAAGATATGAAGGTGACAATGCCGGTATTGCTGCATGGAAGCAGGGAACTCTCGAGGATGCGGTAAAAGAGCAGATCATTGAGAGCGTGACGGCAGAGCTGAAGGCCTGAGAAAAGGCTGGCAACAGCCAGAAAAAGAATCAATGACAGACGAACAGGGGCGGAGAACAATGGACAAAAATAACTTTTCAGAAATATATAAAAAGTATGTAATGACAGCCTATTCAGCCGCAATGCAGGTGGTACACAATGAAGCCGATGCGGATGATATCGCACAGGAAACGATGGTGAAACTGTACCTGAATATTGATGCGCTGGATGAAGACAGAGTAGAAGGCTGGGTCCGTGTCGCTGCAAAGAATCTGGGAATTGATTATCAAAGAAAAGCACAACGTTTTGACTGGAACGAACTGGATGAGGATCTTCGGGCGGAAGAGATGGAACTTCCGACGCTTGCAGAGGAAGAAAAGCAGGAGAGAAATCATTTTTTTCGGGAAGTGATGGATGCACTGAAAGATCATGATGAATCGGGTTATTATATTACGCGTGAAATCAAGGTGCATGAGCGTTCGGAAAAGGAAGTAGCATCCGAAATGGGTATCACCATAGGAAATCTGCGGGTGAAAATGACCCGGACGAAAAAATGGCTTTGCCAGCACTTTGCTGACAAAGCCAGAGAAAGGGGATTTCTGTAGTTACTATTTGCGTTCGCATTCCTGGATCAGGGAAAGGATGCGGCCGATGGAATCGGTGTGGCTGCTCTTCTTCATCGCATTGATGTAGGTCTGACGATTTTCGTAAACCTCACGGATTGCGGACTGAAGGGTCTGCGCATTCACGGATTCTTCTTCCAGAACTTTACTGTAACCCTGACGCTCAAAGGAACGCGCATTTAAAATCTGGTCTCCGCGGCTGGCATTGGCAGAAAGCGGAATCAGAATGTTTGGTTTTGCCAGAGCACTGATTTCGCAGATCGCATTTGCGCCGGCGCGGGAGATGATCAGATCTGCTGCGGCGAAGAGATCCGGGAGCTCATCTTTGATGTACTCGAACTGAACGTAACCTTCGGTACCATTTAAGGATGCATCCAGTTTATCTTTACCGCAGAGATGAATCACCTGGAAATCTTTCAGAAGTTCTGGTAAAATAGAGCGGACCGCATGATTGACAGCGACGGAACCGAGGCTTCCTCCGATGACGAGAATAACCGGTTTTGCGGCATTGAATCCGCAGAACTTCAGGCCTTCCCGCGCATCGCCGGACAGCAGTTCCTGGCGGATTGGCGTTCCGGTCAGAACGGCTTTGTTTTCCGGGAGACATTTGACGGTTTCCGGGAAATTACAGCAGACCTTTGCAGCGGACGGAATACACAGTTTATTTGCCAGGCCAGGCGTCATATCTGATTCATGGATGAGCGCCGGGACTTTACATGCTTTGGCGGCAAGGACAACCGGTACCGAAACGAAGCCGCCTTTGGAGAAGACAACGTTTGGTTTCAGCTTTTTGAGCAGTTTTTTTGCTTCAAAGTAGCCTTTTACGACGCGGAATGGATCGGAAAAGTTTTTCGGATCGAAGTAGCGGCGCAGCTTTCCGGATGAAATTCCGTAATACGGAATGCCGAGATCTTCGATCAGCTTGCGCTCCATACCGTCGTAGGAACCGATATAAGAGATTTTATAACCTGCTTCCTTTAATTTTGGAATCAGGGCAATATTCGGGGTAACATGGCCGGCGGTACCTCCGCCTGTCAGAACAATATGCTTCATGAGAATTCCTCCCTGGAATTTGATAATATCATTTGGCTTTTATTATCCCCTCAAGAAGAAAAAAAGTCAAGAGCGGTTACAACATGGAAAATGCCGAGGAACGGAAGAAGATGAAAAAGATAGAAAAAGAAGAACAGCTGAAAAAGAAACTGGAGCAGACGACGGAAGAAAAAATGGCTGCGGATTCGAAAACGGTGGAAGGGGAATCGGCAGTTGTAAAGGCAGAGGAAGGAAACACAGCAACAGAACAGGAGGCTACGCCTGCGCTTTCAGAGGAAGAACTGAACGCAATGTACGAGCGCTTCCAGCAGCGCCTCCAGAAGGAAGGACTCGCGGACGCGGAAGGAAATCCGACAGAAAAAACACTGGAGATCCGCCGCCAGATCGTGGAGAAAAAGGTCGAACGCGAGAAGCAGGCGGAGAGACAGAAGAAGATTGCGAAGAGAGCGAAAACAACAAAACACTGGGTACGGACGGCAAAGGCGGCTGGTGTTGTGTTGGTTGTGGGAGCGTGCGTTTTTGGGGCGAGTATGTCGAGTGAAGCGAATCGGATTCGACTGGTAGAGTCAGTTCATGGAGTTTTAAATGGGGGAGAAGTTATAGGAACAAACAATGGAGAAGATAGAGAATACTCTGCGGGAAGTTTAGATGAGGTGCAGAAACAAATTCGAGACACTTTGCATATTGCGGTTCCAGAATTTTATTATATTCCAACTGGAATGAAATATAGTAATGCAGTAGTATCAAAAGAAACACAAATGGCTGTGCTTAAGTATAAGTATAATGGGTATTCAGTATATTTTCATTTGGCAGCAAACGAAAAAGATTTATCGCAAGGAAGCTGGAAAGATAGGCAACAGATAAAAGTTGAAACGTTGGATGAAGAGATTAATGTTGAGATGGGAAACTTATTAGAAAATAATGAAGAATATCATTATGCAACATGGAAATATAAGGACGCGTATTATCAATTAGGTGGAAATATTGAAAAAGAGGAAATAGTAAAAATTTTAAATGAAATGCAGTATAACATGTAATTTTTCCTAAATATGTGCGTATATAGTATAAGTGATGAAGACGAGAGAAAGAGGGTATATGAAAAGACGTATTAGTTTAAAGAGTATGTTTCTCTGCGCTATAATGATTTTTACAATGACATTTAATATGGTAAATGTGCAGGCGGAATCGTTAGATTATTTGGGAAGTACTGTAGATGGGTCTTTGTTAACAAATGATAATGAATCCTTAGGAACGTATAAAAGTATTGCAAGAAGTACAGGAGCAACTACTTTTACCATACCGATATAGATATATTTTCTGCCAAATTTTTCTCCGTTTTTCGTAACCTCATCAATAACGGTTTTTGGCTTTGCAACCCAACCGATAAGAATACATGTGAGAATTGCAACAACCGGCATAAGAATATTGTTGCTGACGTAGTCAAAAATATCAAGAATTTGACCTACAGCACCGGTAGGAAGCTTTAGTTCAAAGTAGAATACGTTGTATCCAAGGCAAACTATTATGCCGAGAACAACAGCATAAACCGTAACGAGAACAGCACTCTTTTTTCTGCTCAATTTGAACTTGTCCATAATACTTGCAACAATCGCTTCCATAATTGATACAGAAGATGATACTGCCGCAAAAATAACCATTAAGAAGAAAACTATGCCTATAACCGTTCCGACTTTGCCCATTTGATTAAATACCTTAGGAAGTGAAATGAACATAAGTCCCGGTCCGGCGCTCATACCCTCTGTTCCTGCAAATACGTAAACAGCAGGGACAATCATAAGGCCGGCAAGTATAGCAACTACAGTATCAAAAATTTCAATTTGGTTAATTGATTTGTTGATATTTGTTTTGTCAGGAACATATGAGCCGTAAGCAACCATAATACCCATGGCAACGCTGATTGAATAGAACAGCTGGCCCATAGCATCCATGATTACCAAGAAAAATTGCTTAAATGTAACTCCTTCAAAATTAGGAATTAAATAAAGCTTTAAAGTCTGTAGATGAGTTGGAAAATGACCAGAAGTTGTTTATGATCATAACAACAGTATTACCATTGATAGTAGGAAGTTCCGTTGCAGTGGGTGCATCAATGTCAGCAGCACCATTGATATTGTTTACGGCATTGCTCGGAGCAATGACGGCATCATCGTCCTTTTTCTGGAGTATCAGAAAAGCAAATATTAAAGGAGAAAAATACAGATCAAAGTTTATTGTTGATCCTAGCGGGTATGTATATGATCAGACTACAGGAAAAAGATTAGAAAATGTTACTGTAACAGCTTACTGTATAGAGTATGATGAAAGTGAGAATTTTTGGAATATAATACCATCATCAACTCAGTATGGGAAAAAATGGGATGCACTGGAATACAATCAGCAGAATCCATTGTATACAAACAGTGACGGCAAATATGCCTGGGATGTTCCGGAAGGCTGGTGGCGTGTCAAATATGAGAAAAAAGGATATAAGACTACTTGGAGTGACTGGATGACTGTGCCGCCTCTTCAGACAGAAGTAAATATCGGAATGGTTCCGGATGGAGCGGTGGAAGCAGAACATAAATGGGATAAAGGAACGGTTACGATCAAGCCGACCTGTACTGCCACAGGAATCATCCGCTATGAATGTCAGGATTGTCACCAGACCAAAACAGAAGTGTTGCCGATTGATTCGAAGAATCATGAAAAAACAACAAATGTTGTGACAAAAGCAACTGTAAAGAAAAATGGTTCTGTAACAAAGAAGTGTACAGCCTGTAAGAAAGTAGTATCGAAAAGCATTATTTATTATCCGAAGACCGTAAAACTTACAAGGACAGGTTTGGTATATTCTGGAAAAGTCCAGAAACCTAGAGTAGTCATAAGAGATGCAAAAAATAAAATAATTTCTTCTTCCCTTTATACTCTGAAATATTCAGCCGGATGCAAAAATGTCGGCAGATATACAGTCAGAGTTACATTTAAAGGCAATTACAGTGGTGCTGTTTCTTTGTATTATCAGATCCTTCCGAAAGGAACTGTGATCTCAGCGGCAACATCCAGATCAGGCGGTTTTACTGTCAGATGGAAAAAGCAGGCTGTCCAGACAAGTGGCTATCAGATCCAGTACGCCGAAAACAGCAGTTTCCGGGGGGCCAGAACGATCACTATATCTAAAAATTCAACTACAGTCAGAAACATTCTGAAATTAAAAAAGAATAAGAAATATTACGTGAGAATACGTACTTATAGAAAGGAAAAGGGAAAGAACTATTATTCCTCCTGGTCAAAGACAAAAGCGGTAACAACAAAGAAATAGTATAACGGATAACCCAAAAATCCTCCGCAGAACCGGAAAAGATCTGCGGAGGATTTTTTTAACTGTTTTGTTTCATACGTTTGATCACCTTCAGACGTGTAAACTCTTCACGCTCTTTTTCTTCCAGAGCATTGGTGATATCCCTGGTGAGAGTTTCATATCTGGGGATGGTGATGTTTTTCAGGGCGTTGGCACGCTTCTGTGTTTTCTTGATGTTGGTGGCAAGACGGATTGCTGCATTTTCGATCATGGAGAGCTGGATGGACAGCTCTTTTACACGCTCGAAGGCGGCTTTGGCCTCGTCCAGGGACAGCTTGGTGCTGTAGTAGGCGTAGGTAGGAGTATTGCCGGCTTTTTTATCGTATTCCACAAGCGGGATCTCAGTTCCCATGACACTCCTGGTCTTGATCCGGATGGAATTTTCTACAGGAACGGTATGGGAGATCTGATCTACAAAAGCGATTCCGATCTCCATGTTTGCTTTCTGCAAAGCAGCGTAGGCAGTGCGGAAGGTCTCATCGATCTGGGTCTGGATATCCTTTGCCTGATCGATCAGCTCCATCATTTCACGGATCAGGATATTACGCTTTTTGTCCATAAGCTCATAGCCCTGTTTGGAAAGAGCCAGAGAGTTTTTTGCAAGTATGAGATTTCCCTTGGTGGGAAAGGTATTCGGATCCATAAAATCACCTCACTAACGGACGGTTTCTCTGTAATACTGATCCAGAACTTTGGTATCGATACGGTCGAGTTCTTCTCTTGGGAGAAGGCCAAGAAGCTCCCAGCCCTTATCCAGAGTTTCGATGATGCTTCGATTCTCTGTTTCTGACTGTCCTACAAATTCTGCCTCGAAGGCTTTTCCGAATACAAGGTACTGCTTATCCAGCGGAGAAAGCTCATCCTCACCAATAACGGATGCCAGAGCTCTTGCATCGCCTACCTTTGCGTAGCAGGAGAAGAGCTGGTTGGCAACATCCTGATGATCGGCACGTGTGAAGCCTTCACCGATACCGTCCTTCATCAGACGGGACAGAGATGGCAGAACATTGATCGGCGGATAGATCGCCTGACCGTGAAGCTGGCGGTCCAGTACGATCTGGCCTTCTGTGATATATCCGGTAAGGTCGGGGATCGGGTGTGTGATGTCGTCGTTTGGCATGGTCAGGATTGGAATCTGGGTTACAGAACCGGTGCCGCCACGGACGATTCCCGCACGCTCGTAAAGGGTTGCAAGCTCACTGTACAGATATCCGGGATAACCCTTTCGGGAAGGGATCTCACCCTTGGAGGAGGAAACCTCTCGCATGGCCTCACAGAAGGAGGTGATATCAGTCAGGATTACCAGGATATGCATGCCTTTTTCAAAAGCAAGATACTCAGCGGCAGTGAGGGCAATCTTCGGTGTCAGAAGACGCTCTACAACCGGATCGTTTGCAAGGTTCAAAAACATCACAACGTGGTCGGACGCACCGCTTTCTTCGAAGGTCCTGCGGAAGAATTCCGCTACGTCGTATTTCACACCCATTGCCGCAAAAACAATGGCGAATTTTTCATCGGAGTCTGCTCCCAGGGAAGCCTGCTGAACAATCTGTGCAGCCAGCTTATCATGTGGAAGACCGTTACCGGAAAAGATCGGCAGCTTCTGGCCGCGGATCAGTGTGGTCAGTCCGTCAATAGCGGAGATACCGGTGTTGATATAGTTTCGTGGATATTCACGGGTTACCGGATTCAGCGGAAGCCCGTTAATGTTCAGGCTGACCTCCGGTGTGATCTCGCCAAGCCCGTCAATGGGCTGGCCGATACCGTTAAAGGTACGTCCCAGGATCTCAGGAGAAAGCCCGATCTCCATAGGATGTCCGGTAAGACGTGTGTGTGTATTGCCGAGGGACATATTGTCAGTTCCCTCAAAAACCTGGATAACGGCCTTGTCCTCATAGATTTCCACGATACGGCCGATCTTTTGAGTGCCGTCCTCCATGTGGAATTCCACGATCTCCTCGTAAGATGCGTTTTTTACACCCTCAAGGACAACAAGAGGGCCGTTTATTTCACTCAGGCCAAGATATTCGATTGCCATAAACTGATCCCTCCTTTAACCGTTTCTTTCCAGTACATTGTCGTAGAAGCGGTCGATATCTTTATGATATTCATCAAAACGCTCCGGCTCTTTGTTTGGAACCTCGTATTTGATGGCGATGATACGTTCAAAGATCTTATCCTCCTTCAGCACGGAAACCGGCATGCCACGGTTTACAAGGGCACGGCACTTTTCGTAGAGATAGAGGATGGTTTCCATCATCAGGAACTGCTTTTCCATAGGAACACTGGTGTCCTCCTGGTGAAAAGCGTTCTGCTGCAGGAAGCCCAGACGGATAACCCTGGCGATCTCCAGCGTCAGCTTCTGATCATCCGGAAGAACATCGCTTCCGATCAGCTTGACGATTTCCATAAGAGAGCTTTCCTGGTTGAGGATAGCCATGATCTGGTTTCTGTCATAAACGAATTTCGGGGAGACATGCTCTCTGTACCAGGGAGTCAGGTCCTCCAGATATTCGCTGTAGCTGGTCAGCCACTGGATGGCAGGGAAGTGACGGGCATAGGCAAGAGCCTTGTCCAGTCCCCAGAAACAGCGGACAAAACGTTTGGTATTCTGTGTGACCGGCTCGGAGAAATCACCACCCTGAGGGGAAACTGCACCGATAATGGATACGGAACCCTCTGTTCCGTTCAGGTTCTGCATCATTCCCGCACGCTCATAGAAGGCGGAAAGCTTACTTGCCAGATATGCAGGGAAGCCTTCCTCTGCAGGCATCTCCTCCAGACGTCCGGAAAGCTCACGGAGAGCCTCGGCCCATCGGGATGTGGAGTCTGCCATGATCGCTACATCATAACCCATATCACGGTAATATTCCGCAAGTGTAACACCTGTGTAGATGGAAGCCTCACGGGCTGCAACCGGCATGTTGGAGGTGTTGGCGATCAGTGTGGTACGGTCCATCATCAGGTTTCCGGATTTCGGGTCGATCAGCTTGCTGAAGTCCTCAAGAACCTGTGTCATCTCGTTTCCACGCTCGCCACAGCCGATGTAGATGATGATATCTGCGTCAGACCACTTGGCGATCTGGTGCTGTGTCATGGTTTTTCCTGTTCCGAATCCGCCGGGAACTGCGGCAGTGCCTCCCTTGGCAATAGGGAAAAGGGTATCCAGGATTCGCTGACCGGTAAGGAGCGGAACGCTGGCCGGGAAACGCTTGTAGGTCGGTCGTGGAACACGGATCGGCCATTTCTGGGCAAGTGCCAGTTCTTTTTCAGTTCCGTCATCAAGGCGGATGGTAACAATGGGCTCCAGAACGGTATAGGCACCGTCAGGAGCTGCATGGATAACGGTTCCGTGTGTGATCGTGGGCGGAACCATGGATTTGTGAAGGATGGAGGCGGTTTCCTGTGTCTCGGCAATAACCGTGCCTGCACCGATGACGTCACCTTCCTTTACGGTAATGTGGGTTTCCCATTTTTTTTCTGTGTCAAGAGAGTCAACGCTGACACCACGGGAAATATATTTTCCAGAGGCCTGGGCAATCTCTGCCAGAGGTCTCTGGATACCATCAAAAATATTGTGGATGATTCCCGGACCAAGGAGAACGGAAATAGCGTCTCCTGTTCCGATAACAGTTTCTCCGGGTTTCAGCCCTGTAGTTTCCTCAAAAACCTGTATGGTCGTCATATGTTTCTTAAGACCGATGACTTCTCCAACCAGTTTTTCGGGGCCTACATAGACCATCTCGGAGATCTTGAAGCCGGTGTCGCCCTTGAGGTAGATAACAGGACCGTTAACACCGTAGATAATACCTGTTTTACTCATGTGCTGGACCTCCGTCAAATTTGAATTCTCTGTAAGCTGCCTGATAGCCTTCCTCAAAGGAATTGTCGATGAGGATATTTTTTTCAGGGATTATCGCCTTGATCCCGCCGATAAAGGATTCATCGGAAACCTTCAGCGGGAAACCGGTCTTTACAGTGAGAGACTTCAGACGGGGTTCATCTTCTTTTGAAAGATAGATCTGGATCTCATCGTGTTCCGCGAAGCAGACAGCTTCCTCGATCTTTGTACAAAGATATTCTTCATAGCGGGGAGATTCCATGAATTTCAGGATCTGTACCCGGACATCTGCAAAAAGTTTTTCTTTTAAGCGGCTCTGTCTGGCAGTCCAGTTTCGCCGGATGTGAAGCTGCTCTGCGGAAAGTGCCTTGTTGATCTCACGCTTTGCGTTTGCGATCTCGGCTTTGCGGGAACTGGCAGCATTTCCCAGAGACATTTTTTTATGTTCCTCCAGTGCGGCATCCAGGGCTTCCTTGTGTTCCCGGACATCTTTTTCCGCCTGACGGCGTGCTTCGTCCACGGAGGTGTCATAGAAGTGTTTAAGCTTCTCTTCAATTGTCATAATATCACCTGCCTATAATTTTAATCCGATGGCCTCATTTACATAAGATGTAATGAAATCAGGTCTGCGGCCGGTACCATGTCTGTCAGGAATTTCAATGATGAGAGGTGTTTTGTGATGAAGCTTGACATCATCAATGATCTCAGGAAACTCCCGGCCGAATTTTTCGGTCAGGAGTATGATTCCGATCTCTTTGTCTGCGATGGTGCGCTCCAGAGCTTCCTTCAGCTCGTCGTGCTCATGAACGATCACACCCTCTACACCGGCCAGTCTCATTCCTGTCAGAGTATCAATATTGTCACTGATCAGATACATTTTCATATCAAAGTTTACCCAGGATCATGAA
>SKEF01000986.1_pt1 | contig 26746 bp, 46 predicted proteins | sample 4826691 | NCBI WGS metagenome assembly SKEF01 (sample SAMN11008816, study PRJNA524170) | human gut metagenome | biome: Human fecal sample; material: Feces; isolation source: fecal sample from pouch patient p23, p27 | host: Homo sapiens | place: Israel: Tel-Aviv | collected 2016-08-24
CATTCATAAAATGTTTCGCTGGAATATGTAGAATATATATCAGAGGAGTGATGACTCCACCTCTATAGGTGGCGGGCAGCAAGAATGCCTGGGGCATTCTTGGATCAGAAAAAGGCGGGGCAAAGAACGTGCAGATGAAGAGAAACAGAAAAAGAAGAACTCTAAGCACGACAAAGAAGAAAAGAAAGACCCAGCGGAATATCCGGCTGGGTTTTCTTATTCTTGGAATTGTGCTAGTGGTCATGTTGATTATAAAAATAAATAATCCGGGATTTTTTTCCAATAAGTATTATGAGGTGGATACGAAAGCAGTGGATGCATCAAAGCCTGATATTGATGTGGAGCTTCTGACACCGAATCCATATTCCAGATCGCAGGAGAAGACAGACAAGATTACAGGGATTGTTATCCACTATACAGCTAATCCGGGAGCAACGGCTATAGGTAACCGGAATTATTTTGAAGGGTTAAAAGACAGCCACGAGACGAAAGCCAGCAGTAATTTCGTGGTGGGACTGAACGGGGAGATCGTGCAGTGCATTCCGACCTGGGAAGTGGCGTATGCATCGAATGACCGGAATTATGATACAGTATCCATCGAATGTTGCCATCCGGATGCGACTGGAAAGTTTAATGATGAGACTTATCGTTCTATGGTCCAACTGACAGCGTGGCTTTGTCTGAAGTTCAACCTGACAGAAGAAGATGTGATCCGCCACTATGATGTGACTGGGAAAATCTGTCCGAAATATTTTGTGGAAAATGAAGGCGCATGGGATCAGTTCCGGAAAGATGTAAAGTCAGCAATGGCGATGAACAAGAATTCGGAATAGGAATGAATAGAAAAAATAAGGCAGTTGCGAAATAAGATAATTGTTGGTATAATACACCCGATAAGACAGAAAAGAAGTGGATAAAGAGGCCACATTTGACACAGGAGTAATATACGATGAACGATTTGGAAATGTACAGAGAGAGTCTGGCGCTTTGTGATGATAAGATTATTGACGCACTTGTTGAAAGAAGTAAAATAGTAGAAAAAATCATGGCATATAAAGAGGAATATGGTATGCCGATTTTACAGCCGCAGCAGGAGGCAAAACAGGCCTTGAGACTGGAAGAAAAGCTGAATGATAATAAGTACAGAGAAGAGATTATGGATATCTTTGAATGTATCCGTATGAACAGCAAGAAGATTCAGGCAAGAAAGTTATTCGATTACAATATTGTAATGATCGGATTTATGGGAGCTGGAAAATCAACAGTGGCAGAGTATTTAAGTACCATGTTTGCCATGGAAGTTGTAGAGATGGATCAGGAAATTGTGAAAGGGGAAGGAATGAGTATTCCGGATATTTTTGCAACTTATGGCGAAGAATATTTCCGTAACTGTGAGACAGAACTCCTGAAGAAAATGCAGAGCCGCAAAAATGTACTCATTTCCTGCGGAGGCGGAGTTGTACTTCGAGAATGCAATGTAGAACAGATGAAGAAGAATGGAAGAGTCGTTCTTCTGACTGCCAGTCCGGAGGAAGTTTATGAGCGCGTGAAAGATTCCGATGACAGACCGGTTCTCGCAGGACGAAAGAATGTAAAAGGTATTGCAGAATTGATGGAGGCACGTCGTGAAAAATATGAGGCAGCAGCCGATATTATTGTCAATACGGATCACAAGACTGTTCTTCAGGTGTGTGAAGAGTTAGTACAGAGACTGACAGAAATGGATGGAGAGTAATGTTTGACAGATTTTTCCCGGATAGATATGTGGCTTCCACATATGTGATTGATTTTGAAAAATTATATGAAGAAGGATATCGTGGCCTGATCTTTGATATTGACAATACACTTGTACCGCATGGAGCACCGGCTGATGAGAGGGCAATCGCACTCTTTGACAGATTAAAAAAGATTGGATTTAAATGTTGTCTCATTTCCAATAATCAGGAGCCGCGTGTAAAGATGTTCAATGAGCCGATTCAAGTAGATTATGTGTACAATGCGCACAAGCCATCAACAAAGAATTACCGGAAGGCTATGGAGATTATGGGGACTGATGAGACAAACAGTGTGTTTATCGGAGATCAGTTATTTACGGATGTCTGGGGCGCAAAAAGAACGGGGATTTCCAATATTCTTGTGAAACCGATTCACCCAAAAGAAGAGATTCAGATTGTGCTGAAGAGATATTTGGAGAAGATTGTGTTGTATTTTTATGCAAGAAGCAAGAAACAGGCGAAAAAATAGTTGAAAAAAGGCACAATCTATTATAAAATGGTAAAAGTGAAAACGTATAAAGTGCCATTCGGGTGCGATTAAGGAGGATATATACAATGGCTGATGCTTATATTGAAAAAGGTACGACGTATGAGATCGACGGAAAGGTATATGAATGTCTGGAATTCTTACATGTAAAACCAGGTAAAGGTTCTGCTTTCGTCCGTACAAAACTGAAAGATGTTATCAACGGTGGTGTTGTTGAGAGAACATTTAACCCATCTAAAGATGTATTAAAGAAAGCATTTATCGAGAGAAAGACAATGCAGTATTCCTATGTTGACGGAAACCTGTATTACTTCATGGACAACGAGACATTCGAGCAGATTCCGGTTGATTCTGAGGATGTTGGAGATAGCCTGAAGTTCGTAAAAGAAGGAACAGACGTAACTCTGAAATCATATCAGGGTAAAGTATTTGCAATTGACCCACCGACAACTGTTGAGCTTCTGATCACAGAGTCTGAGCCGGGCGTAAAAGGTAACACAGCAACAGGTGCTACAAAACCGGCTATCGTTGAGACTGGTGCGCAGGTTATGGTTCCTCTGTTCGTTAATGAGGGAGAGGTCATCAAGATTGATACACGTTCCGGCGAGTATCTTTCAAGAGCATAAGTTTAAGGAAAACATAAGAAAAATAAACGACAAAAGCCTTGCATTTTTTGCAGGGCTTTTTTATAATTCTAATACCATAATATTTGAAACACAGAAACTGCTGCTGTCTGAGGAAAGGAGATATATGGATTATAAGCAGTTTTTAGAGACAGTAGAGAAAAAAGTAAGAGAGAACATGGGGACACACATCAGAGTCAGCACACGTACCGTGAAGAAGAATAACGGAACCGAGCGGAGCGGGCTTCTGATTGAGGATGACAGTACGAATATTTCACCGACCATCTATCTGGAAGAATATTATCAACAGTTCCTTAGCGGCAAAGGAGTTGATAAGATTGCAAAAGAAGTGGCCGATTTGTATGAGGATTTGAAAGTTGACCGGCCGTGGGATGAGCAGAAGCTTGGAGAATACGATAAAATCAAGGAAAAAGTGATTTATCGTCTGATTGGTCGTGAGGCAAATGAAGAACTCCTTCAGGAAGTGCCATATGTGCCATATCTTGATCTGGCAATTATCTTTTGTGTACTTTTTGAAGCAGGAGATTATGGCATGGCGACAATGATGATCCGTAACCGGCATCTGAAACTGTGGCATGTGACAAAAGAGGACATTTATCATCAGGCAAGATATAATACATGGCATGAACTTCCGGGAGAATTTCTGACTATGAGTGATCTGATTGCGGAACTTACAGGAATAAAGGAGAAATGTCCGGAAGAACCTATGTATGTATTGACGAATCAGATCCGCAATTATGGAGCATCAGCAATTCTGTATCCAGACAGACTTGCAGGTATCAGTTTATGTCTTAAAGAGAATTTCTATGTGGTTCCAAGTAGTGTCCATGAGATGATCATAGTGCCGGAGAGTGCTTCGCCGGGACGGAGAATGCTGACAGAGATGTTAAGAGAAGTCAATGAGACACAGGTACCGGACGAAGATATTTTGTCAGATCATGTTTATTATTATGACAGAAAAGAACGGAGATTGCGATTATAAGAAAAGTGAAGAGCAGTCAATGCAAGTAGCGAAAGATAATCTATGATATAGAAGAGTATTATGATTGATGTATGGGAGCGCCAGCGGCTGGAATGCCGAAGGCGCTCTTGCTATAATGTTATAATGATTCGAATTGTGTAGAAAATTATCTCATGTATTTACTTTACTTTGTGAGATAAATGTGTTACTATTACAAAGTCAAATTGACTAGGCACCCGTAGCTCAGGGGATAGAGCACCGCCCTCCGGAGGCGGGAGCGGCGGTTCGAATCCGCCCGGGTGTGTATGAATAACGAGTACTGATGTGTGGAGGAGATCTATGAAGAGAAGGTGGATTGTCCTCCTGCTTCTTTTTATGACGATAGGAGCAGCGGGGTATGGATTTACCAGAGAAGAAGCACAGAAGGTACAAAAGACAAGTTCGTTGAAGATACAGGCTGTTTATCTGGAATGTGAATCGGAAGAGGCAAATCCGCTTTTGGAAGATGCAGTTTTGGAAGTGAATCGGGCAGTGGAAGAACACTTTGCGAAGATGCAGGAAGAGACAGGCTATGTAGAAGCTTATCATAATCTGCATGTGTATACAAAGGAAGGAAAAGATGCGGATACATATGTGACATTTGTGACATACGATATGAAAATCCGAGGGATTTATACAGAAGTACCAGGACTTGCAACATTTTATGCAAAAAAAGAAAAGGACAAGATGCAGGTAATCTCAGATCCAAAAGAGAGTGACGTACAGAGATACATTGCAAGACTTACGAAACACCAGGATGTTCAGAATCTGTTCCGGAAAGTGAATGAGGAGTATAATGGAGCACTTCAGTCCGATGCACTTTTGCGGGAGGCGTTGAGCGAATTGCAGAATGCATATGGAAGCACGGAAGATAACGGTTAAATATTTTAGAAATAGAGAAGTATGCTGTCAGAAGCATGCTTCTTTTTTAAATTTATAGATTTGACAAGATTTCATCACAATTCGAACACATTTAAACGATACAATCTATTACAGAAATGAAGGAAAGGAGATTATTGATATGGAAAATCAATATACTTATTATAAACCAGAACCTGATGACATGAATGGTATGAACGAGGAAACGCCAAAGCCAAAAAAGAACCGAAAGATGCCAAAACCAGTGAAACTTGTATGCGCCGGAGTTGCATTTGGTCTTGTGGCAAGTGTAACATTCCAGACAGGAAATTATGTGGGAACAAAAGTGTTCGGCACAACAACTACAAACGGTAAGACTGCCAAGACAGCACAGACAGTGAATGGTGCGAAACTAACAACATCATCAAGCAGTACAGGAACTTCCGATATTGCAACGATTGCAAAGAATGCAATGCCATCTATCGTATCTATTACGAATATGAGCGTTCAGGAAGTACAGAGTTTCTTCGGAGGAACACAGCAACAGGAGAGTACAAGTGTCGGATCTGGTATTATTATCGGCCAGACAGATAGCGAACTTCTGATCCTTACAAATAATCATGTAGTGGAAGGCAATGAAAAGCTTACAGTTTCTTTTGTGGATAATGAAAGTGTTGAGGCTAATGTAAAAGGAACTGATTCCACAAAAGATCTTGCAGTTGTGGCTGTCAAGATCAGCGATGTGAAAGATTCTACTATGGATGAGATTGCAGTTGCGACAATGGGAGATTCCAGTAAGCTTGAGGTAGGTGAACAGGTCATCGCAATCGGTAATGCACTTGGTTATGGACAGTCTGTAACATCAGGTATCGTATCTGCAACGGAGCGGACACTGGACGGTTATGAAGGAGGTACTCTGATTCAGACAGATGCAGCAATCAACCCTGGTAACAGTGGCGGAGCACTTTTGAACTCTAACGGTGAAGTTATTGGAATTAATACCGCAAAAGTTGCAACAGACAGTGTAGAAGGTATGGGCTATGCTATTCCAATTTCTGATGCAAGCGATACGATTCAGAATTTGATGAATCAGGAGACAAAGACAAAAGTGTCTGAGGCAGAACAAGGATATCTTGGAATCCAGGGTGTAGATGTCTCGGATGAAAGTGCCAAGATGTATAATATGCCTACTGGAGTTTATATTTCCGATGTTGTAAAGAATGGTGGAGCCCAGCAGGCAGGTCTGACAAAAGGCAGTGTTATTACAGGACTTGAGGGAACCACAATCAGCGATATGAATTCACTGAAAGAACAGCTTCAGTATTATCGTGTGGGTGATAAAGTCAAGGTAACAGTACAGGTTCCTGGAAATAATGGCGAATATACTGAAAAAACTGTCGAAGTAACACTTGGAAGTAAATCATAAAAATGATATAATTGTCCCCATAGGAGGGACAGGACTATGTATACATTTGATGAAATTGAAAAGACAGACAGCGAAATAGCAGATGCGATCAAGGCAGAGATGGAAAGACAGAACTCACACATCGAGCTGATCGCATCTGAAAACTGGGTAAGTAAAGCAGTCATGGCGGCCATGGGAAGTCCGCTGACGAACAAATATGCAGAGGGGTATCCGGGAAAGAGATATTATGGCGGCTGCCAGTGTGTAGATGTTGTAGAGAATCTTGCCAGAGACAGAGCGAAAGAGTTATTTGGCTGTGAGTATGCAAATGTTCAGCCACATTCAGGAGCACAGGCAAACCTGGCAGTATTTTTTGCAATGCTGGAGCCGGGAGATAAAGTAATGGGAATGAATCTGGATCACGGCGGACATCTGACACACGGCTCACCGGTCAATATTTCCGGAAAATATTTTAATATTGTGTCCTATGGTGTCAATGAAGAAGGCGTGATCGATTATGATAATGTAAGAGAGATCGCTTTGAGAGAAAGACCGAAGTTAATTGTCGCAGGAGCAAGTGCTTACGCGAGAACAATTGATTTTAAAAAATTCCGTGAGATTGCAGACGAAGCAGGCGCATATCTGATGGTAGATATGGCTCATATTGCAGGTCTTGTTGCAGCAGGACTGCATCCAAGCCCGATTCCATATGCTCATGTGACAACGACAACGACTCACAAGACTCTTCGTGGACCAAGAGGAGGTATGATCCTGTGTAACCAGGAGGCAGCAGATAAGTTCAACTTTAACAAAGCTGTATTCCCGGGAATACAAGGCGGACCATTGGAACATGTTATTGCTGGAAAAGCAGTATGCTTCAAAGAGGCATTACAGCCAGAGTTTAAAGAATATCAACAGCAGATTCTGAAAAATGCACAGGCACTCTGCAAAGGATTACAGTCTCGTGGCGTGAAAATCATTTCCGGAGGAACAGACAATCATCTGATGCTTGTAGATCTTCGCGATGAAGAGGTGACGGGAAAAGAGCTAGAGCGTCGTCTTGATGAAGCTCATATTACCTGCAACAAGAATACAATTCCGAACGATCCACGTTCACCATTTGTTACAAGTGGTGTAAGACTCGGAACACCAGCCGTTACAACAAGAGGCATGGTAGAAGAGGATATGGATGTGATTGCGGAAGGTATTGCACTTGTGATTAAGAGTGAGGATAATATTGAAAAAGTACGCGAGATGGTAAAAGGTCTGACTGACAAATATCCATTGATCTAAGAGATAGATAACAGGAGGTATTGATGATGAAGTGTCCAACATGTGGCGGACCATTGAAACCAAGCAAAAAAGATCCGGATTATCTGCTTTGCTATACATGTAAGAAAAAATTTAAAGTTCCACAGCATCAGGCGGAAGATGTGGCTACGAAAACAGAGCGTATGTCTGCGAAGAAAGAGGCTGGTAGAAGAGATAGTGCGAAAAAAGATAGCGCAAGAAAAGAGAATGTAAAGAAGGAACGTTCTGTAAGAGAACAGAAGTATTCCAATATTCCACCAAAGGAAGTACGTGATAAGCGGGAACGCGAGATGAAAAAAGCGTATGATGACATGCTTTCTGTTGAGGAAGAGAAGGTGTCTAAAGCACCGATTATTATTCTTGCGATTGCAATTATCGTAGTGGCAGCAGTTATTGTGTATATGTTATTAAAGTAAGATGTAAAAGCTGAATATTTTCTTTAGGAGCCTTTCCTGAATTTTTTACAGAAACTGAGATTAATATTTTGTTATAGAAACTGAGAGTGTGGATGATCCACACTCTCATTATTATTTTGCAGGAGACTGCGTATACTTTCGGAAGGTATCGTTGGACATTTTTGGCTAATTGAATTAAGAATTAAGATTTAAGATCAAATTCAGGATTAATTGCATAGAAGTTCTTACTATCCAAGTGATCCTGGATGATTCTGAGACTTTCGCCAAATCTTTGGTAATGTACGATTTCACGTTCTCTGAGAAAACGAATCGGATCGCAGACTTCAGGATCTTTTACAAGCCGTAAAATATTGTCATAAGTCGTTCGTGCTTTTTGCTCTGCTGCAAGGTCTTCATGTAGATCTGTGATAGGATCACCTTTTGACTGAAATGTTGTTGCGCTCCAAGGTGTGCCGCTGGCTGCCTGAGGCCAAAGTGCTAACGTGTGGTCAACATAATATTGGTCGAATCCAGATTCCTTTAATTGTTCAGGTGTCAGGTCGCGGGTAAGCTGGTGCACAATGGCGCAGATCATCTCGAGATGGGCAAGTTCGTGAGTCCAAAAATGTTGTCGCTAATGAAATAGCCCCTAAATACGCGGGATTCGGGGCTTGAGATTCAGTGTAAAAGTGGGATTATCTTTATCTCCCTTTTGATTTCTTTTGGTTTTAGTATATTCCACGCTCTCTAAAAGCATCTTAAGAGCCTTGTTCCGGTCTTGAGCAGATAACTCCCAATAGCAGGAGAGAAGCTCCTTACAGGAAGGAATAAAGTTCTCAACATTTGCTATTTTTTCTTTTTCATATTCCAGATCCTTTTTCAGAACTTCAATGTGTGCTTCGGATTCCTTGATACGTTTCTGCAGTTCATGAGAACGTTCCAGGAAGATTTCTGTCGTATAGACTCCCTGTTCCAGCAGATCATACAAGTTTCCGTTTTGCTTCAATAACACATCATGATTGCTAATAGCGGAAGAGAGGAGTTGTTCTTTTTCCGGAACTTTGTTCTCAACTTCTAGTGTCGGGTCCAACTGGTATCCGGCTACCCAGTCAGACAGCGCCTGTATGACCTCACGTTCCACCAAATCGAGCGCAGAGCCAATGGTGGGACAATTCCTGGTATTACACTTTAAAACGTCATATGGGGCACCTCCGGGTGTTTTAGAGGCTGGTCTTCGCATCATCTTCTTAGCGCAGCAGGAGCAGACAACAATGCCGGCAAGCGGATTTTTGATTCCGTAGGATTCCGGGAGCTTGTGAGAGTTCTTTCCAAGATGTGTCTGAGCTTCCAGAAATACATCATGGTCAATTAATCGTGGCTGCAGTCCCGGAGCAGTGAAATCATAATCACTGTGGGGACGTACTTTACTGACTGAGCCATTCTGGACCTGTTTCACAATTTTTCTTCGTCCAATACCAACTCTCTGGTCGTTGACAATGTTTCTTAGGATTCCCATGATACTACATTCTGTCCAGGTGTCCCCATTCCTTGGCTTGATTCCCCGGTTATCCAGATATTTGCAGATGTTGGTGATGCCAATCCGATTAGGACCGGTGTAGAGCTGGAAGATAAGTTTGACGACCGGAGCTTCTTCTGGATCCGGTGCAAGTACCCAGCCGCGGGCATGCTCCAGCTTCACTCTCAGCCAACCGTAAGGTGCCTTATTGAATGGCCATTTACCTTCTTTGACAGCAGCAGTCACACCGGCACGCATTCGGCGTCGGATTGTCTTATATTCCCGCCGGCTCATGAAAAGTCCAAACTCGAAATACTCTTCATCGAATTCATTGTTCGGATTGTATGTTTTGGCCGGAGTTACAATCTGGGTGCCGGAATACTGGAATGCCCGTTGAACAATTCCCTGATCAATGGTATCACCTCTGGCCAGACGTTCGACCTCCATGACAACAACACCTTTCCAGCGTCCGGCTTCCACTTCTGATAAGAGTCTTTGCATCTCCGGCCTTGCAGAAATAGACTCGCCGGAGACGACCTCACGGTAGATACCGCCAATAGATAAGTTCATGCGCTTGGCGAGGTCAAGTAAAATCTGTTCATGCCGTTCCAGGACATCAACGCCCATAGCTTCCAGTGAGGCATCGCTTCGGGATTTCCGGAGATAGATAAGATATTCTTCATATTGCATATGTATCACCCTCCTTAGTATATATGTGCGACGTCGCACAATTTTGCGTATAAAAATAACAGCCAGCGAGGAACAAGTGTTCCGCTTGCGATAGCTGCCCGAAGATGATACACTAATTATTGAACGTACTGGTGTATCCTTCGGGGCATTAGTCTTTAAGCCGTTCCTGTTGGCGCAGGAGCGGTTTTATTTATGAAATTATTATATAACGTAAAAGACCTCGCATTGCTACGAGGTCTTCACATAATAAACTAATATCTTCTTATAATGCCCTATAGGCGATATTGGAAAAGAAATACTCTTTTCTGTTAGTTTATTATATTGTATATTATGCTCGTAGTCAAGAAAAATATGTAGGATTTCCGTAATATTTTACTGGAAAACGTATAATTCTTTTACTTTTTCATTGATTTTTTCCATGTTTTCTTCTGATAAGGAGATGCCTGAAAGAACCCCTTTTAAATTCCTTGGATCAAAAATGCGCATTTTACTAACTGTTGTAATTTGATTTACAAGAGCAATACTTCCATTTTTCATACGTGATATTTCGAGCCCTATTTTTTCGAGATATGCTTGTTGGTTTTTGTTGTGGTCAGCTTTCTCATTCAATATTTTTTCGATTTTTTGAGTTGCACTTAAATAGTCTTCAGCTCTAGTAAGCTCTTCAGCTTTATCTTCATTTTTGGTGTAAGATTTATATTTATTCAATGAATCTTCTGCCAGTTCAAGTAAAAGATCGAATGCATCACTTGTAGTCATAATGTCTTCTTGTTCTTCTTTTAATGCTTTAGATATGGTATCGTATTTTAATTTTAAAGATTTGTATAATTCATTTCCTAAATCTACGCTATTAGAATGTAGTTCTTTTGTATCTTTCATAGAAGTTAATGGAACTACTGTTACAACAGGAGAGTTGTGAGCATTATGATTATCTAAAACAACTCCATAATGAAGCCCACCATATTCCGCCCCTACGTTGAATCCGAAATTAACTTTCACAATATTTCCACGTTTATATGCAATGTTTTTGGTAGGATTAAAAGTTTCTTCAAATCCAATCATTTTTACATAATCTTTTAGCCAATATGAAATCAAGTTAGCTTTTTTCAGATGCTTTTCAGTTGGATCATTAATAAACCCCTCAAGCATTTTGTTTATACATTTTATACTTTCTTTTTTATTTTTTATAACATCTTCTTTTGTGATCGGTGCTGACATTAATATCCTCCTTCATAATAGATATTGTATGGTTAAAGTATAACCAATTTGATTGGAAATTTGTCCAACCGGGTGACAACTCCGGCATCTCTTTAAGACCACAAGGGTGTGATAGCTGCCTTTCTATCCTTGGACAATAAGTATATTTGTTTAGTTGCTTGAGCCGCCAGTTTCGCTTCCGGAACCAGTAGAACTACCACTGCTGGAACTGCCGGAACCATGTGATCCACCAGAACTACTAGAGCCACCGGAACTGCTAGATCCGCTACCAGAACTGCTAGAATCATTATTAGAACCAGTTGAATTGCCAGAGTTACCACTGCCGGAACCATTGGATTCATTAGGACTACTGGAACTGCTGGATCCAGTTAAATTGCCAGAGTTATTTGAACCATTGATAGTACCGGCTGAGTTGTTTGTATTACCAGAAATATTCTCTGGAAGTCCTGAAGGATACGTGCCATTAATATTCATTTGAAAATAAGCTTTGGTTGTTGGGTATTTCTTTGTTATATAATTCTTTGTAGTATAATTGTAAACAGGATTAGTATCTTCTGTGCTTTCTGGTTCTACTGCAAATTCGTCTCTCAGATCAGTTACGATTGAGTTACGAAATGCCTCTTTTTCACTATCAGACATAGTGTTGATGTCAGATAAGTTGGTTTCAATCTTATTATCCACATCTGCAAGAATTTCTTTCTTGAGAGTATCAGAATCCTTTTGCATGTGCTTTACAATATACACAGTAGATCCAACTGAGCATAACAGTGTAAAACACATCATTCCAGCAAGTATGGATACAATATGTCTCATTTTCATTTGTTTCCCCTTTTTGGTAAATACATATTTTTTATTGCACAGAATAACCAAGTTGAGATAAGCCATCTTTGATTTGATCTAAATTGGCTGTGACATGTTGGTCATCAGATGTTTCGCTGCCACGATATACATATTTAACAGCCTGATATGTATCCATTCCAACATTAGCTCCAAGGTTATCTGAACCATTCTTGGCGTTTGCGTATTCTAAGTAGTACCCGTAAAACATAGTTTTTTCCATCATAGCATTATCCGTGAAATAGTTAGGATAATTTGAAGAAATATAAGAAAGAGCTTCGGCACTGTTTCCACCATTATAATTCGCTTCAGCTTTAGCTGCATGGGCAATTGTATCCACCATATCAGAAGTGTTAGGTTCAACTCCATTTATCCATGCCGCGAGATACTCATCGACATTGGAATAGTCAGATGGTGCGATATTATTTGGATTATATTGAGCGTCGATAGTTGCCTGCGCTTCCTTGGCTTCTTGCTCATCAGTAGAAGTTTCTTCCTGCTTTTGAGGTTCGGAAGTACTTTTAGAATCATTTCCACAAGCAGACAATGACAAGACCATTGTTCCGGCAATTAACAATGCCACCATTCCTTTTTTCATAAATTATTCCTCTCTTTCTTCTTTAGTGAGAATGAAAATAAGTAAGTTTTTATATAAACGCCGAAGCGGTTATATCATGATATATTAACTGATATGTGAATATTCATAAAGGTCGCTTCTTAAAAAGAACAAATGTTCGAAAAACCATTGATTAAAAATAATACATGCTGTATTATTTTAATAAGGAATTTCGAATGTGTTTTTGCTGATATGGGAGGGTGTGTATATGAGCAAAAAACAAATTTTAAATCTTATTGTTGATGAATTAAGAAAAACTAATGACATAGAATTTTTAATCACAGTTTACTTATTCATTAAAAAGTTTAATTCTAGGGACGACTAATTGTCGTCCTCAGTTTCTGCATATCGTCGGGCAATATTTTCTAACATATCTCGGTCGGATTGCCGCATGGCTTTATAATATGCTAAAAGTCTTTTGAATTGTCCATCTTTTATTAAATCAGAATCGTACAAAGATAGTAAAAGGTCAGAAGCTGTTTCTGCAGAAGAATCTTCTTTCAACATTGGGGTATCGAATCCCATTAACCACAGAGGATTTACACCTAATACTTTTCCTATTTTACCTGCACTTATATTAGATGGGGCATGAGAGCCATTTATATACTGACTAATAGAAGATTTACTTACTTGTGATTTCTCAGCAAGTTCTTTTGATTTCATTCCTGCATTATCTAAAGCTAATCTTAACCGTTTGGCGGTAATTTCATTCTTCATTTAAGAAACTCTATCCTTTCTTCTTTTTATCATATAATATCACAAAGAAGTTAAACTATCAACAAAAAAGTTAAACGTATTTAAACAAAAATGTTGACATAGAAGTTAAACGGTGTTAAACTGTGGACAGCGAAAAAGAAAGGAGGATTGTAAAATGCCTTATCAATATAAAAAACTTAAGGGACGTATTATAGAAAAGTATAGTAGCCATAAGAATTTTGCAAAATCGCTTGGAAAATCGACAAATTCTGTGTCAAGGAAGCTGAATTGTAAAACGGGTTTTTCGCAAAAGGATATTCGTGAATGGTCCTCATTACTTGAGATTCCCGAACACGAATATAATGATTATTTTTTTAAGTAAAAAGTTAAACTAAATTAAACTTTTGGGAGAAATAAGAATGTTGAAAAAAGCAATAAAAAAACTAACAGAGTACTGTGACAAAGGTGAAAGCCAAAGAAACTTTGTTAGTTTTACAGTGGGCATGATTATATCAATAATTATGATAATCATAAGAACTATTTCGGTGTACATCAATTAACACGTTTAAGAAAATCGCCAACTTCAGGAGCATCAAAAGGTTTGAGTGTTGAATCAACTTCCTCTACGGTATCATTCCAAATACCAGAGCGACGAATTTTTTTTGAAGAAGTGTCTCGTTCACAAGATTCCAATGTGCTCATATTCTCTTGAACATTGGTGACGATACCAGTTCCTTTGACAATTTCTAGGAACCCTAAACTTTTATTTGTATCAGGATCAATAATTTCTTCATCACTTAATTCGTAGATAAGAAATTTTTGCCCTTTTGAAATTTTTTGATTTGAACCAGCATTCATAACCACTTTAAAGCGGTCAATAATTTTAGCAATTTTATAAGCCATAATAAACCTCCTAAATTATAGTTTGTATTTCGGACAATGCGTCACGAGATATTGTTGGTTTAACAATAATAAAAGCACCGTGAGTTGCAATGTAATCCAGTGTTCCAAGGCAAGAATCGAACAAAACAATTTGGGCTAGTCCTTTACTGTTTATAGATTCGACATAGCCGTAAGCAATTAATTTTTCAAATCCATCGCTTAATTCATAAAAAGAAACTATGGAATTGTGGCTAATCAGATTATTCGGTTTACATAAAATTCTATCATTGATACACCGAAGAAATTCAATAGAGGAAGCGGTAATTTCTTTTGAATCTAAAAACTGTTTAATGTTAAGCCAAATGGATATGAGCATACATAAAACAACTACAGCAAAAGCAAAGAAAGGAACTTTTGTGTTGGGAGGAAAATAGTACAAAAGGAAAGTCGGGATAAGGGCGGGAGAAAAGGAAAGTAAATTGCCCCAATCTCTGAAAAAATTTTTCATTTGTAATGCCTCCAATCTATTAAAAAGGAATAGTAATTAGCTTTAAAAGTAGTATAGGAGATTTATGAAGAAAAATCAATAGAGAAAACTATTTGCAACAAATGAAACCAGTGAGCAAGGTAAGTAGGAGGAAGGTGAGAAATCAAAAGATGCAACCGACAAGAAACGAGGTGAAATGTATGAAAGCGAATTATGGCTTATTTATAAGAGAGCAGGCAATTAAAAATCTGTTATCAGCTCAGAAGAAGATAGCAGTAAAAGGGGATGCAAAAGGACTGGTTTTATTAACTGAGTTTATATTAAAAATCTCTCATCAATTTGATAATGAAGTATTGGAGATTGGTCAGGAAATAATGATTGATGGAAAAGCTGTTGCTCAAGCTACCGTGAAGGCTATTTATGATATGCAGCGAGAAGAACAGTGAGGTGAGTAAATGCAGAATGAAGATAAACGTAAGTGGTTTGAATTTCATGAAGTTCCACCGGAGCTGGCAGAGTTATACCGCTACTTCGATAGAAGAGTCTTACGCTACCGGATAATTATCATGGTATTGCTTGGAGTCATAGCAATGCTGCTACTTAAGTAAAGAATTCGTAATCAAAGAAGCGATAACTGCAGCAACAATAGAAATAATTAATTGCCAGACCTTTGTATCGTAGAACTGTTTTCGTTTCCAAGTGCGGTAACGTTTGTAGTTATCGGTGAGGTAATAGGCGAGAGGTTGTGAATTTCCCGTTTTTAATGTATCTGCAAATTCGTAAGGAGAGTAGATAAACTTATACACATGTTCCAGATTATAACAATCTTTTCCAATGAATTTGGCAGAAACAGGGTGAATAAATCGCATGACAAAGAGCTTGGCACGTTCACGAAAAATAAGTGTGATTTCAGAATAATTCATATTGATTTCCTTTCTATATTTGATAGGAAGATTATATCAAACCAAAGAGCATAAAAGCAATAAAGAAAAAACTGATTCCAGAGAACTAATCAGTGATGCGGGAGGTGAGTAAAGTGGAGAAATACATTGAAGCATTAAAAGGAATTTCCTATTTTGAGTGGATTAAGCTACGAGAAGGTATGGACAATGAATTTAACCGGTTAATCGGTGAATCCAAGAGGAAACTCGAACTCACCGATGTGGAACGTGTGGAAAAGCTATCCGTTCACAATTTGGATAAACATAGGGTTGATTCTCCAATCATTCCCTTTGTAATAAACGTGAACATAATCAAGACCATAAAAGCTATGTTCAAGTTCTTTATCCTTATTGCATGGAGAATAGATGGGAGCCCCCTCTTCCCACCAGAGATACGGTGATTTTCCGTATTCGCTGATTTTGCTGTCGGGGTCATCGTTAAGACATACCCACTCACCAGCAAGGCAAGCATAGACTTTTTTCATATAGTAACCTCCCTTTCATAATTACTCGGCATGTCGGTGCCTGTAATTAAAGTATAGGAGAGGTTGAGGAAAGTTGTAACAAGTACAAACCGTACCACATAACATGAAATAAGAAACACAGGAGGGCAGGAAGATGATTGTAGAGACAATAACCAACAATGGCTGTACCTGCCATATCTCCGACGATGCGTATCGGGATAAAACACCGGAAGAGGTGAACCGGATTATTCGGAATTTCTCGGATTTCATTGTCGGGAGATTAAAGGACTTAAAGGAGAAAACCGCTTAGGCGGTAGAAAGGAGGACAAGCCCATGAGAGTTAGAGATTGGATAGTGGTAGGAATGATGGTAATCGGACTGCCAATGGCTATGTTTCTTCACTGGCTGTTCATAGGGTATCAGGTATGAAGAAAAGAAAGTGGACAATGAAGAGGATTGTGGACACGTTATTCGTGCTGGTGATTATGGGAGACATTGCAACAATGATGATGTTCGTGATAATCTCCATCAAGATCCTGAAAATGCAGGAGGTGATCACATGGCTGATACAGCAATAAAAGAAATCTTATTCCGGCATAGTGCGGAGCAGTGCAAGGTGTGTGAAGCCATTCCATTTGACCAGATTGGACATCAAATCGAGTATGAAAAGTTCAAGATGCTCCATGAGGTTATTGAGGAAGCTGACCTTGAGGACGAGTACTAGGAATGGAGACGGGCTTACGGATATGTATAGGAAGGTGGCGAGGATATGGAAGATAAGCAGAAGATTCTGGATTTGCTGTTACCTGCTCTTCAGGCGACTCGTAATCTATCTGATTTGGTAGAACTGGAGTACCGGGAAGACCGAGAGCTGGTGTATGCGAAGTTCGCAAGCGGGAATCAGAAGATTGCCAATGTTGCAATGGATTCCGGAACAGCTCTGATCAGAGACGTGATCGGGCAGATCATATAAAAAAGAGCGCTCATATAAGCCGGCAAGCTTAAAGCGCTCAAGAAAAATAAGTCAATTACATTATAAGAAAATAGGAGAAATAAGTCAAATATGAAAACACTGAAAATCACGACAGATAACAAAATCTCTATTATTAATGTGAATCTTGATGATTACAGAGCTCTCCAACAGGAAATTGGAGGATACATTGAAACAGTACATACACAGATTATGTACGACTACTTTAAGGCGCCGGTCCTCATGTTGGTAGACGAGGAAGGATTAATTAAGAACCTTCCAGTCAATGCAGTGGCATCACATTTCTACGGTTATCAGAAGCATGGTTGTACTATTGCCGGCGATGCACTCTTTGCTATTTCGCTCGGCGAAAATATGACAGGATTTGGAGAACGGGATTCCGAGCAGTGGATGAATAAGATGCTGAATGATTTTCCGGTATTGGTGGCGGAGGAAAAGTAGCAAGATGGATGAATACGATTGGGCTGATCAGGAACGATTGGTGCGACAAGATGTAGAGGAGATAGAAAAGCAGATGAAGGAGGAGCAGGAACGTGGGAGAGAATAATACAGTCACTATTCCTACAGAGGAATACAGAAATCTTTTAGAGATTCAGGTCAGAGCGAACATTTTAAAAGATTATACAACAGCAGAAAATTACTCAGTATCACGCGGCATGATAGCCAGAATATTAGGATTTGAATTAAATGAAGGAGAGGAAGATTAATATGTATAAAGAAAAAATCACAGAGCTTTTATTAAGCACTAATAGAGAAGGAATGGACAAACTGGTTGAACACATGGAGAACGGGGGATTCTTCACAGCTCCATGTAGCACAAGATACCATCTGTCAAAGGAAGGTGGACTTGCTGAGCATAGTCTTAATGTGTATGAAAATGCATTGAGGATTTCAGGCGGATTGGGCCGTCCGGAGGAGGTTCTGAGAGATTCTCTTATCATTGTATCATTACTTCATGACCTTGGAAAGATGGGACAGTTTGGAAAGGAGAATTATGTTCCGAACATGCTGAAAGGAAGAGCAACAAAAGTTAATTCGGATCCAGAACCAAAGCAGAGTGAGGCGCAGCCATATAAATCCAATCCAGACCTTCTATATGTAGACCATGAAGTAAGATCTATTGCAATTGCTTCCAGATTCATTGAACTTGCGGAAGAGGAGCAGTTGGCAATTCTGTGGCATAACGGATTGTATGGACCGTTTAAATATGAGATTCAGGGAAATGAGACACCGTTGTATATGATTTTGCATTTTGCCGATTTATGGTCAGCAAGAGTGACAGAGGGGGAAGGAATTAATGAGTAAAGTTATTTGCATTGCCGGAGAATCAGGATCCGGAAAAACAACATCAATGAGAAATTTGGACCCGAAGTCCACCTATTATATCGATGCTGATAAAAAAGGTCTTTCTTGGAAAGGCTGGAGAAAGCAGTACAACAAGGAGAATAAAAATTATTTTGCGTGTGATGATGCGAGTGTGGTTCGTCAGTATATCAAGCGGATTGCAGAAGCTTGTCCGGGTGTCAAGGTAATTGTAGTGGATACAATTAATGGACTTATGGTTGCGGATGAGATGCGTCGAAGCAAAGAAAAAGGATATGACAAGTGGGTAGATCTTGCGGCCTGTGTTTGGGATTTGGTTTGCGAATGTTATACATACAGAGAGGATTTGACTATTGTATTCACAGCTCATACTCAGACAGATCACGATGAGAATGGTTATATGTTCACCCGGATCAAGACTTCTGGAAAGAAATTGGACAAGATTGTATTAGAGAGCAAGTTTACTACAGTATTGCTGAGTAAGTGCGTTGATGGTCAGTATAAGTTTGAAACCCAGGCGAATAACAGCACAGCAAAATCCCCGATGGGAGCATTTGAACAGATGGAGATTGACAATGACATTGTAGAAGTAATGAAAGCATTGGAGGATTATTAAGATGAGAAAACCGAATAATTTTGAAAACGTACAGGCTCAGGGAGAATTCACTCCCGTTGAGCTTGGAGGACATAAGTTAATTATCAAGCAGGTAGAGGAACGAATGTCAAAGACAAACAAACCGATGATTGTTGTGTTCTTTGATTTTGCGCCAGGAGATAAGCAGGCTGGATATTTTGCAGAATCATTTAAGAATGATATCCGTCCAGACAAGAAATGGTCGAACCAGGCAACGCAGTATATTTTAACAGAAGACGAGAATGGAGACTGCAGCAGATCATTCAAGACATTCCTGACTTGCGTGGAACATTCCAACAAGGGATTCGCAACGCAGTGGGGAGACAACTTTGGTCAGCAGTTCAAAGGAAAACTGGTTGGCGGTGTATACGGTCCTCAGATGGACTACTACGAAGGAAGAGAGCTGGAGAAGAGAGTGCTTCGTTGGTTCGTGAGTGTGGATAAGGTTGCTGATGCTGCAGTGCCTGATATGAGTGAAACAAGAGCGTACAAGAATCATATTAATGGGTATCCGCAGGGATCTACTCCTGCAGGAGATGGCTTCATGAATATTCCGGACGGAATTGATGAAGAACTTCCATTTAACTAGGAGTTGATAATATTGGATATTCAAATCGATACAAGAGAGAAGCAGCGTGCCATTCGCAAGATCATTAAGACATTTGATGATAATGGCGTGAAGCATTTCTCAAGCAAATTATTGGTCGGTGATTATATGAGTCTGGACAATCCCAGGCTCATTATTGACCGGAAGCAGAATCTGCAGGAGTTATGCGGGAATGTATGCCAGCAGCATGAGCGGTTTAAGAGAGAACTTCTTAAGGCAATTGATGCCGGTATACAGCTGGTAATTCTGGTGGAGCATGGAGCAGATATTAAGAGCCTGGAAGATGTGTGGTTTTGGGAGAATCCAAGAAAGCATGAAGTCCGGTGGCGTATGGTAAATGGTAAGCGAGAGAAGTATGTGGTATCAGCCAAGGCAGTTGACGGAAACCAGTTATATAAATCCTTGTGTACTATCCGTGATCGATACAATGCCCGGTTTAAATTTTGCGAAAAAAAAGATACCGGCAAAGAGATTATCCGGATCCTGTCAGGTGATGCCTATGACTAGTGAGGAAATCAAAGCAACATATAGCATGCGAGATATTCTGACCAAGTGTGGACTTCCTGCACCGAATCGTGCCGGTTTCTGCCATTGTCCATTTCATAAGGGTGATAGGGATCCATCTATGAAGGTTTATGATAAGGATTTTCACTGTTTTGCCTGCGGAGCTAACGGAGACATCTTTGATTTTGTCAGCAGATTTTATAACATTTCATTCAAAGATGCTTTCCGGATGCTCGGAGGCGATTATAAAAAAAACGATTCGTTCGCGTCAAATCTGGCAATATACCGCGCAAAAAAAGAAAGCGCGATGAAACGAAAAAAGGCAGAACGGGAGTGCCAGAGAAGAAAATTGATATATGACCTGATAGGAATATACCGGGAATATATGAACCGGGCAGAGCCATTATCAGATGCCTGGTGTGATTGTTACAATGCAATGCAGATGATGATATATCGTGCGGATATGATGGAAGAGAGGGCAGGTAATGAAAAACTTAATAGAATATGACAAAGAAAGTATCCTGTCCGAAGAGGTGTTTATAGAGATCTTCGAGCAGGAAGATGAGATTTTAAAAGCGAGAATGCTTTTATCTTGCCAGGAGCGAGCAAAGAAGCTCGGGGTTAAAACTGCCTTTGATGATCTGGTTAAGGCTTATAGAAAAGTTGAGAGGGCAGAAAGCAGGAGAAAATATAATCAAGTTAATACACTGGTTGAGAACTTCACGAATTTTACTGGTAAATACGATAACATGGCGTGTGGAGCGTGGATTGCATCAGATTCCGGGATTACTACGATGAATAAGGACTACAACAATGAGATTATTGCTTGTTATCACCCAATCCTGCCAATCAAGAGAATGAAAAACTTGGAGACTGGCGAGGAGCAGATCCAGCTTGCATATAAGCGAAATCATAAGTGGACTGAGATTACGGTGCCTAAAGACTTAATATCTTCCGCCAGCAAGATTGTATCATTATCTAAGCTTGGAGTTTCTGTAACATCTGAAAATGCGAGATTGTTGGTGAAATACTTGTCAGATGTGGAGAATCTGAATGATGATGATATCCCAGTTCAGATGTCTTCTTCGAAATTGGGATGGATTGGAGGAGGCTTTATTCCTTACGACACGGATATCGTATTTGATGGAGATATGCAGTTCAAATATATCTATGAAAGCATTCGGGAACATGGAAGTTTTCAGGTATGGCTGGAGCATGTAAAGCAGCTGCGGAAGTCTGGGCGAATGGAAATTAAGTTTTACCTGGCAGCATCATTTGCCAGTGTTCTGGTTGGACTTCTTGGCACCCTGCCGTTCATCGTTGACTTATGGGGAGACACTGAGGGCGGAAAGTCCGTGGATATGATGTTGGCAACATCTGTTTGGGCGAATCCGGCTGATAATGCATATATAGCGGACTTTAAGACTACAGATGTGCAGTTGGAGGTAAGGTCAGACTTATTGAATAACCTTCCATTAATGCTAGACGATTCTTCTAAGGTCAGCTCAAGGATTCGTGAAAATTTCGAAGGAGTCGTATATGATTTATGTTCCGGAAAAGGAAAGAGTAGATCCAACAAGGAACTGGGTATACGAAAAGAGAGCCGGTGGAAAAATGCGATTCTGACCAATGGTGAGCGTCCACTGAATTCTTATGTGACACAGGGTGGGGCAATTAACCGAATCATTGAAGTGGAATGCGAGGAGAAGCTGTTCGAGGATCCACAGTATACAGTTGAATTGCTCAAGAAGAATTACGGCCATGCCGGAAAACGTTTTGTAAAAATCATAAATGAGATGGGTGTAGACGAGATCCGAGAAATACAACAGGAGATACAGGCGGAAGTCTACAAGGATGATGTCATGCAGAAACAGAGTATTTCTCTGTCAGTAGTTTTGACGGCAGATCGAATCATTACAGAAAGATTATTTCGTGATGAGGAATACATAGATCTAGAATCCGCTAAGGCTATGCTGGCAAGTCAGGCAGAAGTATCAGAGCATGAGCGATGCTACCATTACCTGATTGATAAGATCAATATGAATAAGCAGCGTTTTTCTGTTGATGCGAATGTGGAGCAATGGGGAATTATAGAGCAACCGGGTGATTATGCTTTTTTATTTGTCCAGGCAGCAAAAGACTTGTGTATGCAGGGTGGATTTTCCTACAAGGCATTCCTGAACTGGGCGGACAGACAGGGCGTGATCCAGGTAGATAAAGATCGGCAGACAAAAACTAAGAAAATAAATGGCAAATCTGTAAGGTGTATATGTCTCAAAATCAATGAAAATGTGGATAAAGACGGTTTTGAATCAGCAGATGCATACGACCAAGAAGATTTACCTTTTAAGTAAAAGACACCAGTCACCAAGGTTGCCATAGAAAATGCATATATAAAAAGAAAAAAATATGTGAGTGTGGCATATACAAAAAAGTTTTCCATATGAGAAATGCTTGGTGACACTGGTGACCGACATTGAAAAATGGTTAAAAACGCGTTAACCACAGTGGTTTGCATAGGTCACCAAAACGATAAAAATATTGGCAACTTATTGGTGGCATATGGTGTTAGAGGAGCGTATATGGAAGAACGTATTAAATCAATATATAACGAGTGTTGGAAGATATACAAACAGTATCTTGAAACACGAGACATGGCGGAATGGAATCGGAACATGCTGCAGGTGAAAGAGAAGTATGGTGGAAAGCCTGATGTGGTAAACCTGCTTCTGTGGCACAGTATAAATGTGCAGGCGCTGCACGATCAGTCAAGGAGAGCGTAATGAAAAAAAAGAATGAGATGTACATTTGCTGCATTTGTGGAAAAGATATCTACCCAGATGAGGCGCAAGAATATGTAAAAACAAGGCGAGGCACGGAAATAAGGTTTCATAGAGCATGCGTAAGGAGGCGAGGTAATGGCAGTAATTCGTAGTATCAGAGGCGGTACAGCCGGTCTGAATGAAGAAGAACGGCTTACAATTGCCAGGCTGTTAATTAAGGCAGGATATTCCGTTAGGATTGGATATCGTGTGATTCCAGGTAATACAAAGGGCAAGAAAGAATATATCGTGGAGTATTGGGAAAAAGGAGAAGAATAGATGCAGAGATTGACACATAAAAGAGAGAGCGGTATGAAATCCGGATACTGGTCCCCGAATAAGAAACAGGAGCTGGTGGACAGACTGGCGATGTATGAGGACAGGGAAGATGCTAAGGACACAAATGTCCATGGCAAATGGATTCCGTGCAGTGAGAGATTACCAAAAGATAGACAGATTGTAGTAGCTGATATTGAATGCGGCATTGAGGACAGAATGTGCATATTTGCCTATTTTAAAATCGTTGATCATATGGAGTGCTGGATAAATGCCAATACAGGTTTTCATGTTCTAGCCAATGTTGTTCAGTGGACACCATTGCCGGAACCGTACAGACAAAACGACGAAGGAGTTGAGAACGATGCAAATTAAAGATTTCAGTAAGCCGATAATGTTACCGCATAATCAGCTTGCGCTGTCGGCAATATTCAAATTCAATGACCGGGTATTTATAAAAGTGTCTGAGGCTTACAACGATGATTTTAGCAATTCTTATGATTTAAGCAAAAAGCAGTTAGTACAATTCAGTCCAGACACAGAGGTAGAATACGTGAGAGGGACATTGATATTACACAGAGGAGATTGGAGTGAGGATAATGAGCGACAGTAAATGCCAGCGCCTCGATGCCATATCAGACCGTGACCAGATGGCAGAAAAGCCACCATCGGAAGAAGCAAGCAGACGCTTCCGGACACCGGCATGCTACAGCATATTGGGATATTTGGCAAGGCAGAAGGCGAAGAGGAATAAGATTGATACAGGGGAGGAGATAGGACGTGGACAAAGAATGCTTGAAAAGGTATCAGAAGAATCAGAAGGAATTACAGAGCCTTGAAAGAATTCTGGAAAGATTATATCAGCAGTTAGAGGACGTTCCTGAAATATCTGGTAAAGTAAGCAAGTCTTCAGATGACTTTCCCTACATAGAACAGCATGTTACAGTCAGTATGCAGGAGCCCAAAAGCGCTTCCAGGATCAAGGATAAGATCCGGGAGAAGGAAAACAGAAAGAAAGAGGTGCTGTCTGATATGGCACGAGCAGAAAGGATTGTCGTAGGAATACCGGAAGGATTGACACGACAGATTATGGAACAGGTGTATCTGGAAGGAATGAGCCAGCAGGAGGTTGGAGAAGCTATTGGATATACACAAGGAAGGATAGCACAGATCATAAAGACAGTAACAAAAGATTAATAACATTAATAATTTAGATATGTTATTATTATACTGAACTTAGTGAAAAGACAGATTTCCACGTTGAGTTCACTTCCTCAAGAAGTACATACAAAACCTAGAAGGAACGGCTTGGTGACAGGCCGTTCTTTTGTTGCATAATGTCACATTTTGGGATATTATGGAGATAGGGTTTGTATATACGGAGGAAGAGTGAAATGGCAAAGAAAAAAGGAAAAATTGAACGTAGCATACATTATTTTGATATTGACTTACAGAGGATAGGGAATAGTGGAGAAGATTCTTTTGTATCTTATAAGAACCAAGCAGCTAGAATGTTGTCCGTATTTAAATCTTTTCAAGAGTATAACAATAAGTTAAAAATAGAGAAAGATAAAAAAGAAAGACTTCAATTGCTTGAAGAAATGGAATATATAACAGAAAATGGAGATAAACTATATGTTGAAGTGGATGGTATAGATGAAAAAGAAAAAACTATCCGATTTAGATTAGTTTTATGTAGGCCTGATGCATTCCCATATATAGAGCAGGAGGGAAGACTTGAAAGTATTGTAGGATTGGTCAAAGGAGATTTCAATATAGCAGAGATAACACATTGCGTTATATTTTATGAAAAATGTGTTATGGGAGCAGAGTTTAATTTTAATGGAGCTAGGCCAAGTGCGATTGCTGCTTATGTGAATTTTAAATGTAATCAGGTAGAAAGAATGTTATGTACTGTACTCTTGTACAATCCGAAATACTCGCTTACTTCTGTTACACCAAGCACGGGCTTCTCTGTAAAAAGATTCAGAATCTCCAGTGCTTTCTGAAGACTTTTTACCTTAATTTCATTATTCTCTGCCATTACCCCTCCTGATCAAACTTATTTACTACTGCCGTACTTGAATGTCAAATCTATGTAAACTTAGTATATCATTTCCGCTGTATTTTGCAATGTAAAAATAGAGAATCGACAAAAACCGACATTTATCTACTTAGTTTTTTACACTAATACCTTCTTATAATCCAGCTCTTTCATTCTGTCAAGAAGTGCTTTCTCCTGCTCTGAAGTGAGATTTTCCATCGGACGTCTCATCTTGGTTGTCTTGATTATACCTTCTTCTTTCAAGATTACTTTGTATGCTGCGATATTATTGATTTCACACATTGTAGCATTTAAGATATTGGTACGTCGCTGGTATTTGGTTGCCATATCATAATCTTTCTTCTGGACTGCATCCCAAATTGCCACGTAATGCTCTCTAACGATCATGGCATTTCCGGAAACAACACCGTCACCGCCAACAGCGCATACTGCTTCAAACAGATGGTCCGGTCCTACCAGAACACTGAATGTCTGATCTTTTACCATCATAAACTGCTGTAATTTGGTGAAATCAGGATAGCTGTATTTAATTCCAAGTACGTTCGGGCACTGTTTCGCAACTTCTTCGCATACTGCTGCATTTACATCGTTGATGGCGTTCTGTGGAATTGCATACATATATACCGGGAAGTCTTCAGATACACTGTGTGCAACTTCTACATAGAAGTCAACCAGTCCCTGATCGCTCAGTTTATAGAATGCAGGGGTTACAACTCCAATTCCATCTGCACCAATCTTCTCTGCATGCTGTGCCAGTTCGATAGTATCTTTCAGATTCCATGCGCCTACATGTACGAATACCGGAACTCTTCCTGCCGCTTCTTTAACAGTTACTTCTGCAACCTGTTTCCTTTCTTCTACTGTAAGATACATCATCTCACCTGTAGTTCCACATGGATATAAACACTGAAGTCCACCATCAATCACATGATTGACCAGATTTTTCAAAGATTCTACATCAATGGTGTCTTCCTCTGTTAACGGTGTTACGATTGGTACTACTGTTCCGTATAATTTCTGCATAACTTTCTCTCCTTTAGCTTCTTTTTAATTGCTGTTGTTATTTACCATCTGTTAAAGCCCCGCATGATCAGAACCTGACTGTTCATCCCCTCCGACAGATCTGAAGCCAGAAAGGCCACACCGTTGGCTACTGTTTCCGGTTTAAATAAGTCTCCGCCAGCTGAAAGAATATAATTTCTTCTTTCTGATTTCTGGAATAACTCCGTGTCAACAGATCCCGGACATATGGCATTGATCCTGATCCTAAATGGCCGTACCTCATCTCCCACTGCCTGTGTC
>SKEF01001001.1_pt1 | contig 26510 bp, 18 predicted proteins | sample 4826691 | NCBI WGS metagenome assembly SKEF01 (sample SAMN11008816, study PRJNA524170) | human gut metagenome | biome: Human fecal sample; material: Feces; isolation source: fecal sample from pouch patient p23, p27 | host: Homo sapiens | place: Israel: Tel-Aviv | collected 2016-08-24
GTCAGGTGCTTAATACACAAGATATCCATCTTTTGGATAGGATAAGAAACCTCTTTGCAAATAAAGAGGCAAATGAGGCGTGTATGGTTCAAGAAGAGCCTTGTATGACTAAAGAAGAAATACTCTCAGGTTTCGACAATGCCCTCCATGAGCTGAAGTCCTATCGTGAAGGAAAGCTAGAGCTTAAACCATTGGAGGACGTGCTGAATGAGTTGTAAGTATTTTGATAGTGAACGTATATAAACAAAAACGCCCCACGCATTTGAGCATCGTTGAGAGGCTTGGTGGGAACTGACGGTGCAAAGATACGAATAATCATTGATAATTCAAACTTTTTAGCAGAAAAAATTACGAAAAGTGGAATTCTTTGACATATTCATCTTTAAACGTTTAAAATGAAAGGTTATGGCTTTAGAGATAAGAAGTATTCCTGTTTTGACAGGTGAGACTGCTGAACGATTTGTTCGTGAGGCAGAGGAGAATGAACGCAATCCACAAAGAAAGGCATTGCGAATGTCATTTGCTGATGTGGAGAAAATATTGGTTCGTTCAACCGCTAATTTGAAAGCACATGGAGGAAAGAGTCCTTTTGCAAAGTAATTGCTCTCTTTATCGGGTTACGACAAAAGAAGAGCTTGACTCTTTTAGCTGTGGTGATTACCGCCCTCCTGTGCTCAGAACCGCTACGCTCTAAGGTTGGCGGACCAAAGCGGTCTTTGCCATGGTTGTGCGGGATGGGACCGCCGGGAGAGGGAAGTTTAAAGTTAATAGTTTATAGTTGATCTTGTAGTAATTTGCTGATAACTTGCAGATTTCTTGCTTTTTTCTTGGTGGTTTCAAGAAAAAAACGTAATTTTGGCGGCATCTAACATAAAATACAAAGGTATGGAAGAAAATAGATATAAATTAACAGAAGATAATGCTGCGGCTGGTATGGTTGCTGAGCCAACTCCGGTCGTAAGGCCTTCTTTGTCTGTTCAGGAAATGAGACATTGTCTTATGGATGCAATATATTCCTCCAAGGATGTTGATAAATTATATTCCTGCTTGGTTATTCTTAAAGGTAAGCCAGCAACAGAATATCGTAGCAAGTATCGTGCTAAGACGGATGCAGAACTTTCTGCAGAGTTGTCACAATTCCCATCTTGGGATGAAACAGAACATCCTGATTTGTCGAATATTGATTATCGGCAGTATAAACATAAGAAATCTCCAAGAACAATTAAAGCAATATCAAAATGGCTGTAACTAGAGTAAATCAAGGAGAAATTGTAGAGGTTCCATTTGAATTGCCTGATGGAAGCATCTTGCCACACCCTGCATTGGTTCTTTCAAATGAGTATTTGCAGGATTATGAAGATGGCTTGTTTTATGCCGTATTGATATCTACAAAAAATCATTATCCGGAATTCACAATACCAATTGAGGATTCTTGGTTAAACAAGCCTTTAAGTAAAAGTTCGTTCTTTGTTACTCATATAATTGACCAGTTTAATGTTGATGAGGTGATGAACCGTAACAATACGTATTTAAAGGCTCGTTACTTTGATTATGTTGTTGATGAAATTATCAAGAATGTAATTGGTGGAAAAGAGGAATAATTGGTTGGGGTACAATGAAGTTTCATTAGCTAAATACATTTCGTTTATATAACAGAAACAAGCCCTCAGCTGAGATAGCTGGGGGCTTGCATGTTTATAAAACGTATACTATTCCATACCGGTCATTTGGTCATGGTCATTTTCGGTCAAAATTAAAAAGATAACGATAAAGGCACAACCGTATTGATTATCTTATCAAGCATACCTTTTATTTTTAAATAGGGTTTACTTTAATATATTTTACTTGTAAGTGATATATTATATTGCGTTCGTTAGCCGAAACTATTGAACAACAACTTTCTTCACACTACCATCACTATACTTCACGATGTTCAAGCCCTTGGCTGGAGCAGATAATCGCTGGCCATTTGCTGAATAGCGAGAGACTTCCTTGGCATCGGTAGAGGTTGTAACCTTATCAATGCCCGACGCATCGAACTCTACTATCTTCTCGAAGTAGCCAAATTCTGACGACTTATAAGCATCATAAGTTCCTTTTGGTACATAAACCGTACAATTCTTTGCGTCACATCCATTAAATATGTATGTCCCAAATTCTGGCAAATTTTCTGGATATACATAAATGGAGGTCAATCCACTGCAACCATAAAAAGCCCATTTGCCTATCGAAGTAACACCAGAAGGGATAGTCAAGCTTGTCAAGCCACTGCAACCATAAAAAGCATAATTGCCTATCGAAGTAACACCGGAAGGAATGGTCAAGCTTGTCAAGCCACTGCAATCATAAAAAGCTTTATTGCCTATCGAAGTAACACCAGAAGGGATTGTCAAGCTTGTCAAACCACTGCAATCTTGAAAAGCATAATCGCCTATCGAAGTAACACTGGAAGGGAGTGTCAAGCTTGTCAATCCACTACAACCTCAAAAAGCATAATTGCCTATCGAAGTAACACTGGAAGGGAGGGTCAAGCTTGTCAATCCACTGCAACCAAAAAAAGCACCATAGTCTATCGAAGTAACACCGGAAGGGATGGTCAAGCTTGTCAAACCACTGCAACCTGTAAAAGCATCATAGCCTATCGAAGTAACACTGGAAGGGATTGCCAAGCTTGTCAATCCACTACAACCTTCAAAAGTATAATCGCCTATCGAAGTAACACCGGAAGGGATGGTCAAGCTTGTCAATCCAATGCAACCATAAAAAGCTTCATCGCCTATCGAAGTAACACTGGAAGGGATGGTCAAACTATTCAACATCCAGCAACTATAAAAAGCCTTATCCCCTATCGAAGTAACACTGGAAGGGATGGTCAAGCTTGTCAAACCACTGCAACCATAAAAAACACCTTCGCCTATCGAAGTAACACCGGAAGGGATGGTCAAGCTTGTCAAGCCACTGCAATCTTTAAAAGCATAATTGCCTATCGAAGTAACACCGGAATGGATAGTCAAGCTTGTCAATCCACTGCAACCTCTAAAAGCTTCACTGTCTATCGAAGTAACACCGGAAGGGATGGTCAAGCTAGTCAATCCACTGCAACCTCTAAAAGCAGAATAGCCTATCGAAGTAACACCGGAAGGAATGGTCAAGCTAGTCAACTTCCAGCAACCATGAAAAGCACCCCTGCCTATCGAAGTAACACTGGAAGGGAGGGTCAAGCTTGTCAATCCACTGCAACCTGAAAAAGCATAATCGCCCAACTTATCATTAGAGGTATAATAGTTCTCGCTGAACCGAACATAAGCATCTCCACCTGCTACAATTTTTGTTTCAGACAAATCTAATATAGACAGTTTTCCGTCGGTTTTTTCCCCCTTAAAATCACGACCAGCCATCTCACGGATAAAATTCCAATCCGTACCATTAACTTCACCAACAATCTTCAGATTGGTAATCAGATTCTTCTGGTCATAACTAATCTTATTAGGTAAAGTACCAGCCTCATCCAGCTTGAGTGTTATTTGTCTGGTAATCAAGCCATCATCTGCAGCCAGAATTGCCGTGCTCCCAAGCAACACAAATAGCACTGTTAAAAACAGACTTTTAAAAGTAAATGTTCTCATATTCTTTTATTTATTGCCTTTATTACACAACACTATTATAATTTAAACTTTTTAAGTGCCTGAGCAACAAAAGTTGTCCAGTTTTTGTTCTTTTCTCTTATTCTTCTGCCAGTTCTTTCATCGCATCGTTTAATGTGTTGAAAAGAACGTTGATGTTTTCTTCTTCATTCTTGCATGCCTCCTTGAAGAGGGCTACAGGATCTTCGGTGCTGCTCTTGAGCGGAGTCTCGTTGAGCAGGATGTTGACATTGTTCAGCAACATGCCGTGAAGGGTAGGCATGTGGAGCTGGTGCTGCTCGCCCTCCTTGCTGCCACATTTCAGTCCAGCTGCGTATGCCTTTACGATGATGCGGACCAGGAGATGGATGGCCATCGGCTCGTCGGCGAGACTGATGAGAATGCCGTGGGTGTAATCGCGTACATGCTCTTCAAGAGTGGTAAACTTGCCTTGAAGAAGCCAGGTGAAGTTACGCTTGTATTCTGACTCCATCGCCTTGTAAAGCTGGTTCGATTTGCAGGCTATGCGCAAGTAGTCGAGCATGGTTGGCTCAAAGGTCGGGTCAGCCTGTTTCATGCTGTCGAAGTTCTTCTTCATGCGCTCGTTGGCTTCCTCGGCAGTCTTGTAGTTGAGGCGTACGAGGGTAGAGAACATGATGTCGAAGAAGTATTGGTTTACCTCGCCATAGTGCTCCAGCATCATCTGCTTGATCTGTTTCGGGTCGTTCTTCTTGCTGAAGTCATTGCCTTCGATGGTAGCATCGATGATGCCACGTGCGTAAGCTTCGAAGAAACCTCTTACAAATGCAGCTACTGCCTGATAACTGTTGATTCTTTTGCTCATTTCTTGTCTGTGTTTATTGGGCTGTTCCTGTTTGGGAATAACAGCTTCTTATTCAAAAGTCTTAAATTCATACCCCTGTTCCATGAGCCATTCTATGGCCTGAGGGAGCGCTGTCTTCAGCTTTTCAATGCTCTTCAGCGAGTCGTGGAAGGTGATGATGCTGCCATTGCGGGCATATCGCTTTACATTGTTCACCACATCTTCTGCCGTCATCCATTTGGAATAGTCGCGTGTCACCACGTCCCACATGATGACCTTGTAAGTGCGGTGCAGCCACCAATACTCACTTGGTCGCATCCAGCCGTGAGGTGGACGGAAGAGATGGGCATGGATGATATCGTTCGCCTTATTGGTGTTGAGCACGTAAGAGATGACGCGGTGCTTGAAGGCACCGATATGATTGAATGTATGGTTGCCTACCTGATGACCCTCTGCCACAATCTGGTTGTAGAGGTCATGATGGCGCAATACATTCTCGCCTACCATAAAGAAAGTAGCCTTGATATTGTACTTTCTCAGGGTCTCTAAGATGAATGGAGTTGACTCTGGAATTGGACCGTCATCAAATGTAAGATAGACAGAATGGTCTTTCTTGTCCATTCTCCAGATGGCCTTTGGATATAACCATCTGAGCCATTTGGCTGGTTGCTCTATGAACATGGATAAAACAGGTTTATATGAATAATGAAAAGTTTGGTGTCGTGTTTCGCGACACCAAACTCTTTTCTATTTTTTACTGATTGCCTTCCGGCATTCTGCCACCTCTGCCATGATAGAGACGGTAGAGGTTGTTGAGCTGTTTCTCATACTTCTGCTCCAACTGTGGACTCACCATTCCGGCAGCCTCGCAGATGCTCTGCATGATCATAATCTGACGGATGCAGTCGTGCTCTGCCTGGAGGAAACGGTCGTTTGGCAGCGAGAGATAGTAATTGAGGTATTGTGAAGCATTCTTCCATACCGCTTCTATATATTCCTTGCCCTTGGCTTTCTGACCGGTCATCAGCCAGCCGCGAGCCATATCCAAACCACCGCTCATGTAGTCGAGCGTAACATTGTAGGCAGGAATCTCGGTATCCGCCTTCTTCAGGATGTTGATAGCCTTCTGCTTCTTGCCTTCGGCGATGAGCTGGAGGGCTGTCTGGGCGAGCAGGCGACGGTGGGTATAACACATACGCATGGTTGTCTCGTCGATGTAGAGTCCCTTCTGCTTCAGGTTGCCGAACTTGAATCGGGTCATGATGTTGTGATAAGCCTTCTCTGTATCGAAGTTCTTGGCACCTGGCTTGTTGGTGGTGAACGGAGTGATACGGTTCACAAGTCCCTCCTGTACGAAGTTGTCGCCGAGGTTCATATAGTTCTCTTCGCCTACGGTGAGTGCTACGTAGAGCGGACGGGTCCAGTTACACTGTGCCAACATTTCGAGCATCATGAGGTCGCCCTTGTAGAGTGCGCTCTTGCCGGCAAGAGAGATGACCATCTTGTCTGGAATAGAATCTGATGCCATCATCATGCCGCTCTTCTTTACAGCCTCCTTGTCGATGGTGACATAGAGGGTATCTGTAGGGATGAAGTGCATGTCTGGGTTCTTGCTGCGTACCCAGTTCTTCAGGATGTTCTTGAGTTCGAACGGTTCGTCACCAAACTGCTTCTTGGCGTTCTCTGGATCCTGCTTGTAGAAGTCGAGAATCTGCTTCTTTGCCTCAGGCTCAACAGATACATATTCGTTGGTACCTGAACAGAAGTCGAGACGTGGCCAGGTGATTGGCACGGATGGTGAGTTGTATGCAGGACGCATCATCTGGTCGATATACCAGTCGGTCTGCAGGTAGCTCAGGTTACATACGCGGGCATCTGTTCCAACGCCTTCTACCTCCTGGTTGTACCAGAGTGGGAAGGTATCGTTATCACCATTGGTAAAGATGATAGGGTTGCCCTTCTCCTGGAGTGACATCAGGTAGTTCTGACCGAAGTCACGGCAGGTGTAACGGTTTGAGCGGTCGTGATCATCCCAAGTCTGTGAAGCCATCTGGATAGGTACGAGAAGTGTGATGACAGCTACGATGGCTGTTACAGCAGTACCGCTGAGCTTCATCTTGCGCTTCAGAATGTCGATGATGGCGAGTACGCCGAGACCGCACCAGATAGCGTATGCATAGAATGAACCGGCATAAGCATAGTCACGCTCACGTGGCTGCATAGGTGTCTGATTCAGGTAGATGACGATGGCAAGACCTGTCATGAAGAACAGGAAGAATACAATCCAGAACTGCTGGATTCCGATAGGGAGGAGCACTTCCTCTTCCTTGCCGTTCTTCATTATCTTCTTCTTGCGGGTATACCAAGCCTGCCAGAAAAGTCCGATGAGACCGAGAATCAGCGGCATGCAGTAGAATACATTGTGCCCCTTGTTCTCCTTCAGGTCGTCTGGCAATTTGCTCTGGTCGCCATAGAGTGAATCATCAATGAATGAGAAACCGGTAATCCAGTTTCCGTGCTCTGGCTCACCATTGCCCTGGATGTCGTTCTGACGGCCGGCAAAGTTCCACATGAAGTAGCGCCAGTACATGAAGTTGCACTGATAGGAAAGGAAGAAGCGGATGTTGTCAAACTGTGACGGCATCTTCACCATCATACTCTCTCCGCAGCGGTCGTAAGGAATCTCTGTGCCTTCTACACCGCCCATCCAGTCTTCGTATGCCTGGGCATGAGCCGAACTGTACATACGAGGGAAGAGCATGTTCTGGGCATAGATATACTTATTCTTGTGACTTACTACGAAGTAAGAGTCCTTCTCATCAGCCGAAGCCTTCTCCTTTCGCTGGTAAACCGGTGCGCCTTCCTTCATGACAGGCTTGCACATGTTGCCGTCTACTTCGAGGGCTACCTGTGATGTATAAGCCTGGCCATAGAACAGAGGGCGGTCGCCATACTGGTCGCGGCTCAGATAACTTCCCAGGGTAAAGATGTCCTCAGGAGAGTTCTGGTCCATAGGAGGGTTGGCAGAAGAACGGATCACGATGAGTGCGTAGCTGGAATAACCAATCATCAGCATCAGCATGCAGAGCAAGGCTGTGTTCTTGACGCGTGCTGAGATGAGCGGCAGGAGCTGCATCTTCTTCTTGGCGATGCCTGTAGATTCGTCAACGCCTGTTACTACTTCCTGTTTGCGCTTGTAGCCGAGTACGAACCAGAGGATAACCAGCACGATGATGCCGGTAATGGCAGCTGTCCAGCCATATCCGTAGAATGGGATGCCGAGCATGCCGAAACCGAGAACGAAGGCGATATTCTGCTTCTTCTCGTTCTTCTCTGATGCATTACAGGTCTCGTAGATGCCCCAGATGACAGAGGCTACCAGACAGATGATGTATACGATTTCACCGGTATTGAACGGACAGCCGAGGGTGTTGACAAAGAACAGCTCGAACCAGCCGCCTACGGTGATGATACCTGGAACCACACCATACAGTACGGCTACCACTACGAGGAATGAAAGGAACAGTGCCAGGAGTGAACCCTTGAGGTTGGCATGTGGCACCTTCTTGTAGTAATAAACCAATACGATGGCTGGGATACAGAGCAGGTTGAGCAGGTGGACACCGATACTCAAACCGGTCATATAGGCGATGAGCACAAGCCAACGGTCGCTATGAGGCTCGTCAGCATGGTCTTCCCACTTCAATATCAGCCAGAATACCACAGCGGTAAAGGCAGAAGAGAACGCATAAACCTCACCCTCGACAGCTGAGAACCAGAAGGTATCGCTGAAGGTGTAGATGAGTGCGCCCACCATACCGGATGCCTCGATGGCAATCAGCTTGCTGGTGGTCAGTTCTTTCCAGTCGCTGATGACGAGTCGGCGAGCCAGGTGGGTGATGGTCCAGAAGAGGAACATGATACAGACGGCGCTCAGCAGGGCGCTCATCGTATTTACCATCTTGGCTACCTGTGTAGTGTCGCTGGCGAAATGTGTGAAGAAATTGCCTAAAAGCATGAAGAATGGTGCCCCAGGTGGGTGACCGATCTCCTGCTTGTAAGCAGTCGTAATAAACTCAGGACAGTCCCAGAAACTGGCTGTCGGTTCAATTGTGGAACAATAAGTGAACGCCGCAATGATGAATGCGACCCATCCGAAGATATTGTCCACTAATCTGTACTGTTTCATTATTGTTTAAACTTTAATGTATTATATTTCTTTCTGAATGCTTTCTCTGTTTCTGAATGCTTTCTCTGTGCCTTTCAAGAAAGGCACATTCCAGTTGCAAAGATAATAAAAAGATGAGATAATATGGATTTTTGCACCTGTTTTTTAGGCATTATTATATAATAAGCCTATACATTTAAGAAATGCTCTTCCAGTTTCTCTCTCGGCATATCTGCCGTATCGTGGTAGTGGAGATGATGATTTACGCAGGCGATGTGCTTTACGTTATTGAGCACTTCGGCTACATCATGGCTTACGATGATAATGGCGCACTCCCGGTTGATCTGTTCCAGCATCTCGTACATCTGCTTTTGGAAACGGCGGTCGATGTAGGTGTTGGGCTCATCCAGTATCACTACATCGGGTTTCGAAACAATGGCGCGGGCGAGGAGTACTCGCTGCAGTTGTCCGCCGCTCAAGGCTGCGATATGGCGGTCTTTCAACTCCGTGAGCTGCATCTGTTCCAGACAGTCGAGTACCTTCTGGTGCTGTGCCTGGGTGTATCTCGAAAAGAGACTTTTGGTCTTACTGAGTCCTGAGAGTACCACTTCATAAACGGAGATAGGGAACTGTTTGTCGAGATGATTGTATTGGGGCAGATATCCCATGCTGATTTCCCTTACTTCCTCTCCGTCTTTATAAAAGCGGATGCTGCCGTCTGTGGGTTTCATCAGTCCCAGGATGAGGCGCATGAGGGTTGTCTTGCCACCACCGTTGGGACCGATGATGCCAAGATAATCGTCTTTACAGACGGTGAGGTTGATGTCGTGGAGCACCTCCTTGCCTTCATAGCCAGCAGAAAGATGCTCGATTTTTATGATTGGAGTCATATTATTGTAGTTTTTACTTCCCAACAACGATTTTCTTGCCTTGTACCGCTGCTGCAGCTTCCTGCATCGCCCAGTTCCAGTCGCCCTGCAATGGATTGATATTCATTGGCTTGGTGTGGCTCTCCTTGATGAAGGTTGTGGTGTTGCGGTTGGCAAATTCTGCCTGTATCAGGCAGAACTTGATCTTCTCTTTTCTTGCTCTCTCGATGAGGCTCTTCAGCTGGGAGGCACTAGGCTCCCTGCCTTCTTCCTCTATGGCAAGCTGCTCCAACTGGTAGTCGCGGGCAAAATAAGTGAGGATAGGATGATAAATCACAAACTTGCGAACCATCTCGGGATGATTCTTGAAACCCTCTCTGATGGTGCTGTCTCGCTTGTCGATGATCTTCAGCAGCGACAGATAGTTCTTCTCAAAGAAAGCCTTGTTCTTCGGCTCCAGATTGCAGAGTGCCTTGAAGATGTTGCTGGAGATGATGCGGGCGTTTTTGCAACTCATCCATACATGCGGGTCGGTATTGCCGCCTGGTGTCTTGGCAGGCGTGATGCCTGTGGAGGTATCTATCACCTTCATGTCAGGAGCGTTGTCCTGCAGTTTCTTCATCCAGGTCTGTTCGAAACCGATGCTTCCCACTTTCAGATAGAGGGCACTCCTGGAGAGTTCCATCATCTGCTGGGCATAAGGCTCGTAAGTCTCCGGGTTGTTGCCGTTGGATACCATCACGTTGACATCCACCTTGTTTTCGGCAATCTTATCCACGAAAAACTTGTAGGGAGGGATAGTTACGGTAACAGCAGGTTTGCCATCGCTGTTGGCAACAGATTCCTTTCCGTTACTTTCTGCGGTGTTGCCTTTCTGCTGGCTGCCTTTACAGCCCGCGAAAATCACGCATAATATAATAAGGTATAAATACTTTCTCATAAGCAGTCTATCTATATAAATCAATTCTTTGTTTTCTTTGCAGCTTGTTTAAAAGATGAAACTCAGTCCGTAAACCAGCAGTACATATCTCAACACCTTTCCGATGGTGATGCTGATGACAGAAATCACGATGTTGGCTCTCGTCAGTCCCAAAACGATGGTGATGGCACTTCCCAACAGGGGCAGGAAGGCGAAGAATCCCATCCAGGCTCCTCTGTCGGCCATGAAATGCTGAGCCTTGTCGAGACTCTCTTTCTTTACATGCAGATATTTCTCTATCCATTCCAGCTTGCCCATCCGTCCTACGCCATAGTTGAACATAGAACCGAGCACATTGCCGATGCTTCCATACAGTACGAGCTGGATAGGTTCCAGTCCGGCAGCCTGTAAACCCGACATGACCACCTCGCTGCTGAAGGGAAAGAAACTGCCGGCAAGGAAGGCTGATACCAGCATGCCCCAGTAGCCCCAGCTCATCAAGAAATCTATCATCCAACTCATAATAATATGCTCTCTGGTACGAGTATGTTGTAAGCCATGATAAGTACCAGCATGATGAGCAGCAGGATGAAGGAGATGTTGGTAAACTTACCTCTGGTGAATGTGATGAAATGGGCGATAAGCGGTGCTGTATTCACAATCAGGATGCCGCCCAGTTCCTGTATATGTTGAGGCTGGAGGACGATGAAGATGATGCAGGCAGCCGATAACATGATAAACGTTTCGTAGATCATGCGGGTGCGTATCTTATCGCCGTAGCTGGTGCGTATGAAGTGGATGGAACCGATGATGGTGAGCAGGGTAACGAAACTCAGGTTCAGAACCTGATGGTCGGTAACCTGCGAATAATCAAAGAGTTCGCTGTAGTTGATGAATTCACAGAAGTGGTCAGCCAGCCCCTGTATGTTGTCGGTATAGAAGAAATAACCGGCTGCAAACCAATAGGGCACGATGAGACCTACCAGGGATGCAAAGAATGTCTTTACGCTAAACGAGAGGGTAAACACCATCATCATAATCCACAGTATAGGCATGAAATAGCCTATCTGCACGAAAATCATCGATGCCAGACCGATGCAGGCAAAGGCGTAGAAAGTCCAGCCTGTAGAGCGTTTATCCTGATAGCAATTCCAGATAATGAGATAAAAGGCGATGAAACACATCGTCACAATACTGCTTTTTAAAGAGAGGTGGGGGAGTCCTGTCATCGTCAGTAATGCCAGAAAACTGCAGGATACCATTCGGCTGTAGGTACGCATCAGGGCATTACGGTTGTTCAGTTCCACCATTAGCAGGGTAGACATGGCTGTGAAAGCAAATTCTACCCAGATATTGGATACCAATAAACCTACTGCAACCCAAACCAGTGTGGCAAGGGTTGCAGTAATAGGTAAAGAGTAGCGGCTAGCCGCTACTTTATTTTGAAAAGTTTTCTTTCTTAACATCTAATTCAATGTTGAATGCTTAAAACAATGTTGAATGTTGAATGTTGAATGTTGAATTGCCTAACGGACTCAAGGGCGCTAGCCTAATTCAACATTCAACATTCAACATTCAACATTAAAATCTAAAGGTCCTGTCCGATATCAGAACGGAAGTACTTGTCGGTGAACTGGATCTTCTGTGCCTCAGCAAAGCTCTTCTTCAAGGCTTCTTCCTTGTCCTTGCCGTAGCTGCTTACGCAGATGACACGACCACCGTTGGTTACTACCTGACCATCCTTCATGGCTGTACCGGAGTGGAATACTACCGAACCTTCTACATCGTCGATGCCCTGGATAGGATAACCCTTCTTGTAAGCCTCAGGATAACCGCCGCTTACGAGCATCACGCAGACTGCTGCACGCTCATCAAACTCGATGCTGCGCTTGTCCAAATCGCCTGCTGCTACACCCTCAAAGAGATCCACGATGTCGCTCTTCAGGCGGAGCATCACGCTCTCTGTCTCAGGGTCACCCATACGGCAGTTGTACTCGATGACCATAGGCTCGCCTTCAACGTTGATCAGACCGAAGAAGATGAATCCCTTATAGTCGATGTTCTCCTCAGCAAGTCCCTCTACGGTAGGACGGATGATGCGCTCGTCAACCTTCTGCATCCACTCCTTGGTAGCGAATGGTACAGGGGTAACGCTACCCATACCGCCAGTGTTCAGACCGGTATCGTGCTCGCCGATGCGCTTGTAATCCTTCGCCTCAGGCAGAATCTTGTAGTTCTTGCCGTCGGTCAATACGAATACAGAGCACTCAATGCCGCTGAGGAATTCCTCGATGACTACGCGTGCAGAAGCGTTGCCGAACATACCGCCGAGCATCTCCTTGAACTCTTTCTTAGCCTCTTCCAGGGTAGGGAGGATGAGAACGCCCTTACCGGCGCACAAACCGTCAGCCTTCAATACATAAGGAGCCTTCAGGGTCTCCAGGAATTTCAAGCCTTCCTCTACGTGCTCGCCGTCGAAAGTCTCATACTGGGCAGTAGGGATGTTGTGGCGCTTCATGAACTTCTTGGCGAAGTCCTTGCTGCCTTCCAGTACGGCGCCAGCCTTTGATGGACCGATGACAGGGATGTTCTGGGTGCGAGGATCGTTCTTGAAGTCATCGTAAACACCCTTTACCAATGGGTCTTCCGGACCAACTACCACCATATCAACGCCATTTTCAACTGTGAAGTTCTTGAGCGCCTCAAAGTCGTCTGCCTTGATATCTACGTTCTCGCCGACATTCTGAGTACCGGCATTACCAGGAGCGATGAAGAGTTTCTCACACTTCTCGCTCTGAGCGATTTTCCATGCTAAGGCGTGCTCGCGGCCACCGCCTCCTAACAATAAAATTTTCATTTGCTGTAAGTTATTGTTTGTTACTAAATTTTCGCAAGTAAGCCCCACACGCCCTGAAAGGGCAGAAGCCCCTAGCCCAGGGCATCGCCCTGGGTAATTACGGACGCAAACCTGTCGCCCTGTAAGGGCAAAAGCTTTAAAACTCCTGACAAAACATAAAGCTTTTGCCCTTACAGGGCGCCTTACTGATTGCCATTATACCCAGGGCGATGCCCTGGGCTAGGAGCTTTTGGGCCTTCAGCCCGTTCTTGAACCACTTGCGAAACTTGAATTTGTTATTTCAAATAATCGAAGAAATAATTGCTGATGCGCTCATGCAGATGAGTGCTCTGATGACCTCTCATGTTGTGAGGCTCGCCAGGATAGACGAAGAAGTCTGGCTGGGTGCCTGCTGCGATGCAAGCCTTGAGGAAGGTGAGGCAGTGCTGTGGCACTACGGTCACATCGTTCAAGCCCTGGATAATCTGCAGTTTGCCCTTCAGGTTCTTTGCCTGATAGAGCAGGGAGGTCTTCTTGTAACCCTCTGGGTTGGTCTGAGGAGTGTCCATATAGCGCTCGCCATACATCACCTCGTACCAGTGCCAGTCGATTACCGGACCGCCTGCTACGCCTACCTTGAACACATCAGGGTGATTGGTCATCAGCGAGATGGTCATGAATCCGCCGAAGCTCCAGCCGTGAACGCCAATCTTGTCAGCATCTACGTAAGGAAGCGTCTTCAGATATTCCACGCCCTTCATCTGGTCTTGCATCTCAATCTGTCCGAGCTGGCGGAAGGTAGCCTGCTCGAAAGCCTTGCCACGGTTCTCGCTTCCACGGTTGTCGAGGATGAAGAGCAGATAGCCCTTTTCTGCCATGTAGGTTTCCCAACCACGGCTAGAGTAGTTCCAGCGGGCATCTACGTTGTGGGCATGAGGTCCACCATATACATATATAATGGTAGGATACTTCTTGTTTGGATTGAAGTTTACCGGCTTCACCATTCTCCAGTAGAGGTCTGTTTCGCCATCGGCAGCCTTGATGGTACCACAGCTGTACTCAGGTACATTGTAGCCCTTCCAAGGGTTCTCGGCAGTGAAGTAAGCGGTGCGCTTGCCGTTCTCGGTATTCACGAGGGCAATCTTGCGAGGCACGGTAGGAGTAGAGTAGTTGTCGAAGACATACTGTCCGTTCTCGCTCAAAGTGGCGCTGTGCCATCCCTTGCCGCAATCATCTACCAGCGTACGCTTGCCGGTTTTTGTATCTACGGCAAAGATGTTTCTCTGGATAGGCGATTTCTCGTTGGATGCGATGATGATACTCTTGCGCTTGCTGTTGAAACCGAGCACTTCCATCACTTCCCATTTGCCGGAAGTCAACTGCTTGATTTCAAGTGATTCTGTGTTGCTTGCCATGCGGCTTCCGTGCTTGCCCAGGGTGCAGAGATAGAGGTGGTTGTAGCCATCCTTGCGGCTCTGCATGATAAAGCTGTTGCTGTCCCAAGGCAGGAACTGGATAGGGTGGCAAGGCTCCACGTATTTCTCGTCGGTTTCGCGATAGAGTTCGCCTGTCTTCTCGCCGGTATCTGCATTGTAGGCAGTCAGACGGCAGTCGTTCTGGTCGCGGTTCAGTTCGAACATATAGATGGTCTTGCTGTCCGGACTCCATGCGATGTTGGTGAAGTAGCGGTCGGTTGGATCGCCAGCCTTCAGATAGACGGTCTTGCCGGTCATGCAGTCGAACACGCCTACGGTTACCTTGTGTGATGTCTCGCCAGTCATCGGATATTTGTCTGGTGCAGGAGTAGCAATGCAACTCTGTGTTTCAGGATGATTGAAACCGATTTCCGGGATGTCGACCTGCGGATAGTCGGTTACCATACTCTGGTCCATGCGATAGAAGGCGAGCAGTTCGCCGTTCGGACTCCAGAAGGTTCCCTTGCTGATACCGAACTCATCGCGGTGAACACTCTGTCCATAAACAATTTCGCGGCTTCCGTCCTTTGAGAGCTGGAAATCGTGAGATTTCTTTTCTTTTGTCAGGGCGTTGCTGGTTACATCGAAGGTACGCACATAGAGGTTGCTGCCCTTCAGATAGGCGAAGGCGTTCTGCTGGGCATTAGCCTCCAGGAGGTTCTCGCCGTCAGCAAAATCCATCTCGCTCAGCAGCTTATGCTTCTTGAAGTCTACGGTATAAGTCTTGCTGCCGTTGCTTACCATCACGATGCTCTTGCCTGCAAAAGGGAAGAGAGCATTGTAGAGGGCTCTTACCTTGATGTCTTTGGTAGGAGCAATCCACTGGTTGATGTCATTGATGCCGAAGAGTCTGGTCTCTTTGCCTGTCGTCTTGTTGACGAGATAGCAGGCATCCACATCCTGGCGAACGAGTTCATTGCCCCACCAGGTGCACCAGCGGTTCTTAGCTACCATGTTACGATAGTTGTTGCCGCCGAAGTTCAGGTCTTCCAATGTAAAGGTTTTCTCGCCTTTCTGAGCAGGAACCACGCCCTGAGCCTGTAAGTCGGTTGCATTCATAGCCATCATAATCATAGCAGCAAAAGATAATTTATAAATTGAATTCTTCAGATTCATTATATTCTTTACTTTATCGGGTTTACCACCCATGCGTCGTGAAACACGACGTATGGGTCGATATGTCTTTAATCCTCGTCGTCGAAGTCAACGCTGAAGTTCTTCTTGCCTCCGCGCTTGCCTCCGAAATCACGGCCACCACGTTTGTTGCCCTTGAAGCCACCACGCTTGTCGCCTTTCTCGAAACGCTTTCCGTCGCGCTTGCCACCGAAGTCACGGCCACCCTTGCGGTCGCCCTTGAAGCTACGGCTTCCACGCTTGTCATCGTCGTCATCATTGCGTCGACCGGCACCGATACGTGAACGGCCGCCCTTATGGAACTCAGCACGCTTCTTCTCGAAGTCTTCCAGACGGTGAGTATGGAACTTGAAAGAACGGATATCGTCCTCCTCGTTTTCTGTCTCCTCGCTTACACGCTTCTTGAATTCACGCTCCTTCTTGAAACGGTGCTTCTGAGCCATCTCGCTCTTCTCGCGCTCCGTCTTCACAATACCGCCTTCAGAACGGAAGTCCTTCATCTTGCCGTCGAACATCACGTACTTGCGGAATTCGCACTCCAAGCTTCCGTTGAATACAGGAATCTTGATAGATGGTTTCAGACCAATCTGCTCGAAGCACTCCTCGCGGTAGCTCAATACCCAAGCCTCGTTGCCGGCAAAAGCCTTCTTGAAGCGCTCACCTATCATCTTGTAGGTGTTCAGGAGGTTAGGGGTAGAGATGCGCTCGCCGTATGGAGGGTTCATCACGATGATGCTCTTCTCTGCTGGCTGGGTGAAGTCCTTGAAATCAGCCTGTGAGATGGTGATGTCCTTGCTAAGACCGGCAGCACGAACGTTGAGATTAGCTGTATTGACAGCCTTCATGTCAACATCGTAACCATAGATATGGTGCTCGAACTCGCGCTCCTGAGAGTCGTCGTTATAGATCATGTCGAAGAGATCCTGATCGAAATCGTTCCACTTCTCGAAGGCAAACTCCTTGCGGAATACACCTGGAGAGATGTTGCGGGCGATGAGGGCAGCTTCGATGGCGATGGTACCTGAACCACACATCGGGTCGATGAAATCGCATTCGCCCTTCCAGCCGGTCATCAGAATCATACCTGCAGCGAGAACCTCGTTCAGAGGAGCCTCTACCTGCTCCTGGCGGTAGCCACGGCGGTGCAGACTCTCACCACTCGAATCAAGACTCAAGGTGGCATTGTCTTCTGCAATGTGGATGTTGAGGCGGATATCCGGGTTAGATACGCTGATATTTGGACGTGTACCCTGCTTCTCGCGGAACCAGTCAACAATCGCATCCTTTACCTTGTAGGTTACGAAGCGTGAGTTGCGGAACTCCTCTGAGTAGACTACTGAGTCAACAGAGAAAGTCTTCTTCACGTCTAAGATGTCATCCCACTTGATCTTCTGGATCTGATCATACACCTCTTCAGCGCTTCTAGCCTTGAAGTGCTTGATAGGCTTTAAGATACGGATGGCTGTGTGCAACTGGAAGTTAGCACGATACATCATTTCCTTGTCGCCTGTGAAAGACACCATGCGGCGACCGATCTGTACATTATTGGCACCCAACTGGGTGAGCTCTTCAGCCAAGACAGGCTCGAGGCCCATGAAGGTCTTGGCAATGAGTTCAAATTCCTGTTCCATTATTGAATTCTATATCTAATAAACTTTGTTTTTCTTTTTTATATTTCTTTGTTTTCGGTTTCATATCCTTGGTAACCCATACGTTGGCTCCCACTACGCAGCCTTCTCCGATGGTGATGCGACCGAGGATGGTGGCATTGGCGTAGACGATGACATCATTTTCGAGGATAGGGTGGCGAGGGATTCCCTTGATAGGGTTGCCGTCCTTATCGAGAGGGAAACTCTTGGCTCCGAGGGTTACACCCTGGTAGAGTTTCACATTGTCGCCGATGATGCAGGTAGCTCCAATCACCACACCCGTACCGTGGTCGATGGTGAAGTGCTTGCCGATGGTAGCCTCCGGGTTGATGTCAATACCGGTTTCCGAATGCGCCAGCTCAGTCATCATTCTCGGAATGAGCGGCACTCCCAGTTCGTGCAGCACGTGAGCGATGCGGTAGTTGGTAATCGCCTTGATGACCGGGTAGCAGGAGATGATTTCTCCGTGGCTCATGGCAGCCGGGTCGCCCTCGTAGGCAGCCTCTACATCGGTAGCCAGAATCTTGCGCAGTCTCGGGAATTCCATGATTGCCTTGGCTGCAATTACGCCTGCCTTGGCACGCTGGTGCTGCAGTTCAGCCTGGGTTTCCGTTTCGCAGTCGTTGGCGAAGCAGAGACCGGCGAGGATCTGCTCCGACAGCATCTCATAGAGTTTCTCTACTCTTACTCCAATATGATATTTGATGGTTGAGATATTTACCGAAGAATTACCGAAATATCCCGGAAAGAGGATAGAACGGGACAAACTGATGATTTCTTCGAGCGCCTTGCCCGAAGGAAGTGGATTCCCGTCTCGATGCTGATGGAAGAGACCCTTCAAAGATTCGGCGCTCGAAAGCTCCTCGATGGTCTCTGTCAGCTGATGAGTTAATGTATCTTTACTCATTTTCTTAATGTCTCAATAAAATTTGAGTGCAAAGATACGATTATTTTCTTGAATGACAAAGAAATAGCTACGGTTTTTTGTATTTTTTAGAGTGATTTTTTGAGGGATGAAAGACGGAAAGACCCATATACGGTGTTTTACCGTACATGGGTCTGGCTTGTCTTATTTTGTGATGCTGTCCAGGAAGAGGAGCAGTCGGTTGGTAACGTTTACCTCTGAAACACCGGAATCGAAGTCGAGCGATACGAGGTTGAGCATTGGGAAACGGTCGTGGAGCCGTTTCTCGATGCCCTTGGAAATCACGTGGTTAGCGATGCAACCGAAAGGCTGGAGCGAGATGATGTTGTTTACACCATCACGGATGTAACCTACGATGTCGGCAGGCAGAAGCCAGCCTTCGCCAAACTGGGCTGCGAGCGAAACCAGTCCCTGTACGTCCTTCGCATCATCATAGATATTGGTGAACGGACGGAAGTAGCGGAACTTGCCGGCTGCCTTGTTTACCTGGCGCAATCTTCTGCCTATCAGCGCCTGATAAGCGCCCTTGATGATGAAATCGGGCACTCTGGTGCAACTCAGCCGCATGTGTTTCTGTATCTCTACATTCACAAATTCCTGCAGGAAGAAAGGGGCAAGCAGAGGCGGAACCACCTCTATGCCGCGCGAAATGATGTTCTGCTCCAGGAACTGGTGGGCGAAAGGATTAAACTTCAGGAAGATTTCGCCTACGATTCCTACCTTCGGCAGTTCTCTGTCGAGGGTCATCTGGTTGAATTCTTCGGCAGCCTGTTCCAGGAGTCGGATGAGTCCTTTGGCTGAATTCTGGGCGATAGGTCCGTCTATCAGCTGCATGTATTTATCGCGCAACTCTCTGGCAATGCCCGGTTTACGTTCTCTTACGATGCAGGCGTTGTACATTTCGTTGATTGCATCGCCATAGAAAATGGCGGTAACGATAATCTGACTGTATTTCAGCCAAGGCACATTGAAGCCGTCCTGCTCGTTGTAGTCTTGCTTGTCGTCTGTTGAGCCTGATGCTTCGCCTGTTGAGGCTGTTACACCGAGTGTGAGCAGCGGAATGTCCTGGAATCCATTGGAAATCATCGCACGTTTGATGAGACCGGCGTAGTTGGTTGCGCGACACTGGCCGCCCGTCTGACTCATCACTACTGCCGTATTGTTCAGGTCGTATCTGCCTGATTTCAAGGCTTTGATGATGTCGCCGACGATAAGAGTTGCCGGATAGCAGACTTCGTTGTTGGCAAACTTCAAGCCGAGTTCGGCGCTTACCTCATCGCTCATCGGAAGTACCTCTACATCATAGCCTATCAGTTTCAGGATAGGCGGAATGATAGGGGTGAGGTATTCGGTCATGAAAGGAGCGAGAATCTTGCGATGAATATCCTGCTTTGTGAATACCTTGGTCTGCTGTAAATGTTGAATGTTGAGTGTTGAATGTTGAATGTTGAGTGTTGAATTCTTCACTCCCTTCAGGCTTTCTATGAGCGAGCGGACACGGAGTTTCAGGGAGCCGATATTGCTCACATCATCTATCTTCAGCAGCGTGAAAGGCTTGTTGTGGCGCTTCATGATGTCGCGAATCTCGTCCTGGATAAAACTGTCAGGACCGCAGCCGAAGCTGGTCATCTGGACGAAATGAACCTCATCGCCCTGTTCGGCAGCCCATTGCGCTGCCTTCAGAATGCGGTTCATATACGCCCATTGCTTCACGAGATAAGTCTCTGGCTGACAGTTGTATGCTTCGTTGTTGGCTTGGCTGGCTAATGCTGCCTCATTTCTTTCTGCCGCCAGGTTCTCCAGATTGAAGACTTTGAAATCTGCAAAGAGATTACCCCGGGCGATGTCTTCGCTGATGACGTTGACTCCCAGATTGGCTATCATCTCGCTCAGCTTGTGCTGAATCAGCGGGTCAGTATGATAAGGACGGCCCGCCAGCAGAATCGTAAGTCCCTTGTTTGGCTTCAGAATCTCCCAACCCTGTTTCTTAATCTCAGCTGTATATACTGCCTGAGCATAGAGGGCCTCTCTCAGCGCTTTATGGGCAGTCTTCTTGCTTACTCCCAGTTGCTTGAGATAATCGGTAATCTGTTTTTCCAGCGCCTTAGGCTGGGCAAAGTTGATGACGGGCGTATCGATCGGTTTCTTCAGATTGATGACCGACTTGATGACATCGCTGTAGCCCGAAACGACCGGACAGTTGAAGCTGTTCAGCGTATTCTTCGGGTCGTCATTATGTTCATAAACCACGTATGGCATGAGGATGCGGTCAACCTTCGGGTTCTCGTTGAGTTCCTTCAGATGACTGTGAGCCAGTTTAGCCGGGAAGCAGATATTGTCGCTCATCACCGTATTCAAGGCTCCTTCATACTGGCTGAAAGTGGAATCGGAAGAGAGAAGCACGCCCAATCCTGCTGCCCGGAGCAACGCATTCCAGAACGGATATTCCTCGTACATGTTGAGGATGCGAGGAATGCCTACTTTGACGCTGTGTTTTACAGCGTCAAGTGGGTTAACTGTCTCTCTATCAAAGAGTAAACTATATTTGTATTCGTAAATATTTTTGCCTTTTATCCCGTTTGCTCCCTTGTTGTTGAACACACGCTCACACTTGTTTCCGGAGTAGAATCGGTTGCCGCCGGCAAAGGTGTAGCGGGAAACATAACAATGGTTTTCGCAACCTTTGCATTGCAGCTGTTTGGTTTCATAATGAGCCAGATTCTGGAGATCATCGATGGATCTTGATGAGGCAGGGTGCTCGTCTTCTGCAGAAGTGCGATGTTTGTAATCTGCCGCCGCATGAAGGGCACAGCCGTAGGCGCCCATCAGTTCCGGCATGTTGCTTCGTGCCACTTCGGTATGGGTGAGTAACTCAAATGCTCTTACCACTGCATCGTTTCTCATCGTACCACCCTGCACAACGATTTTGCCTCCAAGGTTCTCATTACCATGGAGTTTCAATACCTTATAAAGACAGTTCTTGATGACCGAATAAGAGATTCCTGCAGAAATATCAGCTACAGATGCGCCCTCTCTGAGCACCTGCTTCACCTTCGAGTTCATGAAGACGGTGCAGCGGGTTCCCAGGTCGCAGGGAGCCTTCGACTGGCAGGCGAGTTGGGCAAAATCGCCTACAGAATAACCCATATTGTTGGCAAAGGTCTGGATGAATGTTCCGCAGCCCGAACTGCACGCCTCGTTGAGTTCCATGCGCACCACAGCCCCTTTCTCAACGAAGATTGCCTTCATGTCCTGTCCGCCAATGTCCAGGATAAAACTCACGTCGGGCATGAGTGAGGCAGCTGCTCTTTCGTGTGCCATTGTTTCGATAATGCCGCTGTCGAGGCCGAAAGCCGCCTTGATGAGTTCTTCGCCGTAACCTGTAGAGCAGGAACCCACGATTTCCAGTTCAGCGCCTCGCAATGCTGCTTCCTGCTTCAGGGCGTTCAGTCCATCCGCTACTGCCTTGATCGGATTTCCCAGATTCAGGCGGTAATTGGTAAAGACAATATCTCCCGTAGGCGTCTCCGCATTCACCCTTACCGCAACAATCTTCGTCGTAGTAGAGCCCGAGTCAATACCAATCACAACCTGCTGTTTTCCTTTATTCAGCGGTTGGGTTTCTGTAGCGAATTTCGCTTTTGATTTGAGCCATTCCTGGTGCTCTTTCTCATTCTTGAACAGAGGCAGCAGACTGCTGGTCCATTCCGTTTGTATTTCTTTTTTCATCCGACTTCTGAGAACAGAAACTGAGGCTGCAGAATCTGCCGATTTAGCCCGGTAAGCACAGCCCAGAGCCGGAATGAGATTGCTGTTTTCTGATACGATGAAATCGTTTGGAGAGAGATGGAGATAATCGCAGAAAGCCTTGCGGAGAGCCGGAAGAAAGGTAAGCGGGCCGCCGCAGAGCAGGATAGGAGCCTCGAAACTGATGCCGTGAGAAAGCGTAACCACCGTCTGTACGGCGATGGAATGGAAGATGCTGGCTGCAATATCTGCTTCGGGCAGATTGCGCGCCATCAGGTTCTGGATGTCGGTCTTGGCAAACACGCCGCAGCGGGCAGCCATCGGATAAACGTGCTCTGCCTTCATCGCCAACTCGCTCATCTTCTGGTTCTCTACGCCCATCAGCACACTCATCTGGTCGATGAAAGCACCCGTTCCGCCGGCACAGTTGCCGTTCATGCGCAGTTCCATATTTCCGTTTTCCTTGAAGAAGATAACCTTCGCGTCCTCGCCACCAATATCAATGAGCGCCTTCGCTTCAGGATGGGCCGTACGGGCATAGACCGATGCAGCCACCACCTCCTGTACAAACTCCGCCTGGAGCTGTTCGGCAGTAGCCATTCCTACGCTTCCCGTTACGCAGATTCTTGCCTCTGCATCGCCGGTAAGGGCTAAAATTTCATCGAAATATTGCGACACAAGTTCGTTGACACGAGCGTTGTGGCGTTCGTATTTTGAGTAAATTACCTGGTTATCGCTGTTGATAACGGCTATTTTGGCTGTCGTAGAGCCAACGTCCAATCCTATGTAATAAGTTTTCTCCATTTCTCTTATCTCAAGTATTTTCTCTTATCTTCTAGTATCTTCTTCAAGTTTCGCAAGTTTTGCTCCACACGCCCTGAAAGGGCAGAAGCTCCTAGCCCAGGGCATCGCCCTGGGTTCTTATGGACGCAACCCTGTCGCCCTGTAAGGGCAAAAGCTTTAAAACTCCAGGCAAAACATAAAGCTTTTGCCCTTTCAGGGCGTCTTGCTGATTGCCATCATACCCAGGGCGATGCCCTGGGCTAGGAGCTTCTGCCCTTTCAGGGCGTGCTGCTTCTGGAGCTTTTGGGCCTTCAGCCCGTACTTAAACCACGTGCGAAACTTCTAGTATCTTCTTATTATTGGCTTTTCCCAAGTTCCATCTGCTCTCTTCTCATATCCCTGAAAGCGCTCCAGGCTATCGGAACCGCTACGGCAAACGAGCAGCAATCTGCCCACATCTGACACATCTCCACGCCCAGCAGTCCGAAGAAATAGGGGAGGATGAAGATGAGCGGAATGAAGAAAAGTCCGCTTCGTGCTGCCGCTACGATGTTGGCTCTCACCGGTTTACGGATGGTCTGCATCAGCATGTTGGTGAGTACGATGCTGGCTACGAGCGGAAAACTGAGCACCTGCCATCGCAAAGCCACCGAACCTACGGCTACAACCGCTGCATCATCGCGGAAGATGCTGATGATGGAAGTTGAGAAGATGAAGCCGAGAAGGGCACAGACGGCGAGGAAAACCGTGCCGCATTTAATGCAGAAAAAGAAGGCTTCCTTTACGCGCCCATAGAGTTTGGCGCCGTAGCAGAATCCGCAGAGCGGCTGGAATCCCTGACCCAGACCGATGACCATCGCATAGGTGAAGAAGGAGATGCGGGTAACGATGCTCATGCCCGCAATGGCTGCATCGCCAAACGCACCTGCTGCCACATTGAGCATCAGCGTAGCGATACTTCCCAGTCCCTGTCTTGACAGCGAAGGGGTTCCGCCGAAGATAATCTCCTTGGCAAAGGCGCGGGTAGGGGTGAAATTGCTGAGACGGATGCGGATGTTCTCGCCTTTATGCGTCATCCAGAAGAGCATGGCGCAGCCGAAACACTGGCTGGTGAGGGTGGCTACGGCGGCTCCGGTAATGCCCAGCTGGAAGTAGAGAATGAGCAGAGGAGCCAGAATCAGATTGAGCAGCACACCCGACATGATGCCCTTCATCGCATACATCGTATTGCCCTGAAATCGCATCAGATTATTCAGCGTAAGCGAGGTGGTCATAAAGGGAGCACCCAGCAGGATAATGCCCAGATAGCGTTCTGTATAAGGAAGAATGGTGGGCGTAGAACCCATCAGAAGACAGAGCGGTGTGAGGAAAAGATGACCCAGGATGGCGATGAGGAGACCGGTAAGAAAACTAAGCACAAAGCCCGTTGTTGCCATCTTCTGTGCCTCTTCCGTATGCTTGGCGCCCAACTGTCGCGAAACATAATTGCCCGCTCCGTGACCGAAGAAGAAACCAATCGCCTGAATCACAGCCATTGCTGCAAAGGAAACGCCTACCGCTGCCACACTCTGCGTGTTGATGCTGCCCACGAAATAGGTGTCGGCGAGATTGTACATGCTCGTCGACAGCATACTGATAATCGTTGGTATGGCCATCGTGAAAATCACATGATGCACAGGGGCATGTGTGAGGAACGTATAGTTGTCTCTTTTCTCTTTCTTCATAACTTTATGATGCTCTTTGGGGCATTTCAACCTGCAAAGGTACATAAATATCCACAAAGTTGGACAATTATGAACAAACTTTTATAAATTTATAAGAAAAGAGTTGCATTATTCATAAATTTATTGTATTTTTGCACCGCAATTGAATATATATACATAAAACAATATACTAATGAATGATGAGATAAGAATCATACCGATAACGACTAAAAAAGGGCTGAAAACCTTCATTCAGTTTCATTATGATCTCTACAGAGGCCATAAGTTTGCCATTCCTTTTTTGCGTTTCGACGAGATGAATACGCTGGACCCAAAGAAGAATCCTGCCTTCGAATTCTGCGAGGCTCAATACTTCCTGGCGGTTGACAGCGAGGCTCGTATCGTAGGTAGAATTGCTGGCATTATCAACCATCGTGCCAACGAAGAGTGGAACAAGAAGCAGGTTCGCTTCGGCTGGTTCGATTTCGTGGATAATGTAGCGGTTTCCTGCGCCTTGTTGCGCGCGGTAGAAAACTGGGGCAAGAGCAAGGGAATGAACGAATGCGTAGGTCCGCTCGGATTTACGGATATGGACCGTGAGGGCTTGCTCATCGAGGGCTTCGACCGGAAGTCTACGATGTATATCAATTACAATTATCCTTATTACAAGACGCATCTGGAGAGTTATCCGCTCTATGAGAAGGATAACGACTGGCTGGAGTACCGCATCAGGATTCCGGAAGTGACGCCGGCTAAGTTTGCCAAGACTGCCCAGATGATAGAGAGCCGATATAATCTGCATGTTCATAAGTTTACCCGCCGGGAACTGACCTCGGGAGGAATGGGCAGGAAGGTGTTCGAAATCGTGAACGAGACTTACAAGAATCTCTATGATTTCCAGCAGCTTACGGAGAAGCAGATAGATGAATATGTAAATACTTATATCAAGAAGGCTGACTTGAACCTGGTAACGGGTGTGGTAGATGGCAACGCTGGCAACAAGCTGGTTGCCTTCGGTGTTTCCTTCCCTTCGTTTACCGATGCGCTGCGCGAGATAGGCGATGGCAAGCTTTTCCCTACGGGTTGGCTGAAGGTGCTGAAGGTTCTGAAGTGGCACAAGACGGATACGGTAGATTTGCTCTTGATTGGTGTTCTTCCGGAATATCGCAAGAAGGGAGCCAACGCGCTTATTTTTGCCGATTTGATAGAGCAGTATCATCGTTATGGCTTTAAATGGGCTGAGGCAATGCCGCAGATGGAGACCAATACCGGTGTTCAGAGCCAGTGGCAGTATCTGGAGAGCGAACAGCATCGCCGTCATCGCTGCTATAAGAAGAAGATTTAAAAGTCTCTGTTTTGAGCCGTTTAGGCGTAAAAAAGATAGAAAATGGGCTAAAAAGTTAAAAAAACTAACTCATAGTTTTGTGGTTCTCAACTTATAGCTTTCCGGTTAGCAACTCATAGCTTTCCGGTTGAGAAAATGAAGAATGCATCGCGATAGGATGAAAAATGGCTGTAAAATGGCTGTTTTTTCCATCGCGATGCATTATTTTTTGCGTCGCGACGCAATATTTTTTTCATCGCGACGCACCAATTCTTCCGTCGCGACGCATTAATTGCCCCCTCGTGAGGCATCATTGAAGCCTCCCGCTGGTCATCATTGAAGCCTCTTATCTGTCTTAATATAAGGCACTTCTCCGTCTTAATATAAGACGCTTGCCAAGATAAAAAGATGCGCTCTGGAAAGAGAAAATTAAGATGGGGGTTAACAGGTTAACAGTTAACACCCCAAAAATGCATACTTCCATCCACACACTTATAAGTAAGTGATCTAAATTATTTATATATATCAGTAC
>SKEF01001027.1_pt1 | contig 26295 bp, 26 predicted proteins | sample 4826691 | NCBI WGS metagenome assembly SKEF01 (sample SAMN11008816, study PRJNA524170) | human gut metagenome | biome: Human fecal sample; material: Feces; isolation source: fecal sample from pouch patient p23, p27 | host: Homo sapiens | place: Israel: Tel-Aviv | collected 2016-08-24
TTTGTCGATTGTCTGCGAGCGTGGCGGAATGGTAGACGCGCTGTCTTCAGGTGGCAGTGAGTGTATGCTCGTGGGGGTTCAACTCCCCCCGCTCGCACCATGATTTAAAGCCCCGAAACATTGAAATGCCAACGGTTCGGGGCTTTTCCATATCCTCTGAAACCCAAAAATCTGACAAAAAATATGACAATTTTCAGCGAACTTTATTCATTCACAGCGTCGAATGAAGACGAAACCGCCGTATCAACCTCGCTTATGAGCAGGTCCAAGTCCTCGCTGAAGAGATCCGCGTAACGGTCCAACGTCATTGCCGCCGACGAATGCCCCAGCATCCGCTGAATCGCCTTAACGTTAGCGCCTGAATGAACCGCGATACTGGCCGCCGTATGCCGCAGGTCATGGGCGCGGATTGGCGGCACGCCCGACAGCTCGAACGCCCTCGTGTACCAGCTCGCGTGGTTTTTCCCGATGCTGACCGGCTGGACGTATCCGCCATGCTCGCCACGGAACAGCAGTTCCGCTGCGTCCCGTCCCTCGCAGATCGGACGCAACGCCGAAGCGACGGGACCGAACAGAGGAACGTCTCTGGCCGTGCCGCTCTTCGGAGTGCCCAGCACGAAGTCGCCGCCCACCCTGGTTACGCTCTTGCTCACATGCAACCTATGCCGCTGGAAATCGACATCACCGACGGTAAGCGCCGTAGCCTCGCCCCAACGAAGCCCACATAGCCCCAAAACGAGAATAAGCGGCCCATATGCGCCCGAACACTCCGCAAGGCTACGCAACTGCGCTGGCGTGAGATACACGGGTACGGGGCGCGGTTTGCGCGGCTGTTTGACACCATCGCACGGTGATCTGGATATTCTGCCGTCCTGAATGGCCGTTGCGTAAATGTCGCGCAGGATGCCCAACGCACGAATGGTGACGGTGGCGGACTTCTTTTCCCCCAGCTCGCTGACCCAGCGTTGCACCTCGCTGTGACGCACGTCCGACAGTCTTCGGCGCCCCCACTTCGGGCATACGTGGACGCGCCATGACACCTCGATGGAATGCGTGTAAGACGGTTTCCACACGCTCCGGTGGGCTTCAATCCATTCCACGCCAAGCGTCCCGATCTGGACGCGCCCGCCCTGCGGGTCTATGTACTGGCCTTCGTTCATGGCCGTGGTTATGTTCTTAGCCGCCCACGCGGTTGCGTCACGCTTGGTCTTGAAACCGCTCTTGCATCGTCCCCGATGGTCTGGGTCCCGCCACCACACGCGCCAACGTGTCGCGCCGGAGACGAGACTGTACTGTTCGTAGCTGGTCATCGCTCAGCGCTCGCTGGAGTCGGGACGGACCAATTGCGCCCTTGACAGCTCGAATGCTTCTTTCGTCATGCTGGCCGTTTGTTCCGCCGCCGCGTTGGAATCGGACGGCACCCAACCGGCTACGGGCGTGATCGTGCATCGCGGGTCGATTGTCGGGACGCTGTGGAGCCTGAACAATGTTATGGCCCTATCGGTCTGCGCATGATCGGTTAACGCGGGGTCCTGCGGTACCTCCAGCGGCTCGTCACCGCGTGCCCAGAGCCATGCGACATTAGTTCCTACCTGGTCTGGATAGCCGGTTATGCGCGTGGTTATGTCACTCGAACCGTATTCCGGCATCAGCAGGGTTAGAGGGCTGACGCCGAAGACTATAGCGAACGCCATGAGATCGTCAACGTCTACCTTGCGCTCGCCGGACTCGATTTTACGTAGCCCCAGCTCTGCTATTGGTCTCCCGACCTCTGATAGCTTCTCTGCTAATTGCTTGTATTGCATGGTGCCGCGCAGTCGCTTTATGTTTGCCGCGACTGTATGCCCAGTCTCGGCAACTTGGTTTACTTGACGCTTTTTCTTTTCTTCCATGACCATCAATCTAATAAATCGATGAAGAATTTACTACAGCGCTGGCGTGTCTAATTTGTATTTAATCGAGGAACGTGGTAATTCTATCTACCAACGATGAAATACATCGATAAACAATGAAACAAGAGGTGGTCACATGGCAATCACAACTACTGAATGGCTGACCCGCAAGGAAGCCGCCCAATACACACGAACCACAGAAAAGACGCTTGCGACGCTCGCATACCAAGGACGCGGACCGAAGTTCAGCAAGCCCAGCACCCACAAGACGCTCTACCGTCGTTCCGACCTGGACGCATGGATTACCGGAGAGGACGCGAAATGAACAGCACCACGCCATCACGTATCGAGCTGACCCAGCGCTCGCTGAACTATCTCACCCAGGCGGAAACCACGCTCGATACGACGAACCCGACGCAGAACGCGCTGATCGGCATCGGATACGCGATTCTCGCAACCGCGCAGGCGATCACCAATCTGGCCGGCACCGCCTGGGAAATCGTCGATGAAATGGACAGGAAGTGAAACACATGTGGATGCAAGACAGATACGCAGGTTCTCTACCGACTATCCAGAGGACCGCGAGACTCTATCAGGCGTTGAGCGACGCTTGCGGCTCGCTCTCTCTGCTCTCCCTGGTGCTCGTGGCGGGACTGGCCGAACCCCAGCCGCTACCGGCACTCTTGGTGGCGCTCGCCGGAGCGGGTGCCGCGCTGATGTCGCGGGTTTTTACCGACTGCTCAACTGGAACCGCGCCATGCAAGACGGACTCGAACCCCAGCCTAGGGGCTGGTACATGGGCGACGGTATCGCACGGAACGCCGGAGGCGAACCATACGAGCCGCTGGAACCGTATCCGCAACGTTACAGGGGGCCGGATATGAGCGGATTGCAGATCAGGCATGTGCCGACCTATGACCGGTTGGGCGTGACGCTCACCCAGCCGGAACTTTTGAAGGCCGACGTGAACATGGGCGGCATCACGGTGGGTATCGGAGCCGACCCGCTGACCCGCAGGGAGTTCACCTTGACTGAGGGTGAAGCGCTCAGGCTGGCCGCATGGCTCAACAGCAGATTGGAGGGCGGAGCATATGGACAGCGCCGCGGATAAAACGTTCTTCAGCGCTCGCAAGTGGCTGGAATACGCCTACAGGTATGCGCGGGCGCTCAGGCTCAGCCCCTACGGTTTGGTTGGCGTGATGCTGGCGCGCATGTCTGCGTTGACGCCGCCGAACGTGGTCGCGCAGTTGACGCCGCATGACATGCCAATGACGCTCAACGTCAACGTTGCCCTTGTTGGACCGACAGGCTCGGGCAAGGGGCGCACCATGGGACAGGCCCGGCACCTCATGCCCTCACCACCATTATGCATGTTGGAGGAAGTCAAACCGAAGACGGGCGAGAGTATCCCCGCCAAGTTCGTCGCCAAGGTCCCGGCGACGGACGGTGACGGAAAACCCGTCAAGGGTGAGTACATGGACAAGGTCATGACCGACCGTTGTTTATTGCTCATGCCGGAGGTGGTCAGCCTGAAGGCGGCCATGAGCCGACAGGGTAGCACCATACTGCCAACCTTGCTGGAGAGCTTCAGCAACGAACCGTTGGGCGACGACACGAAGGGCAAGCAATTCCAGATCAAACTACCACCATACGCCTACCGTCTGGCCGCCGTGGTCGGAGTACAGCCGAACAACGCGGGAGTCTTGTTTGACGAAGCGCAGACGGGACTCGCCGGACGGTTCGCGTACATGCCCAGCGTGGACACTGACGCACCATCCAGACGCCCCGAGCCGCCAACTGGAGTGTTCCCCTATGACCCGTGCCGCATCCCGGAGGGAAACGGATTGGACGCGCTCGCCGCCTTGCTTAAGTACGGTTCCTTGGACAACATGCCCCAGAACGGGCCGGATGCGCGCGAGGGCTACCCGCTTACGATCATCTCGTTTCCATCCGCCGCGACGGAGTACGCGGACCATATGCAACGGCTCAGCGTCCTTGGTCAGGCTACCGCGTTGGATGCGCACCGCGTGGAATTGGTGGCGAGATTCGCGGCACTGCTCGCCCTCATGGATTACCGGCTGGAGGTGAGCCGCGAGGATTGGGACCTATCCATGTTGTTCATGGACGTGTCCGACAGGATTCGAGCGGAGTGCATGGAGCAGTCACGCCGGAGCGCTGTGGACGTTCAGGCGGAGCAGATCAGCGTGAAGCGCGACGCCGAGGAACAGGCCGACCGAAGCGTAGCCGAACGCGCTAAAACACGATTGCTCGACCTGCTCGACACTCTGGACCCGGCCCGCGAAGGCGTCCCGTTTAAAACACTCAAACTCAGGTTAAGTAAACCACAGCAAAGAGTGTGTGAAGATGTTCTTGAAGACCTCTACAAAGGGGGATTAGTGGATAGGCGTGAAGGACCGCGTGGCGGGGACGTTTATTCTTTATCACTTAATTAGGGTGCCTACCATGCCTACCCTTACTGTCACAAGGGTTTTAACTGCCTACCGTAGGTACCTTCCTAGAGCCTACCAAGGTAGGCGGTAGGCAGTAAGTAGGCACCCAAGGTAGGCACCCAAACCCCAGTAATTCCAACGGGTAGGCAGGTAGGCACCCAAAATCGTGCAAACACAAAAAAATATCATTCCATGAAAGGAAAAACCATTATGAACACCACTACCAGCAATGCCATTAAGGGTGGTAATAGGGTAGATGAAACCACCACCGTATACAAGGCATGGCGCACACGACTGGACGCACTGTTAGCCGAAGCCGGAGCCACACTAGTACCCCGCTCGATAACGGACTCCAGCCGCGTCTACGGACTCAAGGACACCGAAACGGACACGTCCATGGGCGCCACGATCACCATGCAGGAATACGCCATCAGAACCATCGAAGCGAACCTATTGCGCTCCGCGCTCGCCGATGCGGAGGAACGCGCCATAGAACCGTCCGGGGTGAAGCCGGACGTGGACATGGCGGAACGGAGGTTCACACGCAGGATGCGCCGGAATCTGAACCGGCTGGAACCCACGCTGGCGTATCTCAACGGCAGACTGTACGACATTCTCAAGGATTCCCCGAAGCAGGTCAGCGCTGTATACGGCATCATGAAGGGCGAGACGGAACCCAGTGCGTTCATCGCTGTCACGGAACCGGGCCGGACGCCTTCGGGCGAGACGCTGGGCGAACGTCACCTATTGGAGACGCACAGGCCGAACGACGTGCTCGACTTCTTCGGATTGGAGGCCGCGAAATGACTACCGTTGCCAAGTCGAAGACGAAACAGCGCAGGGCCGGCGCGGACGAACCGCCAAGAATCTTCCATATCTACAATCGGAACACACCGCAGACCGCATTATGCGGTGACGTGTTCAAGAACGGAAAATGTCGCCTTGGGGACAGTAAGACATATCTTCCGCGCAGTGGTTACGAGTTCTGCCCGCTTTGCGTTCTAGAGATGCAGATCTCCCAAGGTTGGAACGACGCACAGATTAGCGACTACATGGAATGGCTGGAACGCAATGCGCTCGCGAAACGCTATGGTGAGCTGAAGCAATGAACCCGGGAGAACTGGACTATCAGAGGTTGCGCCAACTGGTGAAATCGCTGGAAAGGGACGTGCAGAGAGAACGCGACTTACGGCTGTTGCTTGAGAAAAGATGCAGGATGTACGCCGCGCTGATAAACCGGCTGACGCCACGCCGATAGAGGAAGACGGCCATGGCTACCACGCTAATAGCTTCATGGCCGTCCCGATCACTCAAAAGGATAGGCCGGACGCCCCAGACCTCGAAAACGTTGGGAACGTCCGGCGAACCCAATCACCAAGCATATCAAGGAGCACACATGACACCCGCATACAGCACCCCAGCGCAACCCAAACCGACGAAACCACGAAAACGACGGCATAGGCCAATCAAACCGGAAGGCGGTAACGCCAACATGCGAGAACTCGCGGCATTGCGCGAACGATGCGCCCGCCAACGCAAGGAACTCGAAAAGCTCAAGGCCATCATGACAGTGGCTTCCACCAGCGACGTGGAAAACGTCATCATCGTGAAACAGTCGGAATAAACAAAGAGCCCGACCTTCCGGCCGGGCTCTGACATCACCAACAGCAGGATAACACCAGAAAGGAAAACAGGAATGTTCGACGACAACAAAACACTGGTAACACCAATGAAAAACCCCGAGGCGCTCGCCAACCAGCGGATGGAACTAGGGCAGGTAAAGCCATTGCTGGACACGCAAGCCCGCATGCGCATGGTGGACGCCCTGGAATCCATCGCCGTGAGCCTCCAGAGGCTCGAAGAGGATTGGAGGGGCTGACCATGACCGACACCACACAGGAACCACAGGCACCGGCCACGAAACAGGCGGACACCACGGAATCAAAGCAGGTGCGCGAACTACGCAAGGAGTCCGCAGGATACCGGACGCGCGCCAAGGACGCGGAAACCAAGCTGGCCGAAGCGGAAAAGAAACTACACGCCTACGAGGAGCGCGACAGGGAACAGGCCAAGGAATCGGCGCGACGGGAACGATTGGACGCACTGGAGACGCAGACCGGAATCACCGGATTGGCCGATCTGCTCGCCGGAGCCGACCCAAACGACGAACAGGCCGTAGAGCAGTTCGTGGAAAAACTGCGAACCGTGTTCGACGCCATGCGCTCGCGGGGTGCCGTGGCCGATCAATCGGCACGCACCGGCCACGCGACACCACAAACGGACCCATTGAAGGATGCCTTAAGGCTCAGAAGGGACTAACCCGCACCGGTACCCGCCAATGTGCTAGAATCGCGCTCAGGCACGGCTAGAGGCCGTCCCGTGAATGTCTAGACGGCACCACGAACAACACACATGTTCCGTGGTGCCGTCTTTTTTAGTTTCAGGTGCCACGGCAGACACAAGAAAGGCCAACACAATGGCACTCAACACAGACACCAAGAAATCATTGTTCCCCGATGCTGTATACATTCCGGCAACGGACGCGATTAATACCGCTTTGGCGCTCACGCTCGCACAGCAGGGGCCCGCCATCGAAGGTGACGCGCCATCCGTGCGCGTCCCGCTCTGCGCCGACATGGAGGCCGCGCAGGTGGCCGAAGGCGCGACGATCAGCGAGACCGAAGCCGCACTATCAGAAATCGAGATTCACACGAGAAAGCTCGCGTTGCTCACCAAAATGAGCTATGAGGCGTACAGCCATTCCGACGCTACGAACCTGCTCACCGACACCATGCGCCGGAGCATCACCAACGCCGCAGACAAGGCGTTCCTGACCAACGCCAAGGGGTCGGACGGCACACCGGTAGGCATCACCAACACGGACGGGGCAGTAAAGCCGGATGTGGGGATTACCGATTCACTCGCCCCCCTGCTCGAAGCCATCGGGGAGGTGGGCGAACACGGGGCCGCACCCTCGCACGTCCTCCTCGGCTATGATGCATGGGCGAAACTGATGCAACTCACCGACAAGAACGGAAACATGCTGTTCAACCCGACAGTGAGCGCCGATACAGCATCAAGCGTGTTCGGCCTGCCGTTCGTCCGCTCGAAGTTCATGCCAAAGAACACGCTCATGGTTATCGACTCCACCGACATCGTGGCAAGCGTGAGCGACGTGCGACTGCAGGTAAGCGACATGCCGTACTTCTCTTCGGACTCAATCGGCATACGGGTGATCTACCGGCTCGGCTGGGGCATCGCGCATCCAGACCGCCACGCACTACTGACCATCGGCACAGCCAAGTAGCCACACCAAACGAGCGTTTAAGCGTTGCGCCTGGATCCGCGACAACGCTTAAACGCTCGTTGGTTCATTCGACGCCGAAAACATGGGACATAGGTAGGGGCGGGGACCCCGGGTGTGCCCTCTACGGCAACCTCGGGTGCAGGGCCTATATCCCTCTGCGAAAATCAAACGTCGGAAAGCGTTACGCCAAAAACGTCGGAAACGTTGAAATTCCAACGGTTCAAAAGAGTAAAAGCGTAACGCATTTTTCCGACGTAACACGTTACGCTGAAGAACGCAGTCAGAGTGTGCCCAGCGCTTTGCGTCGCGCGTATTCCGCCCGAAGCTCGTTAGTCGATACATAGTCACCAGTTGCCCATCGTTTTTTCCCTTCAGTGCTGACCCAACGTTGCTCTTCGGGTGCCATGCTTATATCTCCATATTTGCGGTTGATTTCCGCAAGTACTGCCGGGTCTGTGACTTCTTTGAGATCGCCGGGCATGAATGTGAATCTATCCAGCCTGCTCATGAACGTACAAAATACATCCATAGCCAGACGCGAAAATAATGCATCTGAATTACGTTGATTTGAAGCACTACCGTTTTCGTGGTGCTTTAGGTGCATCCAGAAATGTAGCTACCGTCAAAAATCTGACGAAAATATGACAAATACTAGTGAATCGGTGAGATTCACAACGAATCACAACGACATTGGAACGTTGGAATTTCAACAAAATCGGCTATATGTCCATGTTCCGCCAATGTTTCAACTCCCCCCGCTCGCACGGGCCGAAAAGGGCTGGAATCCAACGATTCCAGCCCTTTTGCTTTATCCAAAACGTATGAAATGTGACAAAAAAGTACTAAAAATGCGCCGAAAGCCCAGCTATCTCAGCAGAAACAGACAAACGGACATCCAAACCCAAAACCAGCACCACAAATGTCCGATTCCAGAAAACACAATCCGAATAACCAATTCGGCAGAATCGAACACATAGCCACCCAAAACCACACTTCACGTGACCGGTTGGAAAAACAGATACGTAACGCATTGCAGACCAATCCCATGCGTCCGATTCTGAAGAAAAACGAAATTCGCCGTACGACTTTTCCGCGCACGCAATCGCAAGCATTTCCCGGTATTTCACTGTGAGCATAACCGCGGAATGAGCAGGACACGGAAGAGTTGGGTGAAGTGAAAGGTCAAGGTCAGGAGCCCGGGAGGGTTCCGGATGCGGCAACGAACCCGGTCGCCGATCTCGCTGGATGGTGACGCCGCAGCGATAATCGCACGGCCGGCTGCCAAGCCGCATTACTCCGCGCACAGAACGCGCATTTGCTTAAGGAGTACCGATTATGGCAATGTTTCCGGCTTTGATGAATGACACGATGTTCTCCAATCTGTTCGACGATCCGTTCTTCGAGGGTTGGCGCAACATGGACCGCGCAGCCGCATGCGATCCGAACATGTCCGCAGGCATGATGAGCACCGATGTGCGTGAGACCGACAAGGGCTACATGGTCGACATCGACATGCCTGGCTTCAAGAAGGACGACATTTCGCTGGACCTGCAGAACGGCTATCTGACCGTTTCCGCGCATCGCAACAGCTCGCACGAGGACAAGGACGACAACGGCCGCTGGCTGCGTCGCGAACGCTACGCCGGCTCTTGCTCTCGTAGCTTCTACGTTGGCGAGGACGTGAAGGATTCCGACATTCACGCCAGCTACAAGGACGGCACCCTGTGCCTGGAAATGCCGAAGCCCGAAGCGCAGCAGCAGGTTGAGACCAAGCATCAGATTGCGATTGAAGGCTGATTTTCCAGCTGCCGTACGTCATATTCGCACGTCGTAAGTCACGGTAATCGCTAAGCAAAGCGAAGCCGGACGCCCGTAAGTGGATGTCCGGCTTTTTTGTTTGTCCGCACGCCGCCGCCCGAAAAGCAACGCCCGTCACGGCACTTAACGCACCAAAAACACCATGATGAGAATCATCACGAATCCAACCAAATCGGTCGGTTCGAACACCGCGTCCGTCCATGCCACCGCGGAAATCGTGGCCATCACCGGTTCGCTGGTGCCGAGCATGGTGGCACGCATCGAACCGACGCGCACCACGCCGGCCATGTACAGCCAGAACGCGCCGAATGTGCCGCCGATCACGGTGAACGCCATCAGCCCCACACCCAGCCAATCCAACTGCGGCGCCGTAGCCCACGGCCGCACGAACGGCAGCAGCACAAGCCCGGAAATCAGGAACGCGATGCCATTGACGGTGAAGTTGCCCCAACGTTCGATGAGCTTGACCGGAAGAAACACCATGGCCGCCGTGGACGCCGCGTTGATAGCGCCCCAAATCAGGCCGACCAACGGCAGTTTCAGCGTGGTGAAGTCGCCGCCGGTCGCAATCAGCACGGTTCCCGCGAAGGCGAGCGCCACGCCGATGCCTTCCCGTACGCCGGGCAGTCGCCGCCCGCGCAGGCATACGACCCCCAAGACGAACAGCAGGTTCAGGCTTTGCAGCACGGTCGCGGTGCCGGAGTTGGTCCAGTTGATCGATTCGAGGTAGGCGACCTGCACCAGCAGCACGCATATGATGGCGGTGGCCAGCAGCCGCGGATATGATTTGCGATCGCGTAGCGCGCCGGTAAGCAGTTTCGGCGTCATGATGGCCGAGCAGGTGAGGAAAAGCACGCCGGCTGCCAGTTCGCGCACGCATGCGATCCACAGCGGCGAGGCGTGGTACGTGCCCATGAGGATTTTGGAGACGGTGGCGTTGACGCCCCACAGCACGCCGCCGCACAGGGTCATCGCAATGCCGATAATCAGGTCTTTCGGCGTGCGTTCGAACGTTTTTTCCGCCACTGCGGCCCCTTCCCCTTCACTGTTCGCTCATCGCACACCGTACACGCCGCATGTGTCTTGCAGTGGCAGCCGCTCACAGACTGTCCGCGGGCGCGCTGAGGAAGTCGAGAATCTTGTCCACATACGGTCCGACCACCGTGTTCGGCATGGAGAAGATCTCGTGCAACGACTTGCCGTACCGTATTTTTTCGATTGATCCGCCACCTTCGCGCACGCGTTCCACGAAATCGTCCTGCGGTCCGTTCAGGACCCAGACGTCACGGCCGGCTTGGAACAGCAGCATCGGGGTTTCGATTGCGCCGCACATGTCCGGTTTGAGTATGGCGCGGGACAGCGCCATCGCCTGATGCGCCCATTCGAAGGTGGCCGCGTTGGTCTGGCATGCCACGTCGTCGACGCGCTGCTTGTGGAACCAGCGAACGCGCGCCTCGGACGCGCCCTTATGCTCGTCGAGATCGAGTTCGGGGGAAAAATCGGTGTGACCGAATACGCGCGCTTTGCCGAATCCCAAGCCGCACAACGCGCCTGTAGCGATGCGTGCGATCCATGTCGGCATGCCGACGACGGGGGCGATCATGGGTGCGGACAGCACGGCCTTGTCGAACAGGCTCGGATAGTGTTCCATCACGGCCGCGCCGATGCCGCCGCCCATCGAATGGCAGTACAGGTTCAGTGGCTCGCCGCACGCGTATTCGCGGCCCACAGTGTCGGCGAAGGCTGCGAAATCGGCCACGTACCGACGCCAATCGTCGATCCACACCAGGCTGGGATTGCTCACGTCGTGTGCGGAATGGCCGTGCCCGCGATGCTCGAGGATGCATACGGAATAGCCGGCCAGCAGGAAATACCATGCCATCTCGCTGTATTTTCGCACGAATTCGGTGAATCCGTGCGAAATGACGATCGCACCGCGGAACACGCCCGAAGCGCCGTCCTCACGCAGCGCATCGAATTTGGCCGCGTCGTAACAGCAATAGTGCAACCGGCCGGGTTCGTCCAGTTTGGGCAGCGCGTCGCCGTTCCAGTCAACGGTGGCTGGATCCATCCATCCTTCCGTCATGCAGGCGTCCAGCGCGGGCAGCACCTTGCTTTCCATTTCGGCGTCGTAATTCGCCTCGTCGAGCAGCCTAAGAGTCATGCTTTCATCATACGAATCCCACATGAACAGCCTTCAGAGCCCCACGCTTCGGCTCCACGGATCGAACGCGCCTCCTCACTCGTGGACGCGCTCCCCCGTACAATGTCGGTATGAAAATCATGTCATTGTGTGTGATATTCGTCATGCTCTGCACCATGCAGCCAGCCGGAACGATGACCCCTTCCAACGGGAAGGCTGCCATCTTCGTCGACGCGGCGAGAGGAACCGCATCCGCCATCATCGACTGCCCGCCGCCGCTTTACTGGCTGTGTGGAAAATGAGCCATGCGATGAATCCCACGAAATCCGCAGCTTCCATACCAAAAATCCACCGTGTAGCGCTGGTCGACAACGATCCGCGCGCGTTGGAATCGCTGAGCCTTCTCATCGAAGCGAAGGTCCCCACGGCCTACGTGGTGTGGACGGCCACTTCCGGCGACGAAGCGATCGAACGTTGCCAGAGGAACGACGACAATCTCAACCTGCTTGTATTGGACATGTCCATGGAGGGCTTGCAGGGGCCGGCCATCTGCCATCGGATCCGTCTCATGGACAGGCATCTGCCGATTCTGGGCATCACCAGCTTCTCCATCAACAGCTACCGTAGCAGGCTGATGGAAGCCGGAGCGCAGGGACTGATCGGCAAGGAGGATTCCGATCAGCTGGCGAAGGCCATCGAGCGGCTCTGTGGAGGCAACGTTATGGAGGGATTCGAACCTCCCGCCCTGGCCAACGTGCGCATCAGACGCGAGGAGGAGACCTCACCGAGGCTCACCGTGCGCGAGGAGCAAATCATCTCCCTGTGCGCCGACGGCATGCTGGACAGGGAGATCGCCGAACAACTGGACATCTCCGAAAGCACCGTGCGCAAGCATATGCAGGGCATTCTTAAGAAGCTGAACTGCAAGACGGCACGCCAGGCAGTGGCATTGTGGGTGAGATCGCATGCACGCTGAACCCACAAAACCCAGACCCGTAAGCGCCTTCCGCTCCTGGCACAACCATATGCGTGCCGACCATCCGAAACTCTGGCATCCGATCCGCATAACCATCGTGGTCATCACCGTATGGTGGATCCTGTTCTGCCTGGTGCTCGCCCCGACCGACAATCCCGCGGCGATCGTCTGGACCATCATCGAAATCGCGGTGCTGCTGCTGTCACCGTTCTTTCCGAAATCGATGTCGCTGCTGTTTCTGATCATGAGCCAGTCGGGACCTTGGCTCATACCCGGAGCCGACGTCAACTCGCTGCCGGGAATCCTTTACACGTTCGGCATGCTCGCCTACGAAACCAACAATCTCGTGGCGCTGCTGCTGCTCGCTTATTCCATAGGCGACCAGCTGTTCCGTCAACTGGTCCTCGGCACGAGCAACAGCAATCCCGTGGCCATCATCGCCATGGTCAGCCTGGTACTGATGCTCGGATGCGGTTTGCGATGGAACCAGGCCATGACCGGCAGCCGCGCCGAGGCGGAGCAGGCGAAAGCGCGATTACGGGAGATGGAAAGCCGCAGTCACATCGCGGAAGCCATACACGCCGCCGTGACGGGAGATCTGTCCGCCGCGGCTTTCGTCGCGCAACGTCGCATCGATGCATTGTCCGGCGGAGACGATGGCGATGGCAGCGCCTCGACGGATGGTGACGACGGCAAGAACGCGGACGAAAGACGCGATGAGCTCGACAAATGGACGCAGGTCAACGATTACATCCTGTCCGCCCTGACCAACGTGCATCGCGTCATCGACGAACTGGATATGGACGTCACCGTCCTTGAGGAGGATGCGGACGGCAAGGCCTTCTCCGACCTGCTCAAAGCCACGATGGCCGGCGGCGACCGGCGTCTACGCGCGCTCGGCTTCGACATCACCTCGATCCTCCATGTGGCGGGCGGTGCGCCAAGCGCCTCCCCGAGCCTGGCCGGAATCGCCAATGATCTGCTTCGCGAGACCTACGCCAACATCGCGCGTCATGCCCAGTCCGGCAGCAAAGCCGACCTGTCGGTGATACTCAAGCCGAACGCCGTCGAAATCACGCAGATCAACCAGGCGAGGACCACCGAAACGGATCGCACGCAGCCGGGAGGCCACGGCCTCGCGTATTTCAGCAAACAGCTCGAATCGCATGGCGGCAAACTCGAGACAACGCTGCGCGACGGCGAATGGACGCTGTTCGCCTATCTGCCGATTCCGGTGCCCGAAACCCTGCCACCCCTTGCCGGACACCCCGAATCGTGACTGGCTCCGACGGTCGCGAGAAACGAAAGGGTACTACAAAAGGTGCTACACAGATGTGGTACACCCTTACTTGCAGGGGTGTTCACGCCATCCTATCTTCCCTATTGAGAAGGGTTACGCGTCTCCCTGTGACCCGACGGATACTTGGCAGTCCGTCGAATCGCAGGGGGACGCGTTCTTTTTTTCTTCGGTTGTATCGGAACGTCAGTTCCGCCGGAACACCGTCAGACCAGCGCGTCGGCGAGGAAGTCGCGCTGCAGCAGCAACAGGTTGCGCGCCACCGTCTCGTCGTTGGTCATGTGCGTGATGCCGTTGAGCGGCAGGAACGTGTGCTTGCGTCCCGCGGCCATCAACGCCTGGCTCAAGCGCAGACTGTTGGCGATCGTCACGTTGTCGTCGGCGAAACCATGGATGAGCATGAGCGGACGGCTGAGCTTCGGCGCGTCCGCGATGATGCTGTTGCGCTCGTATGTGGTCGGATCGAGTCCCAGATACCGCTCAGTGTAATGCGTGTCGTACAGCGTCCAGTCGGTCGGCGGAGCGCCCGCGCAGGCCGCGACGAACGTGTCGGGCGCGTCCAGCACGGCGAGCGCGGACAGGAAGCCGCCGTAGGACCAGCCGATCATCGCCACGCGGCCGAGGTCGGGTTTCGGCACGGCAACGCCGGTTTTGGCGGCGAGCGAGGCAAGCGCGTCGGGCAGCGCGTACACGGCGTCGACCTGGTCCTCAAGCGTCACGGCTTTCATGTTTTCGTAGATCGCGCGATCCCACTTCGGTCCGCGGCCGGTGGTGCCGCGACCGTCGGCGGTGACCACGATGTAGCCTTGGTCGGCCCACCACTGCGCGTCCCAGTAGAACGACTGGCTTTCCACGACCTGCTGGAAACCGGGGCCGCCGTAAGGCTTCATAAGGACCGGCAACTGGTCGGCATGCGCGTATGCGCTGTCGGCCGACGGCAGGATGACAGCCGCGTACAGGCCACGTTCGCCGAGTCGGGTGAATCGCACGTTCGGTGTGAAACCGGGGATTTCAGAGTGGTTTTCGATTGGCGAGACCACCATCGACATCATTTCCGCGCCGTCCGCAACACCGTCCGCAACGTCGCCTTCCGTCGTGCGCACGTTCATGCAATGCTGCATCTGCGACCGCGCGTCGTCCATGCCGCGCCCGGTCACCACGCAACCGTCGCCGGAACGGGACATCGTCCATTGGCCGGGCGTGCAGGTGAGCGGCTCCCAGTCGCCGTCGTAACGGATCGAGACCACGTCGAAGCTGCGGGCGTCGTGATCGTCCGCGTTGGACTGCCACAGGAACGGCAGATCGGCGGCCGGCAGCAGTTCCGGCGTGCGCTGCACCACGCACAGCACGTCGTCATCGGTCACGTCGAGCACTTCGCGCACCTGCAGGCCCTTGGGTGTGAATGGCGTGCCGTCCACGGTCAGACGGTTCGTGTCGGCGTCCATGTCGTTCATCGCGCACACGAGACGGCCGTCAGGCGTGTATGCGGGGGTGCCGGCGATCAGGTCGAGCCAGCAGTCGTTGCTATGTTCCTCAAGCACGCGCGTGGTGCCGGGTTCTTCGCCGGGCGCGTATTCGGGGATGGCGATGGAGAAGGTCTCCACTTCGCTGCCGTCCTCGTCGGTGAAGCCGTTTTCCGGCGCGCTCATGGTCACGATAGGCTCGCCCATGTGGACGGCGAGCACCTGGTCGTGCTGCTGAAGCCGGTCCTGCACAAGTAGCAGCGGCTCGTGGCCTTCGGTCCAGCTGACGGCCGCCAGATATTCGTACGATTCGCGGTCCCATTCCACGTTGTGTGCGATGCCGCCGTAGTAGCAGCCGTCCGTATCGTAGCCGAGTTCCAGCAGCGTCAGATGCACGTCGGCGTTGGCCGTCATCGCCTGCGGATAGCGGCGGGCCTGCGCGGGTTTCGTCGGATCGGCCGGGTCGGCGATGTACCAGGTCTGTTCGTGGGATGCGTCGAAGGTTTCGAAGAGCACATACTTGGAATCAGGCGACCACCAGAAGCCGTCGTAACGGTCCATTTCCTCACCTGCGGCGAATTCGGCGAGACCGATTTTCCATTCGCCTGCTTGCGATTCGGCCGCGTCGCTTTGCGCGTCATCTTTCGTGCCGTCCTGCGTATCGGCAACGTCGTCAGCGTCGTCTTGCGGAACGGACGCGACGATGGACACCGCATCGCCCGCGTCTTCGCCTGCGTCCGTCGTGTCCGACACGTCCGCAAGATCGACGTCCACCAAATACGTGCCGGTCGTATACATGATGTGTCGTCCGTCGGGGCTGATGCGCGGGTTCAGCACCGGCTTGAATTCCGGTTCGTCGATGGCGATGCCGCGCGTCACGCCGGCCGCGATATCCGTCAGGAACAGCTGGCCGTTGATGGTGAACGTCACGCGGTTGCCGGCCGCATCGACCGAATAGCCGACGATGCCGGAACCACCTTCACGCGCACGTTCGCGGCGCGCCTTTTCCTCAGCCGGCACATCCTCGGCGTCGGCGTCAGCCAGCAGCGTACGCGGATCGGCAAGCAGAATCTCGTCGGTATCGCCATCGCTGCCGATCACGCTCATCCACAGGGAGGTGACGGTGTCCTCCGGACCGTCCGAACGCAGGAACAGCGCACGCGAACCGTCGCCGATCGCGCGGGCGGAACGTGGCGCGCCGCAGGTGAATCGCAAGGTACGGGCCTTCAGCCCAGGAAACTCATCAATCGCATCATTCATACCTTCCAATCTACCGACCATCACGCACCACTCGCCGCCAATACCCCGGACGCAACCCCCTTCACATGAAATTTTTGCAAGCAAGTAGCCTTCGAATTGGCGCTCGGCAGGCTACAGCGTAGGATAGTCAAGGACAGAAAGGGACAAGTATGAGTGTTCTCGACCGATTTGAGAAGAGCGTGGAAGGCGCCGTCAACGGGGTTTTCGCGAAGTTCGGGTCTAAAGACCTGAAGCCCGTCGACCTTTCCAGCGCTCTGGAACGCGAGATCGACAAAGAAGCCATGCCCGTCACGCGCGATCGCACCGTAGCCCCGAACGAGTACCGTTTCAAGCTCAGCACTCCGGATTTCAACAACATCGTCGAGTGGGGCGCCGAAACGCTCGCCAATGAACTTGCCGACAACCTCACCCAGTATGCGAAGAGCCAGAACTACGCGTTCGTCGGCCCGGTCGTGGTGATCTTCGAAGAGGATCTTGAACTTTCCAAGGGCGATTACCGGCTTTCCAGCGAATCCGTGCAGGGCAACACCGTGCCGGTCACGACCGACGCGCAGACCGAGGATTGCCCGATGCTGGAGATCGGCGAGCACCAGTATCTGCTCACCGAGGAAAAGACCATCATCGGCCGCGGTTCCGATTGCGACATCGTCATCGACGACCCCGGCATCTCCCGTCGTCACATGGAGATCGACGTCACCGACAACGGCAACACCGTCATCGCCCGCGACCTGAACTCCACCAACGGCATGTACGTCGAAGGCCATCATGTTGAGGCGGCAACGCTGCTCGACGGCAACACGATCACCATCGGCCGAACCCGCATCCTGTACTGGGCCTCCTCGCAGGAGCAGGAGTAATCAGCCCCAACCCGGAGAGCCGCCTTTTATGCTCACTGAATTAACGTTTGCGATCCTCAAGTACGGGTTTCTCGTACTGCTTTGGATCTTCGTGGCCTGTACGGTACGTTCGCTGTACAGGGATATCGAAACGCTCAGCCCGCGCAAGTCGCGGGCTCATCGTCGTAAGGAGCGCGCCGCGCGCAAGGCCGTCGAATCGCCTGCGCCCGTAGCCGCCGCAGCCCCTTCGGCAAGCGCCGCAACCAATGCCAAACCAACTCTGCTGGTCATTATCGATGGCCCCCTTGCCGGCAGTTCCGTCCCTCTGGCCGGCAACACCATCACACTTGGCCGTTCCGCTTCGAACACCGTGGTGCTGGATGATGAATTCGTTTCCTCCCACCATGCGCGCGTCTACACCGATCCCGCCACCGGCCGTTGGGCCATCGAGGATCTGGGATCCACCAACGGCACCGTCGTCAATCATCAGCGTCTGAACGCGCCGATGATTCTTGGCGCGCGCGTGCCTGTGCGCATCGGTGCGACCACCTTCGAATTGAGGTGACGTTTTTGCCGACTTCCACCGCTTCGCAACAATTGTTCATGTATTCCACCGTCGTCTCCGACGTGGGCACCGTGCGTTCCAACAACCAGGATTCCGCGTTCGCCGGCGAGCATCTCATCGCCATCTGCGACGGCATGGGCGGGCATGCCGGCGGCGACACCGCCTCCACCATCGCCATCCGGTCGCTGGCGCACATCGAACAGGACAATGTTGACGGCGACGTGCAGGTCGTCTCCCATATGATGGCGACTTCCGTCATGGCCGCGCACGACGCGATCGTCGGCAAAGCCAAGCGTGAGCGTCGTCTTGCCGGCATGGGCACCACCGTCACGTCCGTGGCGCTGGTCGCCGGCTGCTGGGTATTGGCGCATATCGGCGATTCCCGCGCGTATCTGCTGCACGACGGCCATCTGGTCCGCATGACCAGCGACCACAGCTACGTGCAGCATCTCATCGACACCGGCCGTATCAGCGAGGCCGAGGCGCGCAACCATCCGCAACGCAATGTGGTGATGCGCGTGCTGGGCGATTTCGACATCGATTCGCGCCCTGACATCGCCATCCGCAAAGCGCATCCGAGCGACCGTTGGCTGCTGTGCTCCGACGGCCTGTGCGGCGTGCTGGAGGATTCCACGCTTGAAGAAGTGCTGTCCACCTGCGCCGATCAGGAGGAGTGCGCGCAGCGGCTCGTATCGATGGCGTTGCGTGCGGGCAGCACCGACAACGTCACCGCGGTGATCGCCGACGCGACGCTCGCGCTCGACGCGGACGCGTTCGACCTGCCGCATCAGACGCCGCTGGTCGGCGGCGCGGCCAGCGCAAGCTTGGAAACCATCGCGGACATCGTCAACGAACCGGTCGCTTCCGCCCCGCCTCTGCGCGAAGGCAAACAGGCGCCGGCGGCGCGTGCCGCGGCCCTGCGCAGCGGCAAGGATCCCAACGAGGAGCCGAAACAGCCGGAACAGCGCGTCGCGCAGCCGTCGTCGGTCCGCGAAGACAATGGCGACCGTGTCAATACCGATACCGGGGAAATTCCGATTGTGCAGAAGCGCAACGGGCGTATTTCCGCCGATCCGAACGATCCGGAAGTCGCCAAGGCGATTCGCAACGAACATATCGAGGAACGTAAGACGAAACGGTCGCGCAAATTCCGCAACCGCATCATCACCATACTCATCATCATTCTGGTGCTGCTTGGCGTTGCCGGCGTGGGCGTGGGCACCTACCGTTGGAGCCAAACCAAGTACTACATCGGCGACAACAACGGCAAAGTGGCGATTTTCCAAGGCGTGCCGACGAGCATCTTCGGTGCCAAACTGTCACATGCCGTCACCGACACCAATATGAAGACCAGCGATCTGCCGCCAAGCTGGCGCGAACAGCTTGACCAGGGCATCTCCTTCGACACGTACGGCGAAGCGAAAAGCCATACCCGTCTGATTAAAAAGCAGCTGAACGATGCGAAGCGCAAGCAAGAGGCGAGGCAGCAGGAGAAGGCCGAAGCCGAGCAGAAGGCGAAGGACGAAGCAGCCGCCAAGCAGAAGCAGCAGGACGAAGCGGCGAAAAAGGCCGCCGATCAGGCCGCGCAGACCAACAAGTCGGGCGGTGACAAGTCATGATCGCAACACGCTTGAGACAGCTTGGCATGCTGCTGTTCAGCATGCTGCTGTGCGCGGTGGCGTTCTTCCAGATGTTTGAACGCACCACGAACGGCTTCCCGCAAAACTATGTGTGGATGCTCGCGTTCGTAAGCGCGCTGTTCCTGACCGCCTGGGGTCTGCTGCTGCGATTCCAGCCGCACGCCGACCAATCGGTCATGTGCTGCGTGCTGGTATTGACGGGCATCGGCGTCACGATGATCGCACGCCTCGACCAAGACACCAAAACCACAGTGGCGTTCCGACAGTTGCTTTGGTTGGCGATCGCACTGGTGTTTGCCAACCTGCTGGTGGTGTTCATGAGGGATTACCGCGTATTGCGGCGATTCTCGTACGTCAGCATGGTGATCGGCATCGTGCTGTTGCTGTCGCCAATGCTGCCGGTGGTCGGTTCCGAACAGTACGGCGCACGCATCTGGGTGAAGATTCCCGGCTTGGGATCGTTCCAGCCGAGCGAATTCGCCAAACTGTTCCTGGCGTTCTTCTTCGCTTCGTATCTGTTCGACCATCGCGACCAGCTTGCCGTCGGCGGAAAGAAGATTCTCGGCATCCAACTGCCACGCATCAAGGATATGGGACCGATCATCGTGGTGTGGATCGTCTCCATGGGCGTTCTGGTCCTGCAGCATGATCTGGGCACGTCACTGATGTTCTTCGCCATGTTCGTGTCCATGCTGTACGTGGCCACCGGGCGTAAAAGCTGGATCGTCATCGGATTCATCGCCTTCGCCGCCGGCGCGGTGGCGGCGGCAAGCATCTTCAGCCACGTCGGCTCGCGTGTGGACGCTTGGCTCCACCCGTTCTCCGCGGCTCAATACAACAAGGAATTCGGCGGCTCATACCAGCTCGTCACCGGCATTTTCGGCTTGGCTTCCGGTGGCCTGATGGGCACCGGCCTCGGTCAGGGCCACCCGTCGATCACCCCGATCGCAAATTCCGACTACATTTACGCGGCATTGGGCGAGGAGCTGGGATTGACCGGCCTGATGGCCATTCTCATGCTGTATCTGCTGATCATCGCAGCCGGCATGATCACCGCGATGAAAATCAAGGACGGCTTCGGCAAGCTGCTTGCGTCCGGCTTGGTGTTCACCATGGCCTTCCAGGTGTTCACCGTGGTCGGCGGTATCACGCTGGTCATTCCGCTGACCGGTCTGACGCTTCCCTACATGGCGGCCGGCGGTTCGTCGCTGATCGCAAACTACATGCTGGCCGCGCTGCTGATCGTCATCTCCAATTCCGCGAACAGGCCGGAATCCGAGATTGACAGCGACACATTCCAGCAGGAAGCCGTCAGGGTGTTGCGCGAACGCGAGCGGAACCGTCGTACCGAAATCGCCGGCAATACGCGTTCGGGTGCGGCGAAGGCTTCGGCCATCCCGGCCGTGCGGGCAAGCCATGCGGGCGCAGCCGGACAAGCAGGTCATGCCGTGCCCGCCAATCAAACCAGCCAAGCCGGCCACACCAGCCAAGCCGGCCAGACCGATCAATCCAATCCGACGATTCCGATAACCGGAGTCCTGCCGACGATCGACCAGCAAGGAGCATCGCATGAATAAGTCGCTCCGCCAGCTGTTCACCATCGTGGTGGCCTTGTTCGTCATTCTGGGCATGTCCACCACCATCATCATGGCCATCCGAGCCAACCAGCTCACCAACGACGCACGTAACGTCCGCGCGCTGTACCACGAATACGGCGCACCGCGCGGGTCCATTCTCGCCGCGGACGGATCGGTCATCGCAAAATCCGATCCTTCCAACGATTCGTTCTCGTACCAGCGTTCCTATTCCGCCGGCGAACTGTATGCGCCGGTCACCGGATTCTTTTCCATCAGCCAGCGTGGCTGGAGCGGTGTCGAAGCGTCCCGCAGCTCGCTGCTGTCGGGCCAGTCGGAGCAGCTGCTCTGGCAGCGGTTCAAGTCACTGTTCACCGGGCAGGAGAACAAGGGCGCCAATATCGAAACGTCCATCGATCCGAAGATTCAGCAGGCCGCATACAACAGCCTCGGCAGCACGGATGGCGCCGCAGTGGCCATCGAGCCGAAAACCGGCCGTATCCTCGCCATGGTCAGCACGCCCAGCTACGACCCGAACCAGCTGGCCAGCCATGACATGAGCCAGGCGAACAGCAACTACGGCGTGCTGTCCCAGGACGCCACCAATCCGATGCTCAACCGAGCCACTTCGCAGCTGTATCCTCCGGGGTCCACGTTCAAAACGGTGGTGGCCGCCGCGGCTTTGGAAACCGGCCAATACCAGCCGGATACGCAGATTCCGGCAGGAGCAAGCTACACGCTCCCCGGCACCGTCACACAACTGACCAACGCCGTACCGCAGGCCGACGGCGCTGACGGCAAGATCTCCATGGAGGACGCGCTGGCATATTCGTCGAACACCGCGTTCGCCCAGTTGGGCGTGTCGTTGGGCGACAACGCCGTCTCGTCCATGGCCAAGAAACTTGGTTTTGACAGCCCGATTACCGTGGACGGTTCCGATTACACCGGAACCCCGTGGGTGTCGGTCACGTCGAAGTTCCCCACCGACATCAACGACGACAAGCTCGCATTGGCGTCTATCGGCCAGGGAGACACCGTGGTGACACCGTTGCAGAATGCTATGGTGGCCGCCGCCATAGCCAATGATGGCAAGCTTATGCAGCCCACGCTGGTCGACCGCGTGCGTTCCGCCGACTTGTCGGTCATTTCGCAGACCAAGCCCACGGTCATGTCCCATGCGTTCAGTGCGGATACGGCCAACAAGCTCACCCAGATGATGGAGGCCGTGGTCACCAAGGAGAACACGAATCTGGCCATCAACGGCGTGCAGGTGGCCGTCAAGACGGGTACCGCGCAGATTGGAAACGGCAATACGTCCATCGACGGCTGGGTGATCGGATTCGCACCGGCGGACGATCCGAAGATCGCGGTGGCGGTCGTGGTGCATAACGTGGACCTGTACGGCTCGTTCGCGGCAGGACCGATTATGAAAGCAATGATGCAGGAGGCGCTGGCAGAATGAAACTGGTTGAAGGACAGCTCATCCACCGACGCTACAGGTTGGATTCCCGCCTGGCCCAAGGTGGTATGGGTGAAGTGTGGAAAGGCTATGACATCCAACTTGGACGTCCGGTGGCCATCAAGGCGCTACGTGGCGATTTGGGCGTCACCCAGGAGGCCAAACTGCTTCGTCTGCGCGCGGAAGCCCATAATTCCGCCAATCTTGCGCATCCGAACATCGCTGCGCTGTTCGAATATTACGAGCATGACGGCATCGGATTCCTCATCATGGAATACGTGCCGAGCAAGTCGCTTGCAGACCTGTACCACGAGCAGAACGGCCCGATGGACCCGATCAAGCTGCTGCCGATCCTCATTCAGACCGCACGCGGCCTGTTCGTCGCACATTCCCATGGCGTGATCCACCGTGACGTGAAGCCGGCGAACATCATGGTGTCCGATTCCGGCGAGGTGAAGATCACCGACTTCGGCGTCTCCTACTCCACCAATCAGGAGCAGATCACGCAGGACGGCATGGTCGTGGGCACCGCGCAGTACATTTCCCCGGAGCAGGCGCAGGGCAAGCATGCCACGCCGCAATCCGATATCTATTCGCTTGGCGTCGTCGCCTATGAGGGCCTGTGCGGACACCGTCCGTTCACGGGCGCCACACCGGTCGACATCGCCGCAGCACATGTCAATAATCCGGTTCCGCCGCTGCCCGACACCGTCGATGTGCAGTTGCGTGAATTCGTCATGTCGATGTTGGCCAAGGACCCGCTGGACCGTCCGAAGGACGCGCTGGTGGTGTCACGCACCCTGTCCCGCATCGAACGCCGTCTGCTCGACCAGCAGACGCAGCTGGCCGACACGATGGTCGTCTCTTCGGGAGGAAGGCTTCCCCGACGTGTGGTCAGCAAACCCCATATCTCCGTGAGCAATGATTGGAAGGAACAGGGATGAACATCAACATGCCTACCTCTCTGGCCGGGGGCCGTTATCAGCTCGGCCAACTCGTCGGCCGTGGCGGCATGGCCGAAGTGCATGTGGCGACCGACACGCGTCTGGGGCGTACCGTCGCCGTCAAGATCATGCGCGCCGATTTCGCCACTGACAGCATCTTCCTTGAGCGTTTCCGCCGTGAAGCCCATTCCGTCGCGCAGATGAACAACCCGAACATCGTGAACATCTACGATTCGGGCGAGGAAACCGTCACCACGGAAACCGGCGAGATCGAGCATCTGCCGTATCTGGTGATGGAGTACGTCAAGGGTCAGACCCTGCGTGACATCCTCAAGGTGAATGGCGCGCTGAGCCAGCGCGACGCCGAGCAGGTGATGATGGGCGTGCTCAACGCGCTCGAATACTCGCACCGCATGGGCATCATCCACCGCGACATCAAGCCCGGCAACATCATGATTTCCGAGCAGGGCGTGGTCAAGGTCATGGACTTCGGCATCGCCCGCGCGATCGACGATTCCGCGGCCACGATGACGCAGTCGCAGGGCGTCGTCGGCACCGCGCAATACCTGTCTCCGGAGCAGGCGCGCGGCGAAAGCGTCGACATGCGTTCCGACCTGTATTCCGCCGGCTGCGTGCTGTACGAAATGCTCACCGGCCGGCCGCCGTTCACCGGTGATTCGGCGGTGGCGATCGCCTACCAGCATGTGTCGGAAGTCGCCACTCCCCCAAGCACGATCGTGCCGGGCCTGCCGAAGATGTGGGATTCGATCTGCGCGAAGGCGATGGCCAAGGATCGGCAGAACCGTTACGCCACCGCTTCCGAGTTCAAGAACGATCTGCTGACGTTCATGAACGGCGGTGTGCCGATGGCTGCCGCGTTCAACCCGTTGACCGACCTGACCAACATGAAGGCCCGCAAGCAGGCCGAAATGGATGCCGCCACCGTGCCCATGGCGCCGGCGACGGATGCGCCGACGCAGGCGTTCAATCCGGTCACCGGCCAGTTCGAGGCCGTGCCGAATCCGAATGGCGGAGTCGAAACGAAGACCCGTGCGGAACAGCGTGCCAAGGCCGCGCAGGAGCGTAAGAAGAAGCAGATCATCATCGCTTCCGTGGTCGGCAGCATCGTTGTTTTGCTGGCCGTCATCGGTATTTTCTTCGCGTTGAACGGGCATAAGAACACTGCGGATCTGGTGTCCGTGCCGGACTTCACCGACACGTCGAACATTTCCCAGGCGCGTGTGGAAGAACAGCTTAAGGCCCTTGGTCTGAAGCTTGACGCCCGTGACGATTCCACGTCCAGCCAACCGAAGGGCACCATCACCAAACAGAACCCGAAGGGCGGCAAGAAGGTGGCGAAGGGCTCCACCGTCTCCGTATGGTTCTCCACCGGCCCGCAGGCGGTCAGCGTGCCTGACGTGTCCGGCAAGACGCAGGAGGAAGCGAAGGGCATTCTTGAGGCGGCAGGCTTCAAGATCGGCAATGTCATGACCGTGGACAGTGCCTCCATCGAGAAAGACAAGGTGGTGAACACCAATCCGGCCGCGCATTCGAAGCAGACCAAGGGCACCATCATCACGCTGTATATTTCGTCCGGTATGACCAAGATTCCGGATGGTCTAGTAGGCCAGGCCAAGGATTCGGTCATCGCGCAGCTCAAGCAGGCTGGTCTGACGCAGATCACCATCGAAAGCGAGTATTCCGATTCGGTGCAGTCCGGTGCAGTCACCCGCATCGATCCGGGTTCCGGCAGCACCGTCGAGGCGGGAACGGCCGTGACCATTTGGGTGTCCACCGGCAAGCAGCAGGTGAGCGTGCCGTTTGTTACCAACTCCACACTTGCCGAAGCAAAGAGCATTTTGGAGGCCGCCGGATTCCAGGTAAGTGTCAACGGGCCACAGGATGATGGCGCGACCGTCGTGTCGATGTCGCCGAATGGCGGCAGCCAGGCCGACAGCGGATCGACCATCACGCTGACCACCAAGAAATCGTCCAGCGACACGAACAACACCGACACGAACAACAACGACACGAACAACAACGGCAACACCAACAACCAGCAAGGCAACTAATAATTCAGGGGAGGAAGCGGCTCGACGCCGCCCCCCCCTCTTTCCCTCAAAAAAACCAAAAGCAGCCAAAGGCAGCACAAAAAGCCAAAGGAGCTTTGCTTCCCGCAGGTCCTGTTCACGACCGTAAGCTTGGCCGAACGGCCTTGAGTGTGTCGTGAACAGGACCTGCGGGAAGCAAAGCGGCGCCGCAAGCAAGCAACGCTGCGAGCCAAACAGCAGCCATCACCCATCACTCATTCATCGCAAAAATCGCAATTCAGCAAGCTCAAAAAAAGAAAACTACTCGCTCACCTTAGGCTGCAATCCAATCGACTTCTCTACCGCCGACTCCTGCCCGCACACCTTCAGCCAGTTGGCCAACAGCCGATACCCGTCCTGGGTCATGACGGACTCCGGATGGAACTGCACCGCGTACATCGGCTTGCTGCGATGCTTGATGCCCTGCACGATGTGGTCGTCCTGCGTCCACGCGGTCACCACCAGATCGTCCGGCACGGACTCCGGTTCCACTGCCAGGGAATGGTAGCGCGTGGCGGTCATCGGATTGGCCACGCCGTCGAAGATCTCATCGTCGATATGCTCAACCTGGCTGGTTTTGC
>SKEF01000624.1_pt1 | contig 26247 bp, 20 predicted proteins | sample 4826691 | NCBI WGS metagenome assembly SKEF01 (sample SAMN11008816, study PRJNA524170) | human gut metagenome | biome: Human fecal sample; material: Feces; isolation source: fecal sample from pouch patient p23, p27 | host: Homo sapiens | place: Israel: Tel-Aviv | collected 2016-08-24
CGAGTACGTCGTCGAAGCTGATGAACCGCACGTTCACGCGCATGCCGGACAGGGATTCCAGAATGCCGTAGTAGGAGTAGGTCTGCTTGTTGGGCAGGGCGTGTGCCACGGTGAACGCCATCCAGGAGCGCATCTTGCCCCAGGAATTCAGAATCGCCACGTTGAGCTCACCTTCGGCGGCCACCCCACCGGTGCGGTCGTGGATGTCGCGGAATTCGTTGGCGATATGGGTCACCGTGTCCACGAACTTCGGGAACTTGGCGGCCAGGGAGAGGTAGCCGCCGTAGCCCATGCGGCTGATCGGCGAGCGCAGGATCGCGCGGCGGGCCTTGCGCCAGTTGTCGAGGCCTTCGATGCTCGGATCGTTGCCCTCGTAGAACGTGTCGGGGAAGAAGTACGGCAGGAAGCGGCCTTCGGTGTACTTGACGCCCGGAATATCGGCGATCATGCGGGTGGTGGTGCCGTCGCCGATGGAACCGACCACGGCGTCCAGGCCGAGTTCGTCGAATCCGTCCTTGTACGGTTCGGTGCCGATCCACTGGTCGCCGAGGAACATCATCGCCTCTTTGCCGGCGGCGTGGGACATGTCGGCGAGCTGCTTGACGTTTTCGCGCACGAAGCCGGAGAGGAAGTCGATCCAGTCGCGCTGGGCTTTTCTGGGCACGCGCCATGCGGAGTTGTAGGCACCGCCGTCCACGAAGTCCTCCGGGCGTAGGCGGTAGCCATACTTGGCTTCGAAATCATCCAGCGCACGCGGGCTTACGGTGCAGGCGCAACCAAACCAGTCGACGACCTTTTCGCGGCGCTTTTCATCGAACAGGAGCGTGAACTGGTAGAAGAACGTGGTGAATCGCACCACATCGGTCTGCGGGCTGTCCTTAAGCCACTGCTCGAACGTGTCGAACACGAACTTGCGGGTGGCCGGATGGTAGATGTCGAACGGGATCTCGTGTTCCTTGTCGCCCCAGTCGTTGGTCAGATGGTTGTACATCTCGACCGGGTCCCAGATGATGTAGGCCAGGAAACTCACCGTGTACTCATGCCATGCGGCAACGCCGCTCACATGCACGGTGTCCTCGTCCGCGTCAAGCGTCCAGTTCGCCGAATCGACGACCTCGCCGGTGGTGCGGTCTACAACCTCCCAATACTTGTGAGGGTCGGCATCACGATTCGGCTTCAGCTGCTCAGCGAAGAAGCTTTCCATCAGCGGAATATCAACCGTATCCGATTCGGCGAGAATGCGATCGGTCAGCAGATACACCTGTGGCGTCTCATCCATATGCAGCGTAATCCACTCGTTATGCGCGCGAGTCGGGAAATACGCACTGTAAATCTTCTTGCCCAAGGCAAGCACAGCCTCATCCAGATGCGTGCCATCGGAGTTACGAATGGCGTCCGCTCCCCACAGTTCGGCAAGCTCCTTGGTCTTCTCCGCAAAATTCTCCTCGCTAGGCAAGGTGAAGCGGCCGGTGCTAGTCATAGTCTCTCCTTTGAGGACATTGATTATTTTTTTGGATAATTAAATTGTAAACAATATATGCATATAAAACAAGAATCCGACACAACCGTCGGGCGTCCAGGATCCTGACTGTATAAATCCTTGAGAGTAGCCCCACGGCAACGCCGGAAGAGCGAATTGAACATCACCGGAGCTTCCCGGTCAGTTTCACCGACAATCTCATGACAAGAATCAGGAAGGCTCTGGATCGGTATGGTTGCGTGCTACTTATTGTTGAGAAGCCGTCCGGCGCCGGAAGGAGTAGCACGAGGCACCGGACGGCGGGAATTATTGGTCTTAGGCTGTCCGCTTAACGCGTCGCCTTCGGCCCCTGCAATTAAGGACTCGCCTACGGCGAGACTCAATGCTGCCTTCGCTCGGCTACCGCCTCGCTCGGGCCGACGCTACAGACAGCCCACCGGGCTGTCCGCTTAACGCGTCAGCCCTTGACCGCACCAGCGGCGAGGCCGGCCTGCCAGTAGCGCTGGAGACCGAGGAAGAGCACGATCACAGGCAGCACACCGAGCAGAGCACCCATCATCAGAGCGCCACGATCAGTGAAGGTAGCCAGAGAGACCATGCCGTACAGACCCAAGGTCACCGGCTTCAAGGTGTCGGAAGAGACCATCATCAACGGCAGCAGGAAGTTGTTCCAAGTGGCCACGAACAGGAACAGGAAGATCGTGACCATTGCCGGAGCCAGAATCCTCAACACAATGGTGAAGAAGATGCGAGCTTCGCTTGCACCATCGATACGCGCCGCCTCAAGCAGCTCGTTCGGCACTGAGGTCTGCGCGTATACGCGGCCCAGGAAGAAGCCGAACGGAGAGACGCAGCACGGGATGATGATGGAGAGCATCGTGTTGGTCAGGTGCATGGCATGGAAGATGGAGTACTGCGGAATGGTCAGCAGAGCGGCCGGCATCAGCATGCAGCCCATAATCACGCCAATGGCAAGGTTCTTACCCTTGAAGTTGAACTTTGCGGTAGCGTATCCCGCCATCACAGCCACGAGCGTACCCACCAGAGCGGAAACACCCGAGTAGATCAGGGAGTTCAGCACCCAGCGCCAGAACTGGCCACGGGTCCAACCAATCAGCGTGCCATAGTTCTTGGCGATGGCGGCAGGCAAATCGCTCAGACCCACGGCGAACCACAGACCGTTGCTGCCGGTCATCTGGCTCGGCGTCTTGGTCGAGGCGATGATGGCCCAGTAAATCGGGAACAGAAAGTAGATCAGCGCGAAGACCAGAACAACGATGGTGATGGTCTTGACCAGCGCGGAAGGCTGCATGGAACGAGGCAGGTCGTTGGCATGCTTGTCGCGAATCCTGTCAGCCTTCTTACGAGCGCGTGCGACCGCGCGGGATTCCTTATCAGTAGCTTCTACGGTGCTCATTCTGCGTTCACCTTCCTTTCAACGAGCGTGTAGACCACGGCGAGTACGCCAGCGATCAGTGCCATAACGATGGCCACAGCGGATGCAGGTCCGTCACCACCCGGGGTCAGCGTGCCCTGCGAGGTATTGAGGGCCATCATCATTGGCGTGTACGACTTGGAAATGCTCGGATCGGAAATCGACATCACCTGCGGCTCGTTGAACAGCTGGATGGTGCCGACGATGGAGAGCAGCATGGCAAGCAGGGCGGCTGCACGCACGTTCGGCAGCTTGATCTTCATGGCGATCTGGAAGCCACTGGCGCCATCGATGCGTGCGGCCTCGTACAGATCGTGCGGAATGGCCTGCAGTGCGGCGAGGAAGATCAGCATGTTGTAGCCGGTGAAGGTCCAGGTCGTGATGTTGGCCATAGAGCCGAGGACCACATTGTCGCCGAAGAAGTTCACCTTGATGCCGATGGCGGCAAGTCCCTTAACGATAGGGGAAATCTGGCCGTTGTAGAGGTACACCCAGATGATGGATGCGACCACGCCCGGAATGGCGTACGGCAGGAAGTAGCTCAGACGGAATGCGGTGATGTGCTTGACGATATAGGAATCGATGAGCATTGCCAGAGCAAGTGCCGCGATGATCATGACCGGCACCTGAATCACGGTGTAGAGCACTACCCTGCCCACGCCAGCCCAGAAGTTGCCGGAAGTAATAACGTATTGGAAGTTCTGAAGTCCGACGAACTTATCGACCAGTTCCCCGCCGCCGTATGCGCCACCGCCCGTGGTGACCTGGCGGAAGAAGCTGGAATAAATAGCCCAAATGATGGGAAGAATAAATACCAGAGCGAACAGGATGCCAAACGGTGCCATGAAGGCCCAGCCGGTACGATTCTCACGCTTCACAGCATCAGAAGCCTTTGGCTTATCGGCACGCCTGGCGACCCCCGTCTTCGCCGTTTTTGTTGTTGCAGTCATAGGGAAACCTGTCTTTCAAAAGAACAGTGAGAAATAGAAAGTACGTAATGCAGTTCGAATCGATGCAGTCAGATCAAACACAATTAATGACGAACCGAACTCGAGTAAAAGGAAAGGCCGGAGTGTTGAGCTCCGGCCTTTCGATGTGTGGTTGAGGATATCAGCGGATGGAAGGAACCCTAACCGTTAATGTCACTCGGAAACAGACAGGCCGAAGTTCTTCAGCGTATCCACAGAGGTGGTCTGTGCGTCGGAGAAGATGTCTGCAACCTTGCCGGAGCCATCGGTGGCCTTGGCGGCGGTTTCGTTCATCTTGGCGGCGACTGCGGAGAAGCCAGGCATGTAGGTGAAGTCACCCATGTTGTTGTTAGCGGTCTTGAATTCCTTCATGATGTCCTGACCACCGAAGAAGGTGGACCACTCGGAAGGAGTCTCAGCGTCTTCAGTGGTAGCAGCCGGCACGAGGCCCTGGGAAACCAGATCAGGAACCTGGGTGTTGAACCAATCCAGGAACTCCATTGCTTCCTTCGGGTGCTTGGAGTTCTTCAGCACGGCCACGGCGGAACCACCGTCAGGGCCGGTCTTGCCAGCGTTGCCGAACCAGTCACCGAGCTGAGCGACCTGCCATTCGCCGGAGCCGGTGCCACCGGAGGAGGTCATGAACAGCGGGGCTTCCCAAGCGGCGGCCACAGTACCGATCAACGAGCCATCCTTGATGGATGCATCGAAGGACGGATCCCAACGCGGGTTGGTGGTGGCTGCCTTGGCGTCGAGCAGCTGCTGGTAGAAGTCAGCGGTTGCCTTGGAGCCATCGGTCTCGGTGTTGACGACCCAGGAGTCGCCCTTCACCTTGTACCAACCACCGGAGGCGCCAGCCAGACCGGAGATCATGTTGCCGGCCTCATCAGGCTGGTAGGACATGATGTACTTGCCAGCGGCGGCAGCGGTCTTGGCAGCGGCGATAAACTCATCGGCGGTCTGCGGAATCTCGGTGATGCCGAGCTTCTCGAACTCAGCCTTGTTGTAGAAGTAAACCAGCGGGCCGGTGTCCTGCGGCAGGCCGTAAGCCTTGCCGCCAACCTGAACCAGGCTGTACGGGCCGGATGCGAAGTCGTTCTTGTACTGCTCGGCATACTGGGTCACATCCTGCAGCAGACCCTTGGTGAAGACCTCAGGCAGCTCGGCGTAACCGACCTGAGCCAGATCCGGAGCCTCGCCGGACTTGACGTCGGTCTCAAGCTTCTTGATCATGTCAGAGGCCTTACCATCGAACTTGGTGGCCTTGACCTGAATATCCGGATGCTGCTTATTCCACTTGGCAACGATGTCGTTGACCAGAGTCATGCCCTCGGAATCCGGCAGACGGTGCATGTAGGTGATGTTGACCACGCCACCATCATCGGTGGTCTTCGTGTCGCCGGCAGTGTCGCTGCCGCAACCGGCCAAGCCCATTCCCATTGCTGCTACCGCGGCAAAAGCAGCCACGATGCGCTTATTGCGAGATACCATATCTCTACTCCTTCGTAGTGAAATCATCATCTCAGTGTGATGACTGATTACTAATGTATGCCCTCATTCTTTTATTGTCAACTTAGCTAACAATTACCGCGCGTCCCGTTGAGGCGAGTAGCATTAAACCGGTTCGATGCTCGATTGTGCGAGTTTGTTCATTTCATTAACTCCCCTTACAAAGCAACGTACTTTTGGTCCACCGGTAGGCCTAATGAGATATTGGATAGCGGCAACAATCCAAGACGTTAGCTTGCAATCGTCCACCGCAAATTGCAAGCACTTGCCAACATTATCGGTTTTCAGGTCGCCGGCGCGATACCCGACCAGGGGGCACCGCACCTTAATGAGACGCTACACGAGCAGTCTCAGCAACTGGTAGAGCTGCCACAGGCTACGCACGTTGAAGTGCGTGCCGTCAACCGTGGCGTTCGCCTCGCCATCGCCCATATGGACGATCACGGTGCGCCCGTTCACGGTCAGACTACCGTGCATCGTGATATGATTCATCTTGCAACCTTGTTGATTAAAGGCGCAAGCCGGTAATCAACGCAAAGGCCCGATGCTGCAAACGTCGGGCCTTTTCTTATCGGATCACGCCGATCGGCCCGTCATATCAACGGGGACACCGCATGTTACGGCATCACAAACCAATATATCAGCACCCCGGTGGCAATCAAGAAGACAGGTTCCAGAAAAAGAAAAAAAGGCCTGGGCATGTTGCCCAGGCCTCGGTTCGCGGACAGGGCGAGATTCGAACTCGCGGAGGGTTGCCCCTCAACGGTTTTCAAGACCGTCTCTTTAGGCCGCTCAGACACCTGTCCTGATGCGCGTTCACACGCGCAAGTATTCATTATACAGAAGGGAGGGATGTTGATATTCGGCAGTGCGGTCGGTCTTGGATTCGCCTGCTGGCTATCAGCGATCTCTCCCTCAGTAATCTCTCCCTCAGTCAGCTACGCTGACAGCTCCCTCATCAGAGGGAGCTAAAGCACGATGAGACTCAGGCCTCCCACTTCGTGGGCTCGATAACTTCCTTGCCGCCCATGTAGGCGCGCATGGCCTTCGGGATCTCGATGGAGCCGTCCTTCTGCTGGTGGTTCTCCATGATAGCGACCAGCCAACGGGTGGTGGCCAGCGTGCCGTTCAGGGTGGAGACCGGGCGGGTGCCGCCGTCTTCCATACGCTCGCGGATGTTCAGGCGGCGAGCCTGGTACTCGGTGCAGTTCGAGGTGGAGGTGAGCTCGCGGTAACGGCCCTGGGTCGGCACCCAAGCCTCGCAGTCGAACTTACGGGCGGCGGAGGAACCGAGGTCGCCGGCGGCGGTATCGATGATGCGGTAGGGCACCTCGACCTTGGCGAGCATCTCCTGTTCCATGGCCAGCAGGTGCTCGTGCTCCTTGTAGGAGTCCTCCTGCTTGGCGTAAACGAACATCTCCACCTTGTCGAACTGGTGGACGCGGATGATGCCGGAAGTATCCTTGCCTGCGGCACCGGCCTCGCGGCGGTAGCAGGAGGACCAACCGCAGTAGCGCAGCGGGCCGTTGCCGAGGTCGAGGATCTCGTTCTCGTGCATGCCGGCGAGCGCCACTTCGGAAGTGCCGACCAGGTACTGGTCATCGGGCTCGCGCAGACGGTAGATCTCGTCGGCGTGGGAGTTCAGGAAGCCGGTGCCGCGCATGACCTCGGGGCGCACGAGCGTCGGGGTGATGGCCAGCGTGAAGCCGTGCTCTTCGGCCTGGTCCACGGCCATGGTGAGCATGGCAATCTGCATGCGGGCCACCTGGCCACGCAGGAAATAGAAGCGGGAGCCGCCGACCTTGACGCCGCGGCGCATATCGATGCCGGCCACGCCGGTGCCGAGGGTCAGGTGGTCCTTGGGCTCGAAGCCTTCGGCCGCGAAGTCGCGAATCTGGCCAACCTTCTTGACGACCACGTAGTCGTCCTCGCCGCCTTCGGGAGCTTCGGGCTCCACGATGTTGGAGAGCTTCCACATGGCGGTGGTGTATTCCTCGGCTGCGGAATCGGCCTTGGACTTGTATTCGGAGACCTTCTGGGACAGTTCCTTGGTCTCGGCGATGAGCTTGGCCTTCTCGTCCGCCGGGGCGGAGGCGACCTTCTTGCCGATTTCCTTCTGCTGGGCGCGAGCCTCTTCGAAGGCCTTCAGCGCCTCACGACGTGCGGTGTCGGAGGAGAGCACTTCGTCGACGAGCTCCACGGACTCGCCGCGCTTGCGCTGGGATTCCTTGACGATATCGGTGTGTTCACGGATGAATTGAATATCAAGCATGGGCACCAGACTAGCCGCGTAAGCAGACACCGACAATGGCCGAATGCGCGGGAGTCACGCGGAAATCACAGGGAAGCCCGGGAAAGTCCGCGGACGGGTCCACCCGGCCAATTTCGTCAGATGAGACGCGATTGAACCATAATCACGCCCCACGGGGCTGTTGCGTGCAGGAAATGTTCACGTACGGCGCACCATGGCCGCAAACGACCTCCCCACCGATAACAATAGGAGCCATGCCTCAGCCTGCCCTCACCGTGTTTCTGATCATCGCCGCAATCGCCATTGTGGTGGTGCTCATCGCCGTCATCGTCATCGCTCTGCGCGCGCAGCGCCGCCGCAAGCTGGCTCAGACGCTGGAGAAGCGCCGGGACGACGAGGTGCAGTACGCCTTCATCGTGAATCCGTCCAAACCGCAGGCCGAAGCCCGCAGGCTGCATATCCAGAGGTTCTGCGAGGCCAAGGGGCTCAATCGCATCCGTTTCTACGACACTCAGCTTGATAAGGACGGCAGGGTTTGCGCGCTGGAGGCACTGGAGGACGGCGCCGACGTGGTGATTGCGGTCGGCGGCGACGGCACAGTGCGCACGGTGGCGAGCGCCGTCTCCGGCACCGGCCATGCACTGGGCATTATCCCCATCGGCACCGGCAACCTGTTTGCCCGCAATATGGGCGTTCCCGTGGACGATATCGACGCCGCGCTGACCGTGGCCACCTCCCACGGCTCCCGCCTGGTGGACATGGGCCGTCTCACCCTGCTCGACCACCCGGAGGACGACCACGGCCACGCCTTCCTCATCATCGCCGGCATCGGCTTCGATGCGGCCATGATCGACGACACCAACCCCGAGCTCAAGGCGAACATCAGCTGGCTCGCCTACTTCGTGGGCGGCGTGAAGAACCTGTTCGCGCCGAAGTTCCGCGGCACGCTGACAGTCACCAGCGCCGACGGCTCGACCCACACCATCAAGAATCTCGATTTCCGCACGGTGATGGCCGGCAACTGCGGCCAGATTCCCATGTTCTCGCTGATGCCGGCGGCATCCTATGACGATGGTCTGCTGGACTTCGAAATCATCGACACCACCGGCGGCATCCTTGGCTGGGCCAATCTATTCGGCGACGTGGTGCATCAGACGATTATCGGCAAGCCCGAACAGAACCCGCTGTCCACGAACTCGACCATCGAACAGGTTCAGGGCGTCAGTGCCGAAATCACATTGGAAAAGCCGGCCAAAGCGCAGGTGGACGGCGACATGCTACCGGAAACCAAACATATTCGTTTCTCAGTGGATCACCGCGCGCTGATCGTGCGCGTACCCGACGCCTCCGCGCTGGAAAAGACCGCGCAGGCCGCTGCCTCAAACGCCACCTCGGATTTCGCCGAAATGACCGGCACGCTCGAGCCGATTCGCTGATCCGCTACGATGCGTGGCCAGTGACTCGGGCGACGTGCATTGCCAGATAGGCGGTTTCGTCGTCGCTGATATCCGTGTCGAGGCGCAGTTCGAGCAGGGAGGCGATGGTTCGCGCGCAGCGCAGCGCGGCGGGATAGGACTCACGAATCACCTTCATCACCGGTGCCGGCTCATCCGTCAGTTGCTGGTGCTGGTGGATGCGTACGAACAGGTAACGCAGATGGGTGATGAACCTGCCCACATTCACGGAACTGCGGTCCAACGTGATGCCGTAGCTGTGGTCGATAATGTCAAGCAGTTGCTGGATCACGCCCGTCATCGTATACGTATAGGACAGGTCGCCGGTGGCGAAGCCGGCGTTGACCAGATGCATGGCAAGCGCGGTGGCCTCGCCGTCCGGCAGCGTGACGTCGAGCCGCGCATTGAGCGATGCGAGCATCGCACGCCCCTGCGCGTATTCCTGCGGGTACAGGTTGCTCACCTCGCCGAGCAGCGGGTAGGTAATGTCGATGCCGCGCCGCACCCGCTCCACCGCATTCGCCACGTGATCCGACAAGGCCATGACCAGCGTGGTGCTGCCGGTCTCACGCTCCCCCAGTCCGGCTTCCTGCATGGATTCGACGACCACGCGGATGATTTCGGGCGGAATGTCCGCCAGCATCTGCGCCAGATGGTCCGGGTCACGCCCGTCCGACGGCACGAAGGTGCGCACGACTTTCGACTCGTCGACCGTCTGCCCCGGCTTGGCCTGGAACCCCAGTCCACGGCCGGTGAGAATCACCTCACCGCCGTCGCCGCCTTTGGCGAGCACGACGTTGTTGTTGAACACTCGCAGTATTTCCATGGCATCCTTTCGCAACGTCATTGTTCCACATCGATGATCGGGCTGCCGGCTGATACGGTTTTGCAGTCACCGCCGTTGTTGTCGCCGCTACCGTCGCCGATCAACGGCGTGACCACGGTCAGTTCAGCGGCGTTGACCACCGTCACCACCACCACAACGCTGTGCCCGGCCGCCGCGACTTTGCCGAAATCCACGGTGGCCAGTGGCTCTCCCGCCGCGATCCGCTCGCCTTTAGCCACGACCACAGCGAATCCCTCGCCATCCATATCGACGGTGTCAATGCCGATATGAACCAGCACCTCGATGCCGCCATCGGTTTTAATGCCGAAGGCATGGCCGGTTCGGGCCACGGTTTTCAGCATGCCACTGACCGGTGCGAGCACGGCTGTCTCACCGGTCGTCTCCGGCACGACGCCTACGCCCTCCCCCAGCGCGCGGGAGGCGAACACCGGATCGCCAGTCGCTTCCAGATTCACCAGCCGGCCGGCGACCGGCGACAAGATGGCGTTGGAGTCAAGAGCCCGATCAGGGGCAGCCCGCGATGGAGAATCTTCCGCAGACTCCACATCCGACACGGTCGTGTCAATCCCCCTCGCCATATCCTGCGGGCGTGCGTTCTCGTCTGCCGAGACCATCTGCGTCTTGGTGGCGCGCGACGGCGTGCGGTACCCGAACAACACCGTCAACACCATCGCCATTACAAACGCAACGGCGATGGACAGCGCGTACACCCACATCCGATCGAACACCGGAATCGTCAGCAACGAGGAGAAGGCGAATGCCGTAGTCGTAACGCCCCGGACCATCTGGCCGGATGGCAGCACGGACGGGAACAGCCAGCCGAACACCGCGCTGGTCACTCCGCCGGCCGCGCAGCCGGCGAGCAGCCAGCGGTAGACGCGGCGGTGATGCAGATGGATGCCGTACAGGCTCAGTTCCGAAACGCCACCCAGCAATCCCGCGAGCAACGCCCCCACCGCAGTCTGCCGCATGGCCGAATCCTTGCCGCGTACGGCCAGCACGAGCACGCCGGCGGTGGCACCGAAGCAGGCGAAGTTCCATACACCCATCGGACCTTGGACGAAGTCGTAGCCGAGCGTCTGAATGTTCATCAGTATCAGGGCGTTCAACGGCCAGTGCAGACCGAGCGGCACGAGAAACGGGTAGAGCATCGGGATGATGAGCGCGAACAGGAATGGCACGTGCGCGTTAAGCCATGCTGTGGCCGCTCCCAGCCCGCTGCCGAGCCATATTCCCAGAGGCCCGATAACCAGTATGGTGAGCGCAAAAACGACGACCAGTGAGAGGAATGGCACGAACACCAGCTGTACGCTGTCGGGAATGACGCGCTTCAGCCCGCGGTAGACCACGGCGAGCACGGCGGCCATGAGCAATGGTACGAAGATGTTGCCACTGTAGTCGTTGAGTTGAATCGGTATGCCGAACGCCGACACGGTGCAGGTTTCGGCGCCGAATGTGGCGGTGGCCGAGCATTGAATCTCCCCGGAGAGAGCGCTGGATACGGACGTCCCGGACATTCCGGACATCACGCCAGTAAGCTGCGGGGTCATAAGCGCGGCCATAATCGCACCGCCGAGCCAAGGGTCGACGTCCAGTTTCTTGGCCGCATTGTAAGCGATCATAATCGGCAGAACGGTGAACACACCCTCCCAAATCGCCTTGAGTAGTATCCAACCGGTGGACGTCTCGCCATCAGGCACAATGCCGAGTGCAACGATCACGTTGACGATGGCGATGACCAGCGAGGCACCGAGTAGCACGCCCAGAATCGGGCGGAACGAGTCGGACAGGTAGTCGAAAAACGCGGCAGCCCAAGCGCGGGCGGCACTGCCCCACTCGCGGACGGTACGAGGCGTGAAGTGACGGGATGTATTGGCTGGGCCGTGACTCTGCTCGGTGTCGGTATCGCGCAATGGTGCGACGTCGTCGGAAAGGTTCGGCGCGGACTGCGTAGGCTGCGTAGGCTGAGTGGATTGCGTTGACTGAGTGGATTGCGCGGACTGCGTTGGCCGCGACGCCGCCGATGGTAATTGCGTTGCCGGAGTCAATCGCGCTGCCTGCATCCGAACGATCTGCTCGTACACCGAGGCGACCGCTCCGCCGATGATGACCTGATAACGATTGCCGGTTCGCGGGAATGCGCCGAGGACTCCGGGGATGGATTCGAGACCGTGCTGGCTGACCTGGCCGGCGTCGTCCAGTTCGAAGTGCAGTCGCGTGGCGCAATGGGTCAGGTTGGTGATGTTCGCGGAGCCGCCGACGGCATCAACGATGCACGCCGCAATCACTGCAGGCGTTGCGTTCGATGCGTTCGCCACGGTTCCTCCTTGCTGCCGTATGCCACTGTGTTCCATTATCGGCGCTGGGTGCCCCAAAAGCACGGCAATGCCGGCAAAGCATCGCGAAACGGCAACTATGCGCTACGGTGCTCCGCGATGGTGTCCCGCCATAATGTTCCGCGATGATGCTTCGCCACACCCGTTCTCCGTATTTGCCGCAGCGCCCATTCCGACTTCATTCCACCATGCAGAATCCTGCAATCGTTGTCAAAAATCATCGTTTTTTGCCGCCTATTCGGAGTGTCGCGACCGAGAAAGTCGTATTCTATCTTTCACACACGTTGCGTAGCAGGGTTGTTACTCAAAATGAGGCAAGACCTGGAGTGACGTGGAATTTGCGTATCGTAATATGCGAATTCCACGTTGTTCCAGGTCTTTTTTGTTTTCGGGCGACTTCAGGCAATCGAAGCCTGACCTTGCATGCGGCAGAGGGGCCACGCGGCAGGCGCGGCCCGTCAACGGCGAAAGGACAAGGCAATGACGACGACGGCATCACCCGTATCGAAGCAGACGGCATCCGCGGCACAGGAGACCGGCGCAACCGGTGCAGCGGCCACCGCAATCGAAACCATCGAAACCGGCGTGGCCGGGGTGGCGGACGCGGCCACAAACGCGGCAGCAAACGCAATCGAGGACCTCGAAGCCGCCGAATCACGCGGCTTCTCCACGCGCTTCCCGCTCAACAGCGCATTCATCTTCACCTTCGGCGCGCTCGGCGGCATGCTGTTCGGTTTCGACACCGGCATTATCTCCGGCGCCTCCCCGCTTATCGAATCGGACTTCGGCCTGAGCGTCTCCCAGACCGGCTTCATCACCTCCTCGGTGCTGATCGGCTCGTGCGCAGGCGCGTTGTCGATCGGCGCGCTGTCTGACCGGTTCGGCCGCAAGAAGCTGCTCATCGTCTCCGCGCTGCTGTTCCTGCTCGGCTCAGGCCTGTGCGCCTCCTCCACCGGATTCGCGATGATGGTGTGCGCCCGCATCATCCTGGGCCTCGCGGTCGGCGCGGCTTCTGCCCTGACCCCGGCGTACTTGGCCGAACTGGCGCCGAAGGAGCGTCGCGGCTCGCTGTCCACGCTGTTCCAGCTCATGGTCACCTTCGGCATTCTGCTGGCCTACGCCTCCAACCTCGGATTCCTGAACCACAACCTCTTCGGCATCCGCGACTGGCGCTGGATGCTCGGTTCGGCGCTGGTGCCGGCCGCCTTGTTGCTGCTCGGCGGCCTGTTGCTGCCCGAATCCCCGCGTTATCTGGTGAACAAGGGCGACACCCGCAACGCCTTCAAAGTGCTTACGCTGATTCGCAAGGACGTGGATCAGACCCAGGTGCAGATTGAGCTGGACGAGATCAAGGCCGTGGCCGCACAGGACACCAAGGGTGGTGTGCGCGAACTGTTCCGTATCGCTCGTCCGGCGCTGGTGGCCGCCATCGGTATCATGCTGTTCCAGCAGCTCGTGGGCATCAACTCGGTGATCTACTTCCTGCCGCAGGTGTTCATCAAGGGCTTCGGCTTCCCTGAAGGCGACGCGATCTGGGTGTCGGTGGGCATCGGCGTGGTGAACTTCGTGAGCACCATCGTGGCCACGCTTATCATGGATCGTTTCCCGCGCAAGGGCGTGCTGATCTTCGGTTCCATCGTGATGACCGTTTCGCTCGCAGTGCTCGCCGTGATGAACTTCGTGGGCGACGTGGCCGTGCTGGCCGTGCCGACGATGATTCTCATCGCTTTCTATATCCTCGGCTTTGCGGTCTCGTGGGGCCCGATCGCCTGGGTGCTTATCGGCGAGATCTTCCCGCTGAGCGTGCGCGGCATCGGCTCCTCCTTCGGCTCGGCGGCGAACTGGCTGGGCAACTTCATCGTCTCCCAGTTCTTCCTCGTGCTGCTCGATGCGTTCGGCAACAATGTGGGCGGCCCGTTCGCGATTTTCGGCGTGTTTTCGGCCCTGTCCATCCCGTTCGTGATGCGCTTGGTGCCCGAGACCAACGGCAAGTCGCTGGAGGAAATCGAGGAGGAAATGACCAAGCGCTAGACAACCGGCACACGATTCGCACAAAAGTTGACAACTCTTAACATAATCGTACCCAACGTGGCGAAAAAACGTGGCAGAATAGGGAGCATGGTAGCAAACAATGCGGGTCAGCCCGCCACCCCAGCAGATCTGATCAATGTCGATGAGGTTATCGGCAAATACTATGACCTCGTCCCCGATCCCGAAGTCCCCGAGCAGCGTGTCATCTTCGGCACCTCCGGCCACCGCGGATCGTCCCTGAAGACCTCGTTCAACGAGGCCCACATCATCGCCATCTCCCAGGCCATCGCCGAATACCGCAAGAAGGCCGGCGTCACCGGCCCGCTGTACCTCGGCTCCGACACCCACGCGCTGTCCGGCCCGGCCAAGAAGACCGCCATCGAGGTGCTCGTCGCCAACGGCGTGCACGTACGCGTCGATTCCCGTGACGACTTCGTGCCCACCCCGGTGGTCTCCCAGGCCATCCTGACCCACAACCGTGCGGCCGACGGCATCCAGCGCTTCGAGGGCGAGGGCCTCGCCGACGGCATCGTCGTCACGCCGTCCCACAACCCGCCCACCGACGGTGGCTTCAAGTACGACCCCGTCACCGGCGGCCCGGCTCCGGCCGAGACCACCAATGCCATCGCCGCTCGCGCCAACGAGCTGCTCGGCGACTTCAAGTCCATCAAGCGTGTGCCCTACGAGGAGGCCATCAAGTCCGAGTACGTCGAGGGCTTCGACTTCCGCGAGCACTACGTGGACGACCTGGAGAACGTCATCGACTTCGACGTGATCCGCAACTCCGGCGTGCGTCTGGGCATCGATCCACTCGGCGGCGCTTCCGTGAACTACTGGCCGCTCATCAACGAGAAGTACGGCCTGAACATCGGCGTGGTGCGTCCTGAGGTCGACCCGACCTGGCGCTTCATGACCATCGACCACGACGGCAAGATCCGCATGGACCCGTCTTCCCCGTACGCCATGAAGGGCCTGGTCGACGAGCTCAACGCCGGCGCTTGGGACAAGTACGATCTGGTCGGCGGCACCGACCCGGACGCCGACCGTCACGGCATCGTCTGCCCGAACTGGGGCGTGATGAACCCGAACCACTACATCGCCGTGTGCGTGGAGTACCTGTTCGGCGGCAACCGTCCGGGCTGGCCTGAGGGCGCAGCCGTGGGCAAGACGCTGGTCTCCTCTTCCCTGATCGACCGCGTGGCCGCATCGATCAACGCGAAGGTCATCGAAGTGCCGGTGGGCTTCAAGTGGTTCGTGGACCCGCTGTTCAGCGGCGAAGTCGCCTTCGGCGGCGAGGAGAGCTCCGGCATGAGCTTCCTGCGCAAGGATGGCCGCGTGTGGACCACCGATAAGGATGGTCTGATCCCCGACCTGCTGGCCGCCGAGATCACTGCCAAGACCGGCAAGAACCCGGCCCAGCTTCACCAGGAGCAGGTCGAGCGCTTCGGCGAGTCTTGGTACAAGCGCGTCGACACCCCGACCACACTGGAGCAGAAGGCCAAGTTCGCCAAGCTGACCGGTGATGATGTGGCCGCCACGCAGCTGGCTGGCGAAGACATCACCGCCAAGCTGACCGAGGCACCGGGCAACCACGCCAAGATCGGCGGTCTGAAGGTCACCACCAAGGACAACTGGTTCGCCGCCCGCCCCTCCGGCACCGAGAACATCTACAAGGTGTACGCCGAGTCCTTCGTCTCCCCCGAGGCTCTGGACAAGGTGCTCGGCGAGGCCACCGTCGTGGTAGACAAGGCCCTGAGCGAGTGAAATCGCTGCGTTAGCCGCGTTCACAGCAACCAATAAGGCTCTGCATTGGATTCATGCAATCCACTGCAGAGCTTTTTTTAGCGCATATGCAGTTCGCGACCACTGAAACACGCAGGTCAACGGTTCTCCTCATGCACCGTGACCGCATTTTCTCAACATCACTGCAGGGCAGGACGGCCATATGGCCGCGAAACGTTCGCCTGCCTACATTATGACCGAGTTTCCCATCATCATTGTGGGGTCACAGCGGCCAGATGACCACCGAAGCGTTCGGTCGGCTTGCATCATGGTCGAGTTTTAACATCGTTGTGGGACGCCACGACGAATTTGCCCATTCCAGAGTTGCCATCCCACAAAAGCGTGGGACAACAGCTAAGTCAATCGTTTTACATTTTCCCCATCCCACACACTCAAACTGGAAACCCCGGAAAGACGCCATTCCTGCCACACCCGTCACAGCCATTACCCGAGGGGCCGTGGGACGCCACGCAAAAATCGGCAAAACACGCGTAGCGTCCCACACCCATTGGCGCAAATCCACGCTCAATGCACCGACAACACCCCCAATCGACCACTATGACACATTTCCCTCCACAATCGAACACTAGTCATTCACGAAATCCATCACTACGAGGCATCGCAATCGAACGGCATGCAATATCAAGCACACACCACAACAACAGGTCGTACAAATATTGCCTTTACATCAGTCCGTTTCGGACATCATGGTCACAGCAGGCTCTGCGCCAACTCTTCAAGAGACATGGCAACTACATGAAACTCGAATACGGCACCGCGCGAAGCAAGCGCCCTCGCCACGTTGAAAGCGAATTCAGCACGAGTATCCTCGTTAGCGATACTTGCCGCCGTGGCGATGAAGACCAGCCATCTCCGCCCGACCAGCATGCCCCTTTTCTCTTGGTCACGGCGCCATTGAGTCTTACTCGTACGATGATGATCGCCATCATATTCAACAGCGACCTTGAACTCTGGCCACGCTAAGTCCAACGTTATGGGAGCTCCAGATGCAAAAGCCGCGTCCGGCACCACATAGTTCGCAACCGGCTGTGGAATCCCATGCGCCACCAGAGAGAGTCGTTCTTCTGATTCTTTGGGCGAATCAGCACCAGGTGATATCAGAGGCAATGCTCGAACGCAGGACGGGCGCCCTCTGAATCGGGTAAATTGCTCCACGAACTTCACCAGATCCTGATAGATTGCAGCAGCATCACGATCCTTAGCCAATACTGGCTGTTTGCTCGTAGCAGTAATGACGGCATCCCCGAGCACAATCAGGGACTCAAAAGAAACATACGGGGCAAGTTGGGCCCATACGTGAAACAGGTCCAGCGCAAACACGTGTTGGTTCATTTCCACATTGGCGGCTTTAGCCGCATGTTTCCAAATATGCGTTTGCAGTGGTGCATGGCGTGTACGAAACCGCTTGCTCTTAACGCTGGATACAGTGTGCAGCTTGGCCGAGTCGAGGTCGCAATCGGCGGGAATCGGTACGGATTGCAGAGCGAGGGAAGTGGTCATGCCGAAAAGCAGCTTCTTGCCCGCCCGTTTCGCTTCCTCAGTGCAGCGTGCGACCATGTCGCGTCTGCGCTGGGCGAGGCTTTCGCTCATGGTCGGTGTCGCTGCAGAATCATGTGCACCACTGTTCGGCGATGACGAGTCGCGAGAAGTCGGGTATTTCGAGTCAGTAGAAAATGACCCCGCAAATTCAGGCGGAACAAAAACCGCCTCCGATTCTTCCGGAGGCTGATCGTATATAGAGCCTGGCAGAGCTCCATAGTTGGTGATGCCGTCGGTCATCCTGTTCATGACACCACCATATGGGTAGTGGGTGCGGAAACGGAAGCCGATCCGAGGTATGTGGTCCTAGCTTCACTTACGCACATTCATTGTGGATAACCATGTGGACACCTCACTTATACACATAGTCATCCACCTCTTCAACCCCGATTTGACACACTAACTGTATCTGATATGATTACAGTATCATAACTGTACACATCATAGTTACAGTATCGACTCGGTAAGGAGGTCGTTTCATGAACGGCGACCATTCACTGGCAGTGCACGCATTGGTCTACCTTGACCATCGCGCCACACACCTGCCCAGTCAGATCCTGGCCGAGAACATATGTACCAATGCGGCGCGCGTGCGCAAAGTAATGCGACCGCTCGCCTCAGCCGGACTCATCGCCACTAAAGAGGGTGCTGAAGGCGGGTACGCTCTGGCCCGGCCCGCCGCCGAAATCACTTTGCGCGCGGTAGCGGAAGCCACCGGCACCACTTTTGTGAAAGTGAACTGGACACCGGGCGACGTACACGAGGACTGTCTGGTGTCATCTTCAATGGGCGCAGTGATGAACGACATCTATGCCGGGCTCAACCGCACTTGCCTCGAACAACTCGAACACACCACCATCCACGACATCACCGAACAGATATTCAGCGAGCGCAAAGGCTAATAATCCCGCGCGTTTCCCCTAGCCAGCATCAGTCGATAACGCTTCGGCAGTCAAAGAAGAAAACAGACGCCGCACGGCACACAACACATCAGCACAACGCACTCTTATCACTCGAATACGTAAGGAAGTAACCATGTCCATCAGCACACCCAATGCCATCAGCACACCCAGCACCTCCCCCACTATCACCACCGACGCCCTGATCATTGGATTCGGCAAGGGCGGCAAAACCTTGGCTGCCAAGCTCAGTGCAGCCGGCCGCAAGGTCGTCGTCGCCGAGGCAAGCGCCGACATGTACGGCGGCACCTGCATCAATATCGGATGCTTGCCGTCCAAGTCACTGATTTTGTCCGCCGAACAGGCGCGGCGGGATGGCGCGAACAGTACTCCCGAAACCCGCGAAGCAGCGTTCGAGGCTGCTATCAAGGAGAAGCGCCGCGTCACTTCGATGCTGCGCGACAAGAACTATCACAAGCTCGCCGACCAAGACAACATCACCGTAATCACCGGCCGCGCTCACTTCACCGGCCCTCATAGCGTGGAAATCGCCACCGCTGAGGGCCCGGTCGCCGTGACCGCCAGCAAGATCTTCATCAATACCGGTGCCACGCCGCGCATTCCGGATATTCCCGGTATCCACACTACGCCCGGCGTCTACACCAGCACTGGACTGATGGATCTCGACGATATGCCGCAGCGACTGGTGATTATCGGTTCAGGATTCATTGGACTTGAGTTTGCCTCGATGTTTGCCGATTTCGGCACGGCGGTTACCGTGCTGCAGCACAATGCCGAGTTCCTGCCGCGCGAGGATGCGGATGTGGCGGCCGCGATTCGCGCACAGTTGGAAGCGCAGGGCGTCAAGTTCCTGTTCAACGCGGATACCAAGGCCATCGCGCCTGCTGCTGACGGCGGCGTCAGGTTGTCCGTTGCGGTGAAGGGTATGACTCGCGGCGCATCGCAAGCTTGCGATTCCACCCCCGCCGGCACCGGGAACGCTCATACCGATATCACCGGTGCCACCGACGCCACCGGCGCCACCGACACTACAACAACCACCAGCCCCACTAGCAACCCGACCGATCACGCCACGATGTCACACGTTCAAACGAAACCATCAGACGATGGCGAGCCGCGGTTCGCCGAGCCGGCTGAAGCCCGATTCTGCCTGACCACCGACGCGGTACTGGTGGCCACCGGACGTACGCCGAACGTCGAGGGACTGCATCTTGAGGCAGCTGGCGTGGAGCTCACCGAACGCGGTGCCGTGAAAGTCGACGATCTTCTGCGCACCACAGCAGCCGACATTTGGGCTCTGGGCGATGTGAACGGCGGCCCGCAGCACACGTACATTTCGCTGGATGACTATCGCGTGGTGTGGTCGCAGCTCAATGGTTCCGACCGTCCGTACACGGTGAAGGACCGCAAGCATGTGCCGTCGAGCACATTCCTCGCCACGCCTTACTCGCGCGTGGGATTGAATGAGCGCGAGGCGAAGGCGGCTGGATTGGATTATGTGGTCAAGCGATTGCCGGTGGCCGCTGTGCCGAAGGCCCAGGTAATGCGGCGACCGGATGGTCTGATGAAGGCGATTGTGGAACGCAATACTGGCCGCATTCTGGGTGCGATGCTGCTTTCCGTCGAGTCGCACGAGGTGATCAATATCGTCAAGTTGGCGATGGATCTTGACGCGCCGGCCAGCACGTTGCGCGATATGGTGTTCACGCATCCGACGATTGCCGAGGCACTGAACGACTTGTTCGCGTAGTTTGTTCGCATAGCACGCCCGCGCAGCATGACCCGCGTAGCGCAGCCCGCAACAGACTCCCCTAATGCGCGCGAAGGTCCTCATCGACGTAAACCGATGAGGACCTTCGCGCTGTCGTCATGATCCGTACGTGACAGCAATCACGTCCGAACCAGCCGTTACTTCAAGCCGAGCTTACGGTCCAGAATGTCGGAGGCATCCAATCCTAAGCGGCGTCGGATGAACCAGCCAAGACCGAGCGGCAGGCCGGGAGCCAAGGCCATGCCGCCTGGACCGAGTGCCACGGTTTTGGCTAGGTGTGATGTTATTCACACTCTTCACTACGTTGTTTTGCCTCGCGCTGGGCAGCCCCACTTCAGCAAGAGATTGCACAGCTTGCGTTAGGGTGGAGAACATGACTATCACAGTATCCACAGACGGTTCCGCATTAGGGAATCCAAACGGGCCAATGGGCTGGGCCTGGGCCGATCATGAGCAGAACGCCGGCGGCAAGCCTGGCCATAAGCACGACGACCACGGCTACGACGCCGGCGGCGCGACCAACGGCACCAACCAGATTGGCGAACTGTGCGCAGTGTTGGAAGCTTTGCGAGCGCATCCGGGCCCTGAGCCATTGCTCATCGAATCGGATTCGCAGTACGCCATCAATTGCTCGACCAAGTGGGTCAAAGGCTGGAAGAAGAACGGCTGGAAAAATTCACAGAAAAAACCCGTGAAGAACAAAGAGCTTATTCAGGCGATCGACCGTGAAATCTCGCAACGCCCTGGCCCGGTGGATTTCCGATGGGTCAAAGGTCACGCCGGCAACGAAGGCAATGAGCTGGTCGATGAACTGGCACGCACCTATGCGGGCGATTGCCGTTCGGGTGCGCGCGACGGCTATCTACCGATTGAAGGCTGGCAGTCGCTGCTGGGCTCCGAATACGCACATGGCACCGATGTGCCTCCAGACGTGCAATTGGTATTGGACGGCAAAGCGGATGCGGCAAGTTTGCGCAAGCCGGCTGCGGCGACGGATCAGACGGATGCCGCAAGGCCGGAGACCAAGTCTTCGTCACCCTTAGCGGCACAATCAACGCAACCTGTACAATCAACGCAACCTGTACCCCCCGCAAAGCCCAGTGGGCTGACGGTATCCGGTACGCTGACCTTCTCCCCCGCGCCGAAAACGAGCCCGTATTTCAACGGGCAGCCGATGCCGATCAAAGGCAGCATCGAAATCGAAGGCTATGTGGACGGCGACGGCAACCTGACCATCACCAACGCACCATTCGTACGACACTGACACCCAAACACACGAATATGTACCGCAATCGGACACGATGACACAAAATCGCTCATTCGCGTTAGGATAGGAGATAAGGCTTCACGCCGTTGATCCATGCGGCAGAGGCAAGGATGGCAAAGGAGAAACCATGGATAAGGCACAGCAGGATGCGCTGAAGAAGGCGGCCGGCATCGAAGCCGCCAAGCTCGTTGAAAACGGCATGATCGCAGGCCTCGGCACTGGTTCGACCGTGAAGTTCCTGGTGGACGAGCTCGGCCGCCGTCATCAGGAGGAAGGTCTTGAGTTCACTGGCGTGACCACGTCTCGCCGCACGCAGGCCCAGGCCGAGAGCTACGGCATCAAGATCGTGGACATCGACGACGTGGACCACATCGACGTGACCATTGACGGCGCCGACGAAGTCGACAAGAACTTCAACGGCATCAAGGGCGGCGGCGCTGCTCTGCTGTGGGAGAAGATCGTGGCCACCAACTCCAACCAGATCGTGTGGATCGTGGACGAGTCCAAGGTTGTGGACACCATCGGCAAGTTCCCGCTGCCGGTCGAGGTCATTCCGTTCGGTGCCGGCCAAGTCATCAAGAAGTTCGAGGCCCGCGGCTACAAGCCGGTGCTTCGTCTTGACGCCGACGGCAAGGAAGTGCGCACCGACGAGAACAACTTCGTGGTGGACCTGCACCTGGAGCGCATCGATCACCCGCAGGAGCTGGCCGAAGACCTCATCAACACGGTCGGCGTGGTGGAGCACGGCCTGTTCCTCAACATGGTCGACAAGGTCATCGTCGGCGACCCGAACGGCCCGCGCGTGATGACCAACGCCAACAAGTGATCGTCTCACACCACTAAGCTTTTCCAAGCCCGCATCTGCACATCGCAGGTGCGGGCTTTACTGTTGCCCGAACAAGGCAAAGAGCCAAGCAAAAGAGAAACCCCGCGACCATAACGATCACGGGGTTTCTAATGCCTTGATTGCAGGTAAGACTACTTACGCTGGTGGCGGGTCTTACGCAGCAGTTTGCGGTGCTTCTTCTTGCTCATCCGCTTGCGGCGCTTCTTGATGACAGAACCCATCTGAAGCCTCCATTTCGATTAATCGTAAAAGTTGCAACTCGCACCATAATACACGTGTTGCCAGACAGAGGAAACCAGTATGTTGTCGATAGTCCGCATATGCCCTGAACGCAGTTAGGGCATCCACATCAGCAATGTGGATGCCCCAACGTTCATAAGTTTGTGCAGCAGCTGACAGCCGATACTAGATACTACATCGGGAACTTCTGGTAGAAGCGATCGACCGCTTCCTTGGTGCCGGTAGCTTGGAAGACCACGGTATCGTTCTGCCAGATGGCAACGGCGTTCTTGCTGTTGGAGGCATCGGCCTTCACCACGTACGCGCCCGTGACGTTGCCGGAAACCTTGACGTTGCCGGATGCCGACTCATCGCCGGTCTGCGCAGCGACCAACGCATCGTACTGGGTCTTGGCATTGTCCGCCGACGACCACTGCGCGGCGACCAGCGTGACATCCTTGGCGGCATCACCAGTGGAGTAGGTCAGAGTGTACTCCTCGAGCGGCGACGCGGAATTCCACGTCGTGGAGGCATCCGCCTTGGTACGCGCGTAATTCAGCACGCTGCCCGGCATGGCCTTCAACAGCTCACTGGCATCATCCGGCAAAGCTGTGGCGTCGATGGTCGGCTTGGTCGGCTCGGATGATTCGGTTTTCTGCTGGCTGTTTTGGGTGGTAGTGGAGGTGCCATCATTCTTCTGGATGGCCCAACCCGGCCACACAAAGGCCGAAAGCACTGCCAGGATAATCACAACAGCTGCGGCAACCACCACTGCAATCAACTTGCCATGGGATTGCGTGGTCGAGGAGTTCTCACTATTAGTCATGCCCCGATTCTCTCACAGCCGCGTGACGCTAGGCGGCCGTAATTTTAGTCGTTGTGCGCAAGCCGCGTGAAACTCTTGTGAACGGTAAAAATTTACCGTCCGCTGGTGTTTGGGTTAGGGTGAGACCATGGCGAAATCAAGTGTGCAGTATGTATGTTCCGAATGCGGTTGGAACGGGCCGAAGTGGTACGGCCGTTGCCCCGAGTGTGGTCAGTGGGGCACGGTCGAGGAATTTCACGAGGCTCGGCCGGCGGCAGGCTCTCGCACGGCCGCTCCCGGCCGAACATCACGCACGCAGTCGGTTACGGTTGCCAACAACGCCAGATCTGCAGCCCGTCCGATTACCGAAGTGGGCACGGAAAGCGTCGAGCGGCTCGGTACCGGGTTTTCCGAATTCGACCGTGTGCTCGGCGGTGGCGTGGTGCCGGGTTCAGTAACGCTGATAGCGGGCGAACCGGGTATCGGCAAGTCGACATTGCTGTTGCAGACGGCCGGCAATATCGCGCGCGTTGTGGCGGGAGACAGTACGTTCCGAGGGGCAGGTCAGCGGTCTGCCCAACAGTCGGGCCGGGCGCAGGGCAACGCATCGAACACGGTGCCGATGCGGGGCAACGCATCATCAACACACGCCAACACCGTGCTGTACATTTCCGGCGAGGAATCACAGGCGCAGGTTCGTTTGCGCGCTTCCCGCATCAATGCGGTGGAGCCGAACTTGTTACTGGCCTCCACCACCGACCTGTCCACAGTATTGGGGCTGATCGAACAGAACAAGCCGGCCTTGGCCATTGTGGATTCGGCGCAGACCATCGTCTCGCAGGAGGTCGATGGCATTTCCGGCGGTTCGACTCAGGTGCGCGAAGTGGCAAGCGCGCTGATAGATACCGCTAAGACACTTGACATTCCAGTATTTCTGGTTGGTCATGTGACCAAGGACGGTTCGATTGCAGGCCCGCGCACATTGGAGCATCTGGTCGATGTGGTCTGCCAATTCGAAGGCGACAGCGAGACTGCGCTGAGAATGTTGCGAGCGGTGAAGAATCGTTTTGGCCCGACCGATGAAGTCGGCTGTTTCGACATGAGCGGTGAGGGCATCGAAGAGGTCACCGATCCCGCCGGATTGTTCCTGTCTGGAGACGGCCCTGATGCGGCCAACGCGGCACCCGTGGAAGGCACCTGCGTGACGTTCACATTGGATGGGCATCGCAGTCTGCCTATCGAAGTACAGGCTCTGGTCACCACGTCGGTGCTGCCCACACCCCGTCGTGCGGTCAATGGCGTGGACCCCAGCCGTATCGCCATGCTGGTCGCGGTGCTCTACCGTCACAGCAAGCTCAACCTGCTGTCCAACGACCTGTATATCTCCACTATTGCCGGGGGCCAGGCCAAGGAGCCCGGTTCCGACTTGGCGATAGTGGCGGCACTGGCGAGCGCCGCCACGTCAAAACCCATTGCGCGAGCCACGTGCGCCATTGGTGAGATTTCCCTGACCGGTCAGGTGCGCCCGGTACCGCGTATGGAATATCGCCTTCGCGAGGCCGCACGCCTCGGCTTCGCCACGGCGGTCATTCCGCCACTGCGCAAGCCGGTGCATGTCGAGGGACTTCAGCTGGTGGAGTCCAACACATTGTCCGACGCATTAGACGCCTTGGGAGTGCGTAAATAGCCCTGAGATATGCCTCAGGCGGTAAGACGCTTGGTCTCCTCGACGTTGCGCTTGAGTTCGTCGACGAGTTGGTCGGGGCCATCAAACTTGACCTGCGGGCGCAGGAAGCCGACGAATTCGACGCGAACCTTGTGGTCGTACAGGTCGATCCATTCTTCAGTGATGCAGTAGGCCTCCACCACACGCTCATTAAGGCCGGTTTTTTCACTGAAGGTGGGCTTGGTGCCAATGGAGATGGCGGCGGGCCAACGGTTTTCACCATCTACCAGCCAACCGGCATAGACGCCGTCGACCGGAATGTAGCCTGCAATGTCGGAGCCAAGATTGGCGGTGGGGAATCCGATGGTGCGGCCACGCTCCTCACCGTGCACCACTTCGCCCTCGATGGAGTGCGGAGCACCCAGAATGGCGTTGGCGTCCTGGATTCGGCCATGAGCCAGCAGGTAGCGCACATTGGTGGAGCTCCAGGCGCGCATTGCCTTGGCCTGGTTCTTCTTGCTCCATGCGCGGCGCTCGGCTTTGGTGGCATTGGCCAGCGGATCGACGGGCTCTCCCCATTCGCTTGGGGCTTCCGGCTTGAAATCGCGCGGAATACGCACTTCGCCCGGGCCACGGTCATCGACCACGTCAAGCTCGAATACACCGGTGGCGGCGGCAAGATTAGCGATATGCTTAACGTCGCCTTCTCGACCCTTGCCCATGGCGGCATCCTGCCCGAGGACCAGCGTACGCATGCCCAGCTTGCCGGTAAGTCTGCCAAGGAAGAAAATGTATGACATAGCTGCGAAGGCCAGCGTGTAGTGCACCACCAGCACATGGTCCACGCCGAACTGTTCCATGCGGTGCAGTCGATCATCCACACTGGTCAATGCTTCGGCATCCACGTTCTGAACCGCGGGCTCTTCGCCATGGTGTGAGGCGGCCCAGCCGTGTACGAATGCGGGGCGCGGGTCAAACAGAATCACCACGGAAAAAGCATCATGCTGGTGCGCGAGTTCCACCACACGCTTGATCACCGCCTGATGACCCAAGTGCATGCCATCAAATGCGCCCAATGTCACCACGGCCTTCTTATCGT